>FWWL01007375.1_pt1 | contig 15022 bp, 11 predicted proteins | sample 2228331 | NCBI WGS metagenome assembly FWWL01 (sample SAMEA103939775, study PRJEB20133) | metagenome
AAAAGACATAAAATATCAAAATATTAATCAAAATATTAAATTGATTTATTAGCAACTATATAGTAATTTATAACCTTTTTATTAATTGTACCATAATTATCCTCATATAGCAATGGTTTTTATCAAGAAACCATCACCGGCTGGGTAATAATCGCTTGCCCTCGATTATTTTAGTATAAAATATCGTTAACAAAAGAAAAAATAGTCACAGAGCATTATGAAAGTATCTCGACCTAATAGCCAACCCCTATCTCCTGCGGAATTAACAGACCTAGATAAGCTGAAACGGCTGATTGAAAAAGCCACTGCTGATGGACTGGTTTCTCAAGATGAAATGGAATCAATTAGAACCTTTATGCAGTCTGATGGAAAAGTCACTCCCGAAGAATTAGATTTATGTCAAAAATTAATTTGGAGTAAAATTCAATCGGGAGAATTAGAATATGAATGGGAATCAAACTAAATAGCCACCGGATGGATTACATTTCCATAATCTCCAGCATGAATTTGTGGATTCTAGTCGTCCAGCTAGGGCGGATAGTGCTGAGAAATAGAGAAAAAATCGGGATAAGGAGAGTAAAAGATAATGTTTTCATTAAACTAGATATAGAGAGTTGAACTCAGAAGATTATCGTCACTGTTCAAACCAGAAAGCTGAATATCGAGTGCCACAAGCATAATCGTAGATAATAAACGAATGTAACATGGCACGAGGGGGAAGAACAATTTGAGATCGGCAACGCATTCGCCACTTTTGTCCCAATAATACTGCCGGGAAACTCAAACGGGCCGTTTTCTCCCTCACCCAGGGACAACTCCGCACTGGTCAAACTTTCGTCTAGCATCCCCAAACCGCGAGCGCTCAAAGATATCTGATTACCTGCCACGGCGATCGCGCCTTTCGCGACCAACTCCTCCAACACCGGATCGTAATCAGCCGATCGCTCATGAGAATTCTTCACCCACTTAATCACTTCCCCCTTCTTCACCGGGTTTTTCGTCGCGTCCAAATCCCACAGTCCTAACAACACCCGAATTTTCGCCTTAGCAACGCTATCTCGTAAACCGGGCTTCGCACTTTGCTTGGCACTTTGTTTGTATGGCATATTTAAATGGCCTAATCTCTGGTATATATTTCGATATTATACCAGCCATTATTATTAGTTAATAATTAAGTTTATTTATAGAAAACTTAAATCAAACCACCGCATAACCCACATTTCTATCCGTATTTTTTCGTAGACAGCGATTCGCCTCCTTTGACCTCCGACTGTAGATAAATCAGTCCTAACTCTTTTCCGTTCATTTTTCCGTTCATTATTCGGCATGGGTTGATTTTTTATTCAATAAACCCCTCTGAAACTTAAGCAGAAATAATATAAAATAAAAAATATTTATATATATTTAATATTTACATTTACAGGATTTATGTTTAAATAGGAATATATCGCAATCCGGACAGGATTCATGAACTATACGAGTCCTCCTCTCCCGTTCTGGGAGAAATGACTTAAGACCGCTATAACAACCTTTAACTACACACAATTACCCAAAACCATGTTAAACCTCATCAAAATTGGCCAAAAAATCATCGCCACTCAAACCATCTCTAACCATAAACCGTTTAAAGCCTTAAATCCCATGCGGCACTGGCTGAATCAACTAAAAATTAACAATGCAAAAATCGCCCATTTAATCTGTCAGGTCATTCCCACCCAATGTCCCTTTGAGAGAAAAATTAGCTTATTCGGTTACACCATCCATATTCCTCCCTTATGTAAACTCAATCCTTTGTATGAGGAACTCATTAGTTTACGGTTTCGTGCTCTCTGCTACTTAGCCGATGAATGTCAGGAAGACATCGGTAACTACTGCTAAAAAACATGGGTATATTTCAGGCACTTTTCTATTATATTGTTAGCCGCAGATTACTATTGGCGGCAGCGTAAGTTAAATTAAAAAATGTATTACCATATTTTTTGTATGAAAATCAGGGATATCAAGCATCGAAAAGATAAATAGAACAGACAAAAAACAAAATTACCGAAAAGATGGGACAGAATGGATAAAATTGCTCTGGCTAAAATTAATTCTAGTCAGGCGATCGCCCCTACAGCGGTTTTCATACTACTGAACCACGGTAGGGCGAAGCATTCCGGCAGTCAAATTAGTATTTTCAGCATCGAGCTTCTGCCGGAATGCTTCGCTTCTACAGATATTTCCGGTTTATTCATTAGAAAATTGCTGTAAGCGCTTTGGGGCTTTGCTTCACCCCTACGCAACTAGCATTCCTCACTCAGTTAAAATACTCAGCTAAAATACTGAACTAAAATATAGACTTGGCATCATTAACCATCCCAAACCCCCCAAATCAAATTTTAGGAAACAACCGGGCAAATCAAAGGATTCTGAGAACTCGCCGCAACATCCAGCGCAACAACCACGTCTGGAAAAATAAGATCCTCATGTCCGCGAAACCAAAAGCCTAAATTAATAAATTAAAATATAGGTAAAGATAGATAAGGTGCATATACTCCTTGCCCTGGGCGAAGCAGAAGGGCGGCTCGATTGGCGGCCACCGGTCCCTTTGTCCTCTGCCCCCCTTAAACCCAGGGTTAGCAAATAGATATCATCTCCGCGATCGGGTCAAGCCAAAGAAACTTACTTTAAAATCATGCGTTCTGCACAATAACTATGTCTAAAATTTCTTCTACCTCTATATCCCGTCGTTCTTCTCGACGTTGGGTTTACCCCCTAATCTCTCTATTCGTCACATTAGGCTTAATCGGGGGGAACGCGAATATTTCCGCCGCCTTTAATTGGCGAGATTTAATTCTGCCCGGAATTCAAGTCATCCAGTTAACCAGTCTTTCCGATAAACAAGAAGTCGCACTGGGTGGCCAAATTAACGATGAAATCCTCAAGCAAGTTCAACTCAACAACGACCCAGAGATTAACAACTACGTCAAACAAATTGGCGCTAGATTAGTCCCACACTGCGATCGGCCTAACCTGCCCTTCACCTTTCAAGTCGTCAATGATAACAGCATTAACGCCTTTGCCACAATGGGAGGCTATGTTTACGTCAACACCGGACTCTTAAAAGCCGCCGAAACTGAAGCGGAAGTCGCCGGAGTCATAGCTCATGAAATTGCTCACATCACCAACAAACACGCCCTCAAACAGATGCGTCAACGCATTATTGCCGGTGGGTTAGCGGACGCTGCCGGAGTAGATAACAATGTCCTCGTAGCAATCGGGGTGGAAGTTGGTTTAAATTTGCCAAAAAGTCGTCGGGACGAATATGAAGCGGATCAACACGGCTTAGAAAACGTTGTCCGCAGTGGCTATGCCCCGTCAGGAATGATTGCATTCTTCCAAAAACTGCTCAATGCCGGTGGCGGTTCCCTGCCCACTATTTTAAGAACCCACCCCCATACAGAAGATCGGATTGCTAATTTACAGCAAATGCTCCGACAAGCCAGAATTGATCCCAATGTGGGAGATGGCTTGGATCGGAGTCAGCACAGCGCAAGGGTTAGAAATCTGCGATAACTTCTAGTATCCCAGCCATTTCGGTCAGATTGGTCAGCGTTAGTCCCCTGACCTCTCGCCTATTTTATTCATCATTAAACGCTTCTGGCTCAACCCCCATTGCTCGGAGTTGAGCCAATAGCCAATAATTTTACTTACCGCCCGTTGTTCAGCCTGTTGCGCTGGTTCTTGAAGATGACAATTTCAACTTATTTGGATCTGTTCACACTTGATAATACGACCGATACCAATCGACAAAGCGACGAATTCCTACTTCAATGGGTGTACTTGGCTTAAAACCCACATCTTTGCATAAATCCTCAATGTCCGCATAAGTGGCTGGGATATCTCCCGGCTGCATGGGCATCATTTGTTTTTGGGCTTTTACTCCTAAACAATCTTCCAAAACTTCAATAAACCGAAGTAATTCCACCGGCTGATGATTGCCAATGTTATAAATTTTATAAGGCGCTGCACTAATGCCAGCCGAACCGGAATCAAAATCATGAGCTGGATTGGGTTGAGGAATCCGATCTAATACCCGGATAATTCCTTCAACAATGTCATCAATATAAGTAAAATCTCGGCGCATTTTCCCTTGGTTAAATACTTTAATTGGTTGTCCTTCTAGAATTGCTTTGGTAAATAAAAAATAGGCCATATCTGGCCGCCCCCAAGGCCCATAAACTGTAAAAAATCGTAATCCGGTGGTGGGTAAACCATACAGATGACTGTAAGTATGTGCCATCAATTCATTGGCTTTTTTGGTAGCAGCATAAAGGCTGACTGGATGGTCTACATTGTCATTTACGGAAAAGGGCATTTTGGTATTGGCACCATAGACCGAACTGGAGGAAGCAAATACGAGATGTTTGACTTGATTGTGCCGACAACCTTCTAAAATATTGACAAAGCCAACTAAATTACTATCTACATAAGCATGGGGATTGGTCAGAGAATGGCGGACTCCCGCTTGAGCGGCTAAATGTACTACTTTATCCGGTTGATGACGGGCAAATAAGTCGGCCATTCCTGGGCGATCGCTTAAATCTAATTGCTCAAATTGAAAATTATCTAACTTTTTTAATTGGGATAATCTGGCTTCTTTTAATGCCACATCATAATAATCATTTAAATTATCGATACCAATAATATTAACCCCTCGATTTAATAGATTTTTGGCTACATAAAAACCAATGAAACCAGCGACTCCAGTTATTAAAATTTTAGCCATTTTTGTTGTAATTAAAATATGGATATGCTAGAATAAATCTGGAAATAGTATAGCAATTAATTTAGGTAAAAATTTTTTGATATTTTGTGCCTAAATAAATGTGCCTAAATAAAAATTACCGGAAAAAGCGATCGCCCAATCAAATGGGCTGAAATACAGTAATGCAATTATCCCAGGGGCGAGCGCATAAGTCAATTGCATTATGCTTAATCCGATTGATAAGTATATCCTAGAGGAAACAAACAGCTTAAGCTAACGACTATACTTATGTTCAACCTAAATTAGATTAGCTGCCACCGAGGGAGAAAACCAGAATCGACCGGGATTGGTTAAACTTAATCCCACTTCCAGCCTAACTATAGTTAAAGTATAGACACGACGCCCCCTATGGTTTAAAAATTTTAAGTGATTAGCCCCAAGGGGAGATTTGCTTAGATTAGCCTAGATTTGCTTAGATTTGCCTTAAGAGCCGATAGTTCCGGCTGCCTCTGTATATATAAACTCATACAACTTATACTGAATCACCGATAAGTAAAACTTGACAATGATGCCAGCATATCCTCAGAAACAGAAACTTTTCATCCCCGGTCAGGGAAACAGCCCGTTGATTTCATCCCTAAATCTGCCGCTCGCACGGAGCGCTCTGTCTGCTTGGATGGCTCTGATAGTCTCATTACCAGCGATGTTGTATCCGCAACGAGGTGCGATCGCCCAGCAAATGCCCTCCCCAAAACCAACGGAACCCAACGCGGCTCAGACAAATCCCGCGCCCAGCAATCCTGCGCCCACCAATCCCGCACCCCGCAATCCCGCCCAGACAAACCCTCCCAGAACCGTCAGCAGTCCACCACCACCGGGCCTTCCTCCGGCTGCCCGAATCTCAAACCCGCCCCCGGTAGAAACCGCTTATACCCTCGGTCCCGGAGATGCCATTCAGGTGGATATTTTCAACGTCCCGGAATATAGTGGGGAGAATGGGCGGTATGAAGTCCTGGTCGATGGCACCATCAACATGGCGTTGATTGGTACGGTCAGGGTCGAGGGCTTAACCATAAACCAACTTACTGCCCTACTACAGCAAGCATATCGGCCTTATTTACAACGCCCAGAATTACTCACCGTCAGACTGCTGGTAAGACGTCCTTTACAAGTTGGCATTGCCGGAGAGGTCAGACGCCCCGGTTCCTACACTATGGGCGGCCCTGAGAGTCCCCCGGCAACCATTGCTCAAGTAATTCAACTCGCTGGAGGCATTAACCAATCAGCAGATATTCGGCAAATCCAACTGCGGCGGCGTCAACTGGGCAAACCGGATCAGCTAACTGTTTTGGATCTAACAGGCTTAATTCAACTCGGAGACCTCAGTCAAGACATTTCCTTGCGGGATGGTGACACCATCTTTATCCCCACGGCAACCACTTTTAATCCCTTTGAGGCTAGTCAATTAGCCAGTGCCACCTTATCCGGGGAAGCCACCGCACCGATTAATATTGTCGTCGTCGGGGAAGTGTCTCGTCCTGGTTCCTACACTGTCACCAGGGCTGATGGCACCACCGGCGGCACTCTCACCGTTAGCCGCGCCCTGCAAACCGCTGGCGGGGTCAGTCTATTTGCTGATATTGGTAATATTCAAGTGATTCGCCGACCCAGAGCGGGCGTTCCCCAGTCCATCTCCGTGAACCTTTGGGAGATGGTGGAACGAGGAGATCTGCTGCAAGACCTGATCCTGCAAGAGGGAGATACGATTGTCGTTCCCACGGCAACCCCGGAGATGATGACCGAAGCCAGATTGGTGAAACTAGCAACCTCAAACTTTGCCGCTGATACCTCACAACCTTTGAAGGTTGCGATCGTTGGGGAAGTGACCCGTCCGGGAACCTATACCGTAGGAGCCGGTCAAGGCGGTGGTGCTGCTGAAGGAGGTTTGATTGGCCTCACCAGACTGACCCTCGCCTTGCAAACTGCCGGGGGCGTAACTCAATCCGCCGATATTGGCAATATCCAGGTGATCCGACGACCGAAAGCCGGTGCCGAGCAGATCATTTCCGTCAACCTCTGGGATATGGTGGAGCGAGGAAATCTCACCCAAGATATTATTTTACAACAAGGCGATACCATTGTAGTGCCCACGGTATCCGCAGAGAATTTTGACCCAGCCCGTTCTATACAATTAGCCACAGCCAACTTTGCGGCAGATACCTCTCAACCGTTAAATATTGCCGTGGTCGGGGAAGTCAACCGTCCCGGCACCTATACGGTGGGAGCCGGAGACAGAGGCGACAGCAGCGGTGGCATTATTGGCCTGACCACGGTGACTCGTGCGATTCAAACTGCTGGTGGCATCACACCCCTGGCGGATATTCGTCAAATTCAAGTCCGTCGGCAAAGGAAGGATGGGACTCAACAATTGATCTCTTTGGATCTCTGGCAACTACTGGAAACTGGCGCACTAACTAACGATATTATTCTCCAACAAGGAGATACGATTGTGGTGCCCACCGCTACCAGTATCGATTTAGCGGAAGCGCCTCAAGTGGCTTTAGCCAGTTTTTCTCCTGCTACGATCCGGGTCAATGTTGTTGGGGAGGTGATCAGCCCGGGGACGTTGGAGTTGCCACCGAATACTTCTTTGAACCAAGCATTGTTAGCGGCTGGCGGTTTTAATAATAGCCGTGCTCGTAAGCAAGACGTGGAGTTGATTCGGTTGAACCCGAATGGCACGGTGAGTAAAGAGGTGGTGCCCGTAGATTTCAGTCAAGGTCTGGATGAACAAACTAACCCGACTCTGCGTAATGGTGATGTGATTGTGGTAGGGCGTTCTGGATTGGCTAAAACCAGAGATACCCTGGGAGAAATCGGCGGAACTATTGGCGCGGTGACTAATCCGGTGCTGTCTTTCTTCGGCTTCTTAAACTTTTTCCAGGTGTTTGGTGGCAATGGAAACAATTAATTGGCGCTAAAAAAACGTCCAATTTTTGGCTTGTGGATTGTTTCGGCTGTGTCGAATCAGTCTAAAATCCACAAAGTCATCCCAGGCGATCGCCATGTCGATCGCCATGTTGATCGCAATCTCGACCGAGTATCTTTTAGGATAGGGGTTAATCAAAAGTTATTTATGGGCTATATGAGGTAACAATGCAAACTGCACCAAATTCTCAACCGTCATCATTCGATCAAAATGGTAAACAGCCTCAAATCGTGCCTTTGTCATATTTGGCAGAAGTCCCAGACGCGGATGAGGAGGAATTGGATCTGGGGCAGTTGTTTGGGATGATTCGGCGCCGGGCTTTTGTGATTTTAGGGGTGGCGATCGCGGTGACAGGGGCAGTTTGGATCTGGACCGATAACCAAACCCCCAAGTATGAAGGGAAGTTTCAAATCTTGGTAGAACCCGTAACTGGGGAAGAGGCTAACTCCCTCTCATCCCGCTTGGGTGCGTTAGCCGGTGGTTTAGGTATGGGGATTCCCGGCGGTGGTTCGGGAGTGGATTACCAAAGCCAAATTGCTTTGTTAAGAAGTCCCAAAGTAATGGAACCGATTATTCAACAATTGAGAACTAGATATCCCGAAGTTGAATATAAAACTCTGGTTGCCGAGGAAAAAGGCCCATTAATTATTGAGCAAAAGAAAGAAGCGAGTAAAATTATTGAAGTTCGCTATCAAGATGAGGATCCGGAAAAAATAGACTTTATTTTAAAAAAATTAGCCGAAAATTATCTAAGATATAGTTTTGAAAATCGGCAAACCAATGCTCGGCAAGGTATTCAATTTATTGAAGAACAATTGCCGCAATTAAGGCAAAGAGTTGATGCCCTGCAAGGACAGTTACAAAAATTTCGCCAGGATTACAATTTAATTGATCCCCAAATTCAAGGGGAACAACTAGCGGAACAAATTAGTAAAATTGATGATCAGCTTTTAGAGACCCAAGCTGCCTTGGTTCAGCAACAAAAACTTTATACCATACTACGGCAACAGGTGGGCTTAGATCCCGATGTGGCGATCGCTTCTTCCGTCTTAAGTGAAGCACCGAGCTATCAAAGCCAACTGAGTAAACTTAGGGAATTAGAAAATCAGATTGCCAAAGAATTAACTCGGTTTACGATCAATAGTCCCCAGATCCAGGTGATGCTGGAACAACGCCAACAACTCGAAGCGATGTTGAGTCAAGAAGCCCAACGGGCCCTGGGCAAAGAAATTGTCACCGTAGCCAGAGTCCCCGAAGCCCAGGCTTACCAAAACTCCGTGCGGGTGGGACTGATTCAACAAATGGTCGCTGCTGCCAGCCAAATTGAAGTTTTAAACATGAGAAATCAAGTGCTGGCTCAAGCAGCGGGAATGTTGAGCGAATATCGAGAACAATTTCCGATTGTGATTCGCCAGTACACGGATTTAATGCGGGAGCTAGAAGTCGCCAGCCAAACCTTGAATCAACTTTTGGCTCAACGGGAGCAATTACGCCTAGAAGCCGCCCAGTCAGAAATTCCTTGGGAAATTATTGCTCTGCCGGAAATTCCCCGTGATGAAGATGGGGAATTGATTCCATTTTCGCCGAATTTGCTACGGAATTTGGTGTTGGGGGCGATGTTGGGTTTAATGTTGGGTTTTGGGGCGGCATTGTTGGTGGAACGATTGGAGTATGTGTTCCATAATCCAGAAGATTTAAAACAAGCGACGGATAGGCCTTTGTTGGGGCTAATTCCCATTAGCGATAATGCCAAACAGTTAGCGAGTTCTTCGTGGATTGCCGATTCTCATGGTCGAGAACGATTGCAAGACGATCGCGATTTTGGCTTTTTGGAAGCGTTTCGGGCGTTGAATACCAATATTCGGTTTTTGAGTGCGGATCAGCCGATTCGGGCGATCGCCGTTGCTTCTGCGGTGGCAGCGGAGGGCAAGTCTACAGCAGCAGTGAATTTAGCCCAGGCAGCAGCAACAATGGGTCAGCGAGTTTTGCTGGTGGATGGGGATTTGCGTCGGCCTCAAGTTCATGCCAAGTTGGGCATTCTCAACCGAGAAGGCTTAAGCAATGTTTTGGCTACGGATTTGCAGGCAAAAGACGCGATTCAGCGATCGCCCATTGAAGAAAACTTATTTATCTTAACTGCGGGGACGCTGCCCCCTGACCCGATTCGCTTGTTGTCTTCCCAGAAAATGCAACAACTGATGCAGCAGTGGTCGCAGGAATTTGACCTAGTAATTTTGGATACACCGCCAATAAAAAATGTGGTAGATGGTCGGGTATTAGCTGCCTATACCGATGGGGTGGTTCTAGTGGTAAGTATAGGCCAAACTAATCGCAATAAGGTTATGGAAGCGATCGCCGAGTTGAAAACTTGTGGCATTAAAGTGTTAGGAACCATCGCCAACGGAGTCAAGCCTCGCAGTGTGAGTTGGTACGACTATTCTTATCAGTATGATAAAACTTCTAACTCTCAACTTTTAACCGAAAAAACCGTTGAACAATCAGAAAGTAACGCTGGTTAATTGGTAATTGAAGATAATTGAAGATAGCTCTCGGCAATTACCAATTACCACTGGTTAGTTGCTTAGTTATTTAATAGGTTTAGCTTAATTGGACAACCACTTGATTATCTAACAGGATTTGGTTGGTAAATAAGTCTTCTACGGTAATTCTGAGAAAGCGACGCTCGTCTACTGTAAAGAATACTTTAAGGCGATCGCTGCCAGGATTTCCCGGCGGGTTTAGCTGGGCAATACTGCGAGCTCCGTCTCGGTCATTTAACGGTTGTACGGAAGTTTGACCGGACATGAGGCTACGAGTTATAAGGCGATCGCCATCAAAATAGACCTCCGTTCCGCCAGTTTCCGCCCCCAACTCACCAATAATTAACTCAATACTGGGCTGATTTTCTAAGGACGCGCCTAACACTAATTCTACCGGCTTTTCCATCGGATACGGTTGCCCCGCTTGAATTAATTTATGCCAATTATGGCGAGAATTACGCCGATCCCAATAGCGAATCCCATAACTATGATAGAGAAAATCTTTAATTTCAATGCCTTGGTTCAGTTGTAACGCCCCTTGGGCGATCGCTTCAAAGGGGCGACGAGAGTGAATTTTACTGCGCTCGAAATATTGGCCAATCCAACTTTGCACCGCTGGAATTTGCACCGTACCACCCACCAGCAAAACCGCATCAATATCAGACACTTCAATCCCCTGACGTCGGGCTTGCTGAAGCACTTGATTCATCGACTCATCTAACTTCTCAAAAAACTGATTTTTTTGCAGAATATTCTCAAACTCATCGCGACTTAAACCCAGTTCAACACTTGCAAAAGTTTCATCATTAAAATAAACCTCACTTGCCTGCTTTTGGAGAGATAACTGAATCTTCAAGCGTTCAGCTAACCGAGTTGTCAAAGAAGTTTTGGGGATTTTTTTCGTCTGCACAAAATAATCCACTAACCAATTATCTAAATCAGTTCCCCCTAAATTTTGCCCTGCTTTCGCTAAAACTCTGGCGGTTTTCACAAGTTGTCCAGAACTTTCGCTAAACATTTTTTCGCCCCATTTGAGAATAAATCCCAAAGGTTTCTTACCACTGCTACTATCCAAACGCACCAAAGATAAATCCAGCGTACCGCCGCCAAAATCTACCACTAGCAAAAGTTCTTGTTCGGCCATCCCATAACCTAACGCCGCAGCGGTCGGTTCATCCAGCATTCGGACTTGTTCCACCTGCAAAGATTGGCAAACTTTTCCTAACCAATGGCGATAAGCTTCAAAACTATCCACTGGAACCGTCAGGATTAAAGAATCTACGGGCAACGGCACTTGACGCAATGAATTTAGGAGTTCTGAAAAAAACCATTCACCCACTTTTTCAAAGCTGATTATTTGACCGTCAAGTTCCGGGAGAAAACCTTGGATATCGGCCCCAATTCCCCGCTTAAAAGACCGAAAAAATCGGGGGTCAGATTTGACATCAAAGCCTTGGTCGAGAACGGCTTGACCCACAATTACCTGATTTTCGGCGGCATTTTGCACATAAACTAAACTGGGAATTAACGGCGGATTTTGCCCTAACTGGGATGATAAACCCGGTAATTTAATGGTTTCTGCTTGCTGGGTCGCTTGATTCCAGCGAGTAATGACCGTGTTACTGGTTCCGAAGTCGATCGCTATTGACATGGGGAAAAATTTCAGAAATTAGGCGTTTAATCGTCTTATTCTAAGACTGAATCGGTCGGTGATTCAAGCATCATGGGCAGAGAGAGGGCGCCCCAGAAGCCTGTTTTTTGGGATTTTTGGGGATTTTTGGCAAAAAAACCCGGTTTCTCAGCCTTTCTCAGGGCGCCCCAGAAACCGGGTTTTTGGAGTTTTGTTGGGATTTTGTTGGGATTTTCGGGGGTGGGCTGGCTGGCGCGAATTACCTAGCCTGGGTCTTAGCTTTATTTATGGTTAATTGGTTGATTTGGCTGTGTTGAAAATAGGTAAAAACGGGAAATATCGTTAAATTAGCCGTAGTTTTATCGAGGGAATTTTATCAAAAAAATATTTGAGTAATCCCTCTGTGATTATGTTATAATTATGAAAAAAGATTAATTAATAAATTATCATCGGCATCGCTGAATAAAAAAATGCAAACAGAGCCTACCGCTTATAAATACCCAATTAAAAGTCAGACAGAATTGGAAACAGAGTTTAAAAAACTCGCAGAAGAATGGCGAATCGATAAAGGGATGCTGTCATTGGTGACACAAAAGTCAAAGCATCCAGCCTACCAGAGAATTATTGGCATGGGACAGCCTGTGGTTCCATTAATTTTGCGCGATCTGGAACAAAAACCAGACCATTGGTTTTGGGCATTGAGGGCAATTACTGGTGATAATCCGGTAAAATCTGAACACCGCGATCGCATGAAGCTTAGGGCTGAAGCTTGGATACAATGGGGAAAAGAAAACGGCTATGAGTGGTAGATTGGAGTATCGTAAACTGTTGATATTTCCTAATTTAGACCTGAATAAATATGAAGTAACCAGCGAGGGAACTGTAGATTATAATTGCTTTATTTGCATAATTTTTATTGCCTAATTTTTATTTCTGAATGAAATCGAAAAATAGCGTGGGAATAATCAGCGATCGCTTGTAATGTGGAACTGTTGTTAGAGGCGATCGCGCATATCCCGAATTTGAGCGATCGCCACTTAATCTTAATCTATTCCAGAAACCGGGTTTTTGGAGTTTTTTGCGGAAATTCTGGGTTTGCCCCAGGAAAAAACCCGGTTTCTCAGCCTTTCTCAGGACGGATGAATGGTAGAATCTTTAAGGCAGTCTATGGCTTGGTTGGATTGTGCTAGTCAAGATGAACCGCTTGGTTGGCTCAGTTAAATTAGCTGATGAGAGATAAGCAGTTTGCTTATGTTCACATCTATTTGAGTAATGCCTAAAGTGGCTAAATTACAGCTTTCTTTAGGTGAATATAGCAATGAGCGCAGTAACTTTCGTTCGAGGTTGCTCACCAATAAATCCTTATTTAAAGACGAACCCCGCTCCCCTACACCCTACACCCTACACCCCACACCCTGCGTGTAGCGCTTTTTTAACATGAATAGAGCAAACTTGAACAAAATAAAAAACCCCTGTACCGAAGTACGGGGGTTTTTTTAATCCTCAGTGAAAAGTTAATTCAACACTGATATCGGATTAGTCGAGGTAATCCATCGACATCACGGGTTCGTTCTCGCGATCGATACCTTTTTCAAAGCCAGCAGCGGCAGCGCGAGCGCGACCAGCGTGCCAGAGGTGTCCGACCAAGAAGAAGAAAGCGAGAATGAAGTGAGAACCAGCCAGCCAAGCGCGGGGGTTCACATAATTGAAGCCATTGGCTTCAGTGATAATGCCACCGACGGAGTTAATCGAACCGTTGGGAGCATGGGTCATGTATTCAGCAGCGCGACGAATTTGCCAGGGCTGAATGTCATTCTTGAGCTTTTTGAGATCCAAGCCGTTAGGACCACGGAGGGGTTCAACCCAGGGGCCACGGAAATCCCAGAAGCGCATGGTTTCACCACCGAAGATGATTTCACCAGTGGGAGAGCGCATCAGGTATTTACCAAGACCAGTCGGGCCTTGAGCGGAACCAATGTTGGCACCTAAGCGTTGGTCACGAACCAGGAAGGTGAACGCTTGCGCTTGAGAAGCTTCGGCGTTGGTTGGCCCGTAGAATTCGCTGGGATAAGCAGTGTTGTTAAACCAAACGAAAGCAGTGGCGATGAAGGCCATCAGGGACAGAGCGCCCAAGCTGTAAGACAGATAAGCTTCTCCATTCCAGATGAAGGCACGACGTACCCAACCGAAGGGCTGAGTCAGAATGTGCCAGATACCACCAGCAATGCAGATCAGGCCAATCCAGATGTGACCGCCGATGATGTCTTCCATGTTGTTGACACCGATGATCCAGCCTTCGCCGCCAAAAGGAGCCTTGACTAGATAACCGAAGATCACGGCAGGGTTCAGAGTGGGGTTAGTAATCACGCGGACATCTCCACCACCGGGAGCCCAAGTGTCGTAGACACCGCCAAAGAACATGGCTTTGAACACCAACAGCAGCGCACCGCACCCGAGCAGGATCAAGTGATAGCCGATGATGTTGGTCATCTGGTTCTTATCTTTCCAGTCATACCCAAAGAAAGAAGAGTATTCTTCGAGAGTTTCTGGACCGCGGACGGCGTGATAAATCCCGCCAAAACCGAGAACAGCCGATGAGATTAAATGGAGAACACCCACCACAAAGTAAGGGAAGGTATCAATTACTTCCCCACCAGGGCCAACACCAAAGCCCAGAGTAGCCAAGTGAGGCAGGAGAATTAAACCTTGCTCGTACATGGGTTTTTCTGGTACGAAGTGAGCCACTTCAAACAGGGTCATGGCTCCAGCCCAGAAGACAATCAGGCCAGCGTGGGCAACGTGAGCACCCAGGAGCTTACCAGATAGATTGATTAAACGAGCGTTACCAGCCCACCAGGCAAAGCCGGTACTGGCTTGGTCACGTCCGCCGATCATTGACGTATTAAAAGTGCTTTGCACAGGTTAGGACCTCTTTTGCGATCGACTCAACAATTAGGGGGTTTTTGGCTTTGATTGTTGGGTCAGTCAGAATGACTTAACATTCAAAGCCGGATAAATAGAATACTATTACAGAGCGTTACCGCGAGGCAGAACTTCCTCGGGGAACACAAAGTTTTCATGAGGTTGGTCAACGGGAGCCATCCAAGCTCTTAGAC
>FWWL01007381.1_pt1 | contig 15020 bp, 11 predicted proteins | sample 2228331 | NCBI WGS metagenome assembly FWWL01 (sample SAMEA103939775, study PRJEB20133) | metagenome
TGTTGCGCAACAACGCCGCCCATACCGCGCCGTTGCCGCGACACCAGTACGACGAGCTGCATGATCTGATATTTCTGGGCGGAAAGCTGGGTTTTGGCGCGCTGAATACGATCATCCTGGCCTGGAAGGATTGATGGGTCTGATATGCGTTCACGAAATATCCCTCGTTCTCGACCACCAGTGGCAGCGTCGCGTAAAGGAAGGACGCAACAGAAAGAGATATGACACGAGAACGTAGCCAGTAGCATGGCACGACAGCAGTGCAGCCACGTGGGAAGTCTGGCGCCTGATTCTCAGTTCCTGGTTCCGGGTTCTTTGCTCAACGCCTCCTGCGGCGAACGCACAGTCTGGAATTCGTTCAGTGCGATGCCCAGATGGGTCAGCGTCATCGCCACACTGGCAGAGATGCCGGTAAGCGTCACCTTGCATCCGAGCAATTTCAGCGCCTGCGCCGTGTGGATGAGCGCCTGCGCAACCTGCGTATCAACTGCAGAAACGCCGCTGATATCGAGAATGACCTGTTGTGCGCGATGGGCGCTGACATCATTGAGCAGGCGCGTGGTCAGCGCCTGCGCGCGCCGGGTATCGAGCGCGCCAACGATCGGCGCCAGCAGGACCCCCTCTGCCAGAACGATGGTTGGTGTTTCCAGGAGGCTGACCAGTTCCAGGAGACGCTGCTGTTCGGCGTTGCGTTGCGCCAGTTCTTCCGCCTGTTCGGACAGTTCGCGTTCACGTTGTTCCGCGCGCGCACGCGCCTCTTCCGCCTCACGCCTGGCAATTTCGAGACGCTGAGCATTGTCGACTGCCAGGCGGCTGAAGACCAGGCCACCGATGATGAAGACGAATGTTGTCACATCAAAAGGAGTGAGGTAGGGACCACCGCCTGTGCGAACGGCAAAGATAGCCAGCAGTGCCAGCGCACTGCCAGCCACCCACGCCGGACCGGTGAGCACCAGCGCGATAACCGGAACAACGTAGATGGTGTGTCTGAAATAACCCGTCAGGTACTGGACATCGATACTGAACCCTACAATCAGCGAGATTAAGATGATAAATAATGGTCGGGCAGGTTCCCAGCCGCGCCAGTAGGCAAACCATAGGCTGCTGCCGACAGCCAGACTCATGAAAACCGGAAAGACGCCCTCCCATGTCGGTTGAGGAAAGAGTGAAAGCAATAATCCAACCACTGCCAATACATTGAATAATCCAAACACGCCATGATTGATTTGTTGCTGTGTCAGACGGATCACGAACGTTCTCCTTTTTGTGTCAGTGCACTTTGCAGATCGCTGCACGTTCGAATATGCCTGAGATCGATCCCTGATCCGACGATAGATTGGGCGACCTCAGGACGTATCCCGATCAGGATGACATCCGCGCCAAGGAGGCGCGCCGCCTGAACGACGCGGATCAACCCCTGCGCCACGTGACTGTCTACAATCGGCACGCCAGTGATATCAAGCAACAGACGGCGGGCACGGGTTGCTGCGATACGTTCCAGCGCCTGTTCTTGAACCTGAATGAGACGCATGCTATCGAGCGCACCGACCAGCGGCATCACCAGCGTATCACGGCTGACCGGCAGTACCGGGACGCTCAATTCACGAATGGCTTCCTGCTGCTTTTGAATGACCGCCAGCTGCTCGACGGTCTGCCGATGCGCTGCTTCGAGCGCATCGCGCGCTTCCCTGATCTGCCGGTAGTGTGTCTCGAGATCGCTGGTTTGCTGCTGGATGGTTGCTGCCATCCGATTGAACGTTTGCTGCAAGATACCGATCTCATCATTGTTGGTGACAGCCAGTTGACCATCGAGCCGTCCTTCCGCCAGCATATTTGCCGCGTCAGTCATCTGGCGCAGCGGGCGCACCACCCTGCGCTCGATGAGCCAGAATGCACCGGCGGTGAGTGCGACCATTGCTGCCAGCGCGAGCGCAACCCCGGCGAACGTAAGGGTGACATCCTGAGCGATATACTGCCGGGCGACCGTGGACACGTTGTTGAAGTACACATGTGCCCGTTGCGCGAACGCTTCGCGCTGTTCTTCGAGGGACTCGAGATCTTCGTAGAACGCCTCAGTCTGCCCACCGGTAAGCGTGTGTGGCGTGGAAGGCAGCTGCTCGTGCAATCGCTGCACCGAACGAACGACTGCTTCCGCCTGGTTCACGAGCAGAGCGTGCTCCTGGGCGATCGTTTCCTGGAAATCGTTGTAGACTGACGTCGAGGAGCGCAGATCTTTCACCAATCCTTCCAGACCTTCGAGTATTTCGATGCTCTCCTCGTATTCATCAGGATCGCCGGTCTGGATGTATGAGTAGTATTCGGTCAAAACCCGCTGGATGTCGAGATTCATCGTTCCAACGGTCTGAACATCACGCAAAACAGCCTGATTCACACGATCGGCAACGTTCTGAATTTCGAGAACGGTAAATACCAGGTCCATCGCCAGTATACCCAGAATAATGAGATAACCGGCAGCAAGCGCGCCTGTTTTTCGGCTCAAATTCCACGACACGTCTGTTTCCTCCGATAGCATACAGGGCCAGTGACGGAAACAAGCCTGCAACCTAAGTCACAGGTCAGCGCCTTCAGTCACATCAGGGTCGCATACACGACTTGATTTGAGTATATGTTAGTGTATCACCAATCCATTACCGCTGGAACGACAATTTGACAAAGACAGGACTCTTTCCGTATGCTGTAGCATAGTTCGTGACCACAGAGCATCTCTTATGGCATCGAATCAGCGTTCACTCACAACCCGCGTGCTGGAAGGCGCAGCAGCGCTGGCTTCCCGAACGTGGCCGGTTGCCGCGCGGTGTTTCCCGGAACGTCTCGAATTCGATGAGACACAATCCATCTGGCACGCCGGAACACCGGATTACCAGCCACGAGCGCCGCTCGCGCGAACGATCTCGGCTGATCTGGCGATCATCGGCGGCGGCTTTACCGGCGTCAGCACTGCATACCACGTTTCACAGCGCTTCCCGCAGCACCGGATCGTTCTGCTCGAAGCGACATCGCTGGCGAATGGCGCCAGCGGGCGCAACGGCGGTCTGGCGCTGAACTGGATCAACGGGATTGATACCAGCGATCCCGACCTGACCCGCAAGGTATATGACCTGACCAGCGCCGGGCTGACGATGATTCGCACCCTGATCGAACGTCACCGGTTGGCGGTCGACCGCCGCTTCGATGGCACGTTGACGCTGTACACCAGTTCTGCGCGCGCCGAAGCAGCCCACGCCGAAGCGGAATATCTGCGTCAACTGGGCATCCCGGTTCGATTTTTGCATTCCGGTGAACTTGCAGCGCACTTCGCCGCTCGCGGCGTCTACGGAGCAATATTCGAGCCGGATACCGGGCAGATCAATGGGGCGCAGTTTGTCCGCGGCCTGCGCCCGATCCTGGAGGAGCGCGGCGTCGCCATCTATGAGCAGACGCCGGTGCTCCGCATGCAGACCGGGCGCATCATCCGCCTGACGACCCCGCAGGGAGAAGTGTGCGCGCCTGCGGTCGTGCTGGCAACCAATGGCTACACCAGCAAACTGGGATTGTTCCGTGATGCGCTGTTTCCGCTGCACTCGAGCGTCTTCGCCACAACGCCGCTGACCCCGGAGCAACAGCACACCCTGGGCTGGCGGGCATTTGCCGGGTTCGCCGATGACCTTGATCGCATTTCGTATGGAGCGCTGACCTGTACGGGGCATCTGGTGTTTGGCGGCGGCAGCAATCAGTCGTATGCGTACCTGTTCAACAATCGCACCCGCCTGCCCCCCGACAGCGCCCTTGCCCGTCGCGCTCAGGCGGCAATCGCGCAGACGCTGGCAGGGTACTTCCCTGCCATATCAGACATTCCTGTCGCGCGGCGCTGGAGCGGGGCGCTGGGCATTACGTTGAACCGTCAGCCGCTCTGGGGACGGTGGGGTGAGTACAGGAACATCTACTATGCGCTGGGGTATTCCGGTCACGGCATCACCCTCGCCAACCTGGCGGGCGAGTTCATTGCCGACCTGTATGGCGGAGACGATAGTCGCTGGCGGTGGTTGCCGTTCTACCAGAGCCGCTACCCGCCGATCCCGCCGGAGCCGTTTCGCTGGCTGGGGTACCAGGCGTTTACCCGGCTCACCGGGCGTTCGCCGCGGGTGTGAGCAGCGCCGGCCGGTCGATTCGCGGGTTTCGGTTGCAGTATGATCGCCTGTGACCGCAGGCGCGCCCGCCGGGGTGGAACCCCGTCCCACCGCCGTCAGGCGGTCACGGACAGAACACCCCGTCCCACCGCCGTCAGGCGGTCGCGGACAGGCTAAAGCCTATCGTCCCACCCCGTCCCACCGCCGTCATACCAATCGGAATTGAACAAGTCGCATACGCACGCTCATCAGAGCGTATTGCAATGCTATCGCAGCAATCTCCAATCCAAAATCTACAATCTAAATTGGAATTGAACAAGTCGCATACGCACGCTCATCAGAGCGTATTGCAATGCTATCGCAGCAATCTCCAATCCAAAATCTACAATCTAAAATGGTATCAGGTAGTCACGTGACAGGCTAAAGCCGGTCGTACCACCCCGTCCCACCGCCGTCAGGCGGTACGTGACAGGCTAATGGTCTTTCAGACATTCATCCGGTCTACACCGATTGCCGTAGGGCTGAAGCCTTCGGCTGCCAGGGCAAAGCCCGCCTTCGCGGGTTAGCGAGGATTGAGATGCCATTACCGTTCGTATAAAAGGAAGACTGCGGTTGCCCATCAACCCGCGCCAGGCGTGGGAACCAGCCAGGTCGTCTCGCCGAAGGGGAACTTCTTCAGCACCACCACCAGGGTAGAGGCGTTCAGATTGACGGGCCGATCAATGACGGCGCTGCCGCGCACTCGCTCGCCAGGGGACGCGCGCAGTTCGTTCGGTTGTGAGAGGTCGTCCGTCACCACGTAGCGCGTTCCGACCGAGTCGCGCGCCTCGATGTTTTCTGCAGTCAACGGCATCGCAATACTCTGGTCGCTCAGATTGTTGCGCAGGCTCCATTTGAGCACGATTTTGCCGTTGCAGAACTCGACTTCTTCCAGGGTCACCACGACATCGGGCGCCAGCGCCGGCGCGTTGCCGCCAACGCCGACATTTTCCCAGCTCCCGTTGATCATCCGCCGTCCCACCGGTTGAAAGCCGCTCCAGACGCAGGGATTGACTGGAGAAATCGCTCCAGCATCGGCGCCGCCGGCCGGCAGGCTGGTCGAAACCACCATACTCTGCGCCGGTTGATCCGGTCGGGGTAAAGGCTGCCCCTGACTCACCAGAATGCCAAGCAGCACAACGACAGTCAGGCTCGACGCCAGCGCGATGCGTCCGGTCCATGTCTGCCAGAGGCGCGCGAGACGTTGCGAGACGGGCGTGGGTGTTGCAACCGGTGGTGGCGCCGTCGAAGCGTCAGTTGTGGCGGAAGATGCACTGGTCTCTGCCGGTGCTGCAACCGGTTGCGCCTGCGGCGCGACACTCTCCGGCGTGACCGGCGTCTCATCGAGGCGCGGGAGCACGCCGGAGAGCAGCGTGTTGATCTCAGTCCAGCGCGTCAGATGGAGAAGTTCCGGAATACGGAGCATCTCCTCATCGGTCAGGTCAATCTCGCTCGACCGTTCGGTCACCAGATAGGCAGGCAATTCGTCGAGCCCCTTCAGATCGACCTTCCAGTCGGTTTCAACGCGCGAGCCTTCCTGCAGCGTTGGCGCAATGACCACCAGACGACGGCAGGTGCGAAAATCGATGGTCTTCGCCTTCTGGGGCGACAACAGTTCGGCGCGATGGTCGTTGAGGAAATTGACCAGATTGTAGTAGTAGGAAATAACCTGGTTGTAAGGGTTCTTGCGCCCTGGATTCAGCCGTTTACGCTCGCCGTTGGAGCCTTCGACAAACCACGGACCGTTGACATCGCCGAAGACCTTGCCATCACAGTGCTTCAGTTCGATGATGAAGACCCCATCCTGCTTGACGATGACCAGGTCGATCGTGCGCCCGCCTACGGTGAAGTCTGCCAGAATCAGATACAGCCCGTCGAGACGGTCGAGCCCGCGCGCCAGCGCCATGATGGCGCGACGTTCGTTGGGGTGCTCTGGTTTTTCTCCGATCCAGACCTGAACTGCCACCCAGGGTCTCCTCTAGCGCCTGATGATCAAGTAAAATCCGATATGCCGACCAATGCACGCATTCAGTCCAGTGTCCGGTCATCCGCCGTTGCGGGCAGGGAAGCCTCGGCGCGCCTTCGACCGGCTCAGGTCTCAGTTTGCACTCCTCAGGCGCACCTCCAACCGCCAGCCAGGGGATACCGGGTTTCGTTCATGTATTTAGTGCCTATCCAAACAACCGCCCCTTCGATACGCGCTGCGCGCTCCTCACGATGCGGTTGTGCGGTATCCTGCGTTCTTCGGATAGGCCCCTTAACCGTGCTCAAAGTGCACGGCGCTCTCTGCACTGCGCGTTGCGCCTCGCTGCGTATCGTGTCGTGGGAAGTGGCGTCGTTCGTCCAGAGACCGCGAGATCAGGACGGGGTCGAACGTGGACAGGGACCAAACCTTCCTCCTCTATTATCTCGCATGTTGGCGCTGCACGCAATAAGTGGATGTGACCATGGTGTGATCATTTTGCAAGCGCGACGATCACACCTTCATCGGCGCGCAACTCCAGTTCGCCGCGAACGGCGCTGCCGCCCCGATCAAGGTGGGTTGACAGTGCGATGGTTCCTTCTCCGATCGTGGCAAGACTCACACGGGCAGGGTGCGACGCGAAGTTGAGCGCGACCAGGAAGCGACAGCCGTCCGCCGCGCGCACATATGCCATCACCGATCGACGTGCTACGTCATCGCCCTCGACCGCAACCGCCTGGTATGAACCGATCGAGAGCGCCGGTTCGGAACGGCGCAGCGCCAGCAGACGGCGGTAGAGCGACAGCATCGAATGCGGCGCATTGAGCTGCGCCGCCACATTGCGCTGCCGGTAATCGTCGGCAAGGGGCAGCCACGGTTGAACTTTGCTGAACCCCGCGAACTCGCCGGCATCCCACTGCATCGGTGTGCGTTCCGGATCGCGCCCGTGCCCTTCACCCGGCACATTCTTCTCGAACGGATCCTGAACGCGATCCGGCGGGATTGGCACATTGTGCATGCCGATCTCGTCGCCGTAGTAGATCGTCGGCGTACCACGCAACGTCAGAAGCAGCATGGCAGCCACCCGCGCCTGCGCTTCGCCAACCCGGCTGGCAATCCGTGGCTGATCGTGGTTCCCCAGTACCCAGTTGGGCCAGCCATGAGGCGGAAGCAGCGCTTCATACGCGGCAACCGTCTGAGCAATGGTATGAGCGTCCCACGGCAGCAATACCAGCGCGAAATTGAACGGCAGATGCGCTTCGGGCTCTTCGGGCGTTCCATAGTAGCGCATCAGGCGGTCATACGGCAGATAGATCTCGCCGACCATCATCCGCTCATCGTATGAGTCGAGCACCCGACGCATCATGGCAACGATCTGGTGAACGTCCGGCTGATCGGCGGACCAGGTCTCGAGTAAACGCATATGTGGCATCATTCCCGGTTTCCAGGCAGGGTTGGGCGGATTGTCACGAAACTGCTCATCCTTGATCATCAGCCACATGACATCGACACGGAATCCGTCAACGCCGCGATCCAGCCAGAAGCGCATGACATCGAGCATCGCCGCCTGCACCTGCGGGTTACGCCAGTTCAGGTCGGGTTGCTCTTTGAGAAAGAGGTGCAGGTAGTATTGCCCCGTGGTTGCATCGTACTCCCAGGCCGATCCGCCAAAATACGAAAGCCAGTTGTTTGGCGGACCCCCATCCGGCGCCGGGTCGCGCCAGATATACCAGTCGCGCTTCGGGTTGTCGCGCGAACTGCGCGACTCGACAAACCAGGGGTGCTGATCCGATGTGTGGTTGGGCACAAAGTCGATGATCACCTTCAGGTTGCGCCGGTGCGCATCGGCAACCAGTGCATCGAAGTCGGCGAGCGTGCCGAAGAGCGGGTGAATATCGCAGTAATCGGCGACATCGTAGCCAAAATCGGCCATGGGCGATGGGAAGATCGGCGAAAGCCAGATGGCGTCGATCCCCAGATCAACCAGATAATCGAGGCGTGAGCGAATACCGCGCAGATCGCCGATGCCATCGCCGTTGCTATCCTGGAATGAGCGAGGATAGATCTGGTAAATGACACCGCGCTGCCACCAGAGGGGTGCGACCGGGGGCTTCGTCATATCCGACCTCCGTTTCACGAAGCGAGAAGGAGCGTGGGTCCTCGGTCACGGAGCGACCCGGCGACATTATACCGCGTAACGTGTCCGCTGTTCATAGACAGCTTGCCTTTAGGCGCGGAAACCCGGCAGCTTGAGCGCCGGGAGGAGCGCCCTGCTTGAGCGGCTTGAGCCCAGAGTTGCACGAACGTTCGATACGTGGTATGCTTGTTGCATGACCCAGACGTTCTCCACCCGAACCGTCTGCTGCACGCTGTCGCTTGACACTGCTGCGATCGCCGCCATTCGCGCCACGGCGGAAGCGTTCAACGCGGCGGCAACCTCCTGCGCCTCGGTCGCGTGGGAGCAGCGCATCACGAACAAGAACAAACTCCACCACCTCGTCTACGGACCCACCCCCCCCAGCCCCCCCCCGCAGAGCGGGGGGGGCTGGGGGGGTGCGCGCAACTGGCCTGTTGCGCCAGAGACAAGGCGGCCGAGGCGGTGCGGGCGGCGCGGGCGAACGGGTCCACGACCTGCCCTACCTTCTCGCCAGACGGTTCGATTCGCTACGATGCGCGCACCTATCGTCTGATGCTCCTGGATCGGGTGAGCCTGAACACCCTCACGGGACGGGTGGTGGGCCGGCTTGTCTTGGGCGAGTTCCAGCGCCGCCGTCTGTACGACACGAGTTGGACGATCGGCGGGGCGGAACTTGTCCAGCGCGACGGCGCGTTCTCCCTGCACATCACGCAGACGAAGGCCGATCCCGCCCCGGACGAACCGACCGGCGTCCTGGTGGTTGATCTGGGCATGGTCAATCTGGCGACCGACTCCGACGGCAACACCTATAGCGGCGCGCAGGTACGACAGGTGCGCGAGCGCCGTTTTCAGCACCGCCAGCGACTCCAGAAAGCGAACACCCGTCGCGCCCGCTGGCGGCTCAGGAAGAACGCCCGTCGTGAGGCGCGTTTCCAGCGGGATGTCAACCACTGCATCAGCAAGCGGCTGGTCGCCAGGGCGCGCGCGGCCCGTAAGGCACTCGCTCTGGAGGATCTGACCGGGATCCGCGAGCGAGGGACGGTTCGACGGGCGCAGCGCCGTGCGCGCCACCGTTGGGCGTTTCGCCAACTTCGGAGCTGTATCGCGTACAAGGCGGCACAGGCCGGCGTGCGCGTGATCCTGGTCGATCCGCCACCCCCCCCGAACCCCCCCCCACGGAGTGGGGGGGGACTGGGGGGGGCCGTATGTGGTCACTGCGCGAAAGGCAACCGGGTCGATCAAGCCCATTTCAGGTGCCTCCGGTGCGGCCATACTGCTGCCGCCGACACGAACGCTGCCGTGACTATCGCCGTGCGGGCCGCACGTCAGACGGCCTATGGTGCTGCGCCGCCATATCCTCACCCCCCCACGTCGTGGGGGGAGAGAGGGGGGTGGTGGAGGAGCGAGCACAAGCCCACCCGCTTCAACGGTGGGTGTCTGACCTCTGCTCAGGATACGCTCACACCGAAACTTTGCAAATCTTGTGAAAGGAATCTTCGTCGCAGATGGGTCGCTTTGCTGCTATACTCCCCTATGCTGGCAGAGCGCGCCGGCGCATTGATTGCACGCAAAGGGAGGAAACCTGTGCCCGATCTTCCTATTCGCCGCATGCTGATGTATCGACATGGCGTTGGCTACTTTGAACGACGCGGTTCGGTCGCCGGCACAGAGCTGCGCCTGATGTTTCCACGCGATGCGATGGACGACATTCTCAAAAGCCTGATCGTCCTCGACCTGGGGGAAGGTCAGGTGTTGGGCATCGACATCGAAACGCCAGAGGATCGCGCAAAACAGATTGAGCGCGGTTCCATCCATCTTTCCGACACGCGCAGTCTGCTCGACTTGCTGCGTGATCTGCGCGGGCGCCGGGTGCGCCTCCAGATCGAGAGCGAGCGCCGCCACAGTGAACGCGACGAGGAAACCGTCGAAGGCGCGATCATCGGCATCGATCTCGATGAGAAAGAACCGCTCGACAAACCGCTGGTCTCGCTCTATCTGGCGGAACAGCGCGAGGTGCGCGCTGTTCCGGTGCGGCGCATTGCACGCCTGACAATCCTCGACGATCGCGCTGCGGCTGATATGACGTACTTCCTGCGCGCGGCGCAAAGCGAGGAAGACCGGCGTTCAGCCATCGTGCGTCTGTCGGACGGTGACCACGAGATCCTTGTGGGATACATTGCACCCGCTCCCTCCTGGCGCGTCAGTTATCGTCTGCTGGCGGAACCGAAACCCGATGGCGGCGACTCTGCCAATGGCGGCGGGCGCGATATGGGTGCGCAGGTGGCGGTCCTGCTTCAGGGATGGGGGTTGTTCGATAATCAACTCGACGAAGACCTGGAGAATGTCGAGTTGACTCTGGTTGCCGGGATGCCGGTATCGTTCCGCTATCGCCTGTACGAACCGCACATTCCCGAGCGTCCCCTGGTGCAGGACGATGTGCGAACCGTTGCGGCGCCGGTTGAGTTTCGTGCGAAACGGCTGAGACCGCTGCTAAAGTCTCCTGGCGCATTTGCGGCGGACATGGAAGAAGAGGGTGGTCTCCTCGCCCCCATGCCTTTCATGGAAGCATTCAGCATGGAGAACCTCGAACGTTCAACCGAAGCGGTCAGCGTCGGTGAAGAGCGCGGCGCATTGTTTCAGTACCGCGTGGCGCACCCGGTCAGCGTGGCGCGCGGTCGTTCCGCCATGGTTCCGATCGTCAGCCGGCGTCTCGATGGGCGCAAAGAATTGCTCTACAACGGTCGCAAACAACCTCGCCACCCGGTTGCAAGCCTGCGCATGCTGAACGAAACCGGGCTGACGCTCGAACGCGGACCGGTGACGGTCGTGGAGCACGGCGATTACGCCGGTGAAGCCGTGTTGCCCTTCACGCGCGCCGGGGCTGAAATGATCGTCGCGTATGCGGTCGAACTTGGCGTAACAATCACGGAGGAGCGCCATTCACAACGTGTGATGGCCGGGTTGAGCATAAGCAAAGAGTACGCGGTATTCGAGGAATGGGACGTCCGGCAGATGCGCTATCGGATCACCAGCACCCTGCCCGACGCTGTGGATATTGTGATTGAACAGGAACGGCTGGCGGGCTACGATCTGTTCGATACATCGGCGCCAGCTGAAGAGACGCACAATGTCGCGCGCTGGCCCGTGCGCTGTCTGCCCGGCATCGAGACGACCTTCACTGTCAGTGAACGTTGCAAGACATCACGCTACGAAGAGGTGCGTAACCTCGATATGCATCAGCTCCAGTCGTTCCTGAACGAGCGATACCTCGATCAGGCAACCTGCCAGACGCTCGAGCATGTTCTTTCGCTGTATGCGCGCATCGCGGAGCTCCAGAAGACGCTTCAGGAGATCGAGCAGGAGCGGCAAAAAATCCTGACGCGCCAGCAGCAGATTCAGGGAAATCTCGGACCGCTGGGGCGTGAAGGAAGCGAACGAGCGCTACGCGAACGGTATGTCGCGCTGCTCAATCAGCTCGAAGATCGCCTGAACGAACTGCTTTCCCACGAACAGGAAACACGCGCTGCGATCGAACGGCTGGAGCAGGAAGCGACCCGGGCGCTTGCGGCATTGTCCAGGGCATAAACCTGCTGCACCCGGTATTGGAGCGCGCTGTCATCGCGCCAGGGAAAAGGTCTCATCCAACAGTCGCTGCGCTGTATCGCCATTGCCATACGCCAGGAAGAGCGGCGCTGCGCCGTCCGGCAGCAGCGGCGACATCAGTTCATGCGCCGCAGAACCAAGCGCCGCAAGCGCTGCCGCGCGCTCCTCGACGGACGCATCCGGCGGCAGGATCAGCAGCGCATCGCCGGTGACCGCTTCCGACAGCCGGACGCCATCGAATTTGCCCACAGTAAGATCGCTGGTCAGAAAGCGCACCGTATCCTGCTCGATCAATCGTCGATCCAGGAAGATCTGAACGGCGCGCAGGCGCGGGTCGCGGGCCGTTACCGCGGCGCGTGCGACCCGTCCGGCTGCCGTCTCCGTCTGATCGAACTCGGTGTAGACTGCCGGGTTGCGCGGCATTACGCCGAAGTACAGCCAGACATTGAACACCAGACTGACTGTCAGCACTCCCGCGACGATTGCTGGCGCAATGCATCGCCACTGCCGAAACCCGGCGTCTGCCGTCCCTCTGACGAGCGTATCGAGCGCCATGCCCGCCAGCATGCAGGAGGGCGCGAGCGCGCCGAGCGAGCGCATGGCGTGAGGCGCATTCGTGTGAAGATGCCCGGAATGAGCGCCAGCGCCAGCCAGAGAAGCGGTGCAAACGCCTTTGATCGCCGGCTGGCGATTGCCAGCCCGGCGCCGAGAGCGAAGCACGCCCCTGCCAGCGGGTCGAGCATCGGCGCGCGCGGGGCGTGATGGCGACCATTGGGATCACCGGCAACGTGCCACATGCCCAGGTAGCGCGCAACATGCTCCACTGCCAGCGCAGTCGCACTTTTCTCGAGGTTCTGCGCATTGTCGATGGCAACTGCTGCAGTACGGCGGTTATACCCTTCGAAGTCGGTCACAATAAAGGTGAGGAGCGGCAGCAGCACAATCACCCCGGCAATTGCGGCAGCGCCAAGCGCGGGAAGCGCCCGCCGCCACGCACCCGCATCGCGCCCCAGATGCAGCGCAGTCAGCGCCGCAAACACCAGCGGCGCAAGGCGTCCGGTATGGTAGGCATACGCCGCCAGCGCCGCCAGCGCACCCGCCAGCGCCATGCCAGCCATTGCGCGCCGGCGCGCCGGTTGCCCCAGCGCGCGCCACATCACGCCGATGGCGATCACCTCGAGCAGATGATCGAGCGTTGCGGGGAATACCCAGCGGCTCATACTCAAACCCTAGGAAGCCCAGGCGAGAAACGCCGCGCCATACAGACCGGCGCGCCCCCGACGATTGGACGTGCAGCCCACCAGAGCGCCAGTGGCATAAACGCGCCCGCCAGAGCGCTGACCAGACGCGCCGCGCCGACGCCCGGTCCGGTCACTGCCAGCATCGGCGCCATCAGATAGAAGAGGAGCGCCGGTAGATCCGCGCCCGCCACCACATACACCGGGCGATACGCAGGGTCATGCCATATCCGCAACGCCAGCAGACCGTGGCGTGCCTCATCGCGCCACAGACCGGACGGCAGATCGTCGAGCCGGTACAGGCGCAACACAACCGCTACGGAAGTTATAAGAACCAACGCCAGCGCCTCGTTGCGCCGCGCCGGTTGCTCGACAGCATCGACCGCCGATCCATCGTTCGAGCGGAGCGCAGCAACAGTCAGCGCTACCATTGCCACCAGACCGGACATCCCAAACAGCGGCGGCAAACCCAGACGCAGAGCCGCGACCAGTCCCAGTATCGACACAACACTGACCAGCAAAAAAGGCGATCCTGCCGCGCGCAAACGCAGTATCACGCTCTCCAGCAGCAAACGTATTGGTTGCCAGAACACCACCAGCGCAAGCGGAAGCAGGGGCCACCAGTGTCAGCCGAGTGTAGGAAGCACAAACCCGGCCACTGCAGGAAACGCCGCAGCAGCGCCGGAGAGGAGCGCCAGCGCTCCAACGATGCCCCAACGCAACCAGGTATCGGCAGACGTGCGGTATGGCTGGCGCCAGACAAGGATCAACCAGCCCAGGATCGGAAACGATGCAAGAAAAAGGGTACGAACCGGCGGCGGCAACCAGGCGGACCCGGCCACCGGCAGTGCTGCAAACTCCGACAGCGCCACCCCCAGATCACGCCCATCACCTGACGGACGATAGGCGGCAGTGCGTAACAGCAACGGCGTATCGCCCGCCGGATCGGTCGGGGTAAGCAGGTAATAGCGCCGCCATCCAGGCGCCACCGCAAAGGCGCCAGCCGGACGCCCACGCATACTGGCGAACACAACCGGAGCGTCGGCAGTATCGCGTGGCGCTGCCAGACGCAGCATCACCTGCGCCGGACGCCCATCGAAGCCAAAGAGGAACAACGCCGCCTCCGGGCGTGACCAGCGAAAGACATCGGTTGGATTACGCTCGACATCGTAGAAACCGGCCAGCGCACGGCGCGCATGCGGGTCTTCGACCGACAGACGCTGGTCGACCCGGGCGACGCGCGCGCCGAGGAGCAGCGGCAGTAAAACCAGCGCGAACAGAACCATCCCGCCAGTCGCGACAGGCAGGACAGCGACGCGAACAGATTGCGGACGAGGCAGCCAGCGTACAACCATAGACCCGGACACAGCATACAACCAGCGCCTCATCATACCTGAGAGCAGGCGTTCCTGCAACGTACCCGCACAATCACCATTGACAGTTTAGAACACTTGTGCTATACTCAATTCAGAAACGAACCACGCCTGAAAGGGAAAGAGCATGTACCAGAAAGAGATCGTCTACGACCGCGAGACCCACGACTATGCCATGTACCTCGACGGTGAACTTGTCGGTTTTGCACGCACATACCACGAAGCCGAGGTCACGCTCGACCAGCTCATCTTCGAACTGATCAGCGGCGAATACTTTCGCGAGGCAGCATAGCGCCTGCCAGCCACGGGCCCCAAAACGACGCGCGAAGGCATCCTCCGGCGCTCACAGGCAGCCCCCGCAAGCGAGGGAACATGTAGGGGCACGGCGCGCCGTGCCCACACAACGAACGTTGGCGCACCGTGCCCACCGCCCACCGCCCGCCGTGCCCATCGCCCACCGCCCACCGCGCGCCGTCCCCACGCAACATGTACGGGCGCCGCGCGCCGTGCCCACACAACGAACGTCGGCGCGCCGTGCCC
>FWWL01007382.1_pt1 | contig 15015 bp, 14 predicted proteins | sample 2228331 | NCBI WGS metagenome assembly FWWL01 (sample SAMEA103939775, study PRJEB20133) | metagenome
TTAAAAATGAAAAAATATAAATTCTTTTATAAATAAAAAAATTATTTTTCTTATTTTTTTTTAATTGCAAAGTAGGATTTCATAAAAAAATATATATAAAGAGAGATTGATGATGATTCTGTTCCAAAGAGTGGTTATACCTCATGATGACATTCTAAAAGGGAATTTAAACTTAGATAAATTTGCAGAGGATTTAGAGCAAGTTTTTTTAACCAGGGACTAGTGGAATATAAAGATCCAAAGTGATTTTTCGAAAAAACCTATCAAACATATGTATTAAGAAATCTACTTTCGAAGATTCAAAAACGTATCGAAGTCTTGGGTGGTGATTCCGTAATACAAATTAAAACCCCTTTTGATGGAGGAAAAACCCACTCTTTGATTGCTATTATGCACGAAGCAAGAGATTGGAATGCAACACCTGATGTGATAGTAGGTACAACCTTAGAAGGAAAAACTCGTCTCTGGGAATTCATCGAAAAACAGCTTACTGGAAAAATTGAACTACTAAAAGATCCAACCTCACCAGGTAAAAACAAACTCAGAGAATTGTTAGGACAACATCAACCCTTAGTGATCTTAATTGATGAACTATTAGAATACATTACCAAAGCAGCAGGAGTAAAAGTCGGCGAAAGCACCATCGCAAACCAAACATTTGCATTTATCTAAAAACTGAGCGAAACAGTCTCTTCCCTCGAAAAGATCAGTCTTGTTGTTACACTGACATCGAGTGCACAAACAGAGTTATACGATCTAAACGCAGAACAATTTCTTAAAAAATTAGAAAAAATCTTCGGAAGAATCGAAATCATCCAAACTCCCGTACAAGATTCCGAAATTACAAAAGTGATTCGGCAAAGGTTGTTTTCTAAGATAGATTATAAAAAAGTCGAAAAGATTGTAAGAAAATTTGTAGAATATGCAGAATTTGAAAACATCTTACCCACAGGAATGCAACCAACAGAATATGGAGATCGATTTTTGGATTCCTATCCATTTTTACCCGAAGTAATCAATGTATTGTATCATCGATGGGGAAACTTCCCCAATTTTCAAAGAACGCGAGGTGTTTTGCGTTTACTTTCTTTGGTGATCCATTCTCTAAAAAACACAAGTCTAACTTATATAAGTTTAGCTGATTTTGATTTATCGAACTAAGAAATACGGCAGGAGTTAATCAAAATTATCGAAAATGAATATAATAGTATCATCGCGCAAGATATTTCCGATAGAGATTCTGGAACAAGAAAAGTACAAGATTTGATTAATAACAAATATCAAGGGATGAATTTTGCTTTGCGAACTTCTATAACAATTTTTATATATTCCCATTTGGAGGTATAGAAAAAGGTGAAACATTAAACGAAATCAAACGCTCTGCAACAGTATTAACAGCAAATCAAGAGTTCCCTTTAGTTATATTGTAGAAGTCATCGATAAACTAAAACGCAAATTTTTATCTACAATTACAAAACGATAAATATTTTTTAACTTCAACCTAACCTCAATCAAATTATTGTCAATAAAATCGAAAACCTTAAAGAAGACACAACATTAAAACTTACCCCAGAACAAAAACAAGAGGTAGAGAAAAAAATTTCGGATTTAGAAAAAGATTTATTCTATTTAGTTAAGACTACTTATAAAAATATTACCATAACGGTTCAAAATGGATTTAATACAGAATCATTGGGTATTCCTAATCGCGATGATATAAAATCATTAGATGAAATTTTCTACGAAAGACTCAAAAACGATAGACATATTATCGAAAAAATTGATCCTTTGGTGATAGAAAATAGATATATTCAACAAAAAGATTTTATCTATACTCAACAACTATTCTTTTCTTTTTATCGAACCCCAGACGAAACGCGATTAAAAAACAAAGAATGTTTGATTTGAGGAATCGAAGAAGGTGTAGAAAAAGGCATATTTGGATTAGGAGAACTCGATAATAATAGAATCATTTGCCAATATTACGAAGAAAAACCTCCTATGATTCAATTTAGTAATAACGAAATTCTTATAAAAAAAAGATGTTTGTAAAAAATTATCGAATCTTCAATAAAAAATTCCCAATATGCTATTATTTTTACCACAGAAGAATCAAAAACAAGTTATCAAGCTAAAGATCAATCATCATCTCAAAAATCAACAACACTACTAGAACCATCCCATCAAGAATCTCTTAAAGAAGAACAGAACTTTAAAAAGAATTAAACCTTCGTTTCGAATTGCCTATCGGAAAAGCCAACGATATTGCGAAAATTCTAATCAACATACAAGGAAAATTTAAGAATATAAAAATTCAAATCAAAGCAACTGATGGTAGTATGACTCAACTAAACTTCCAAATGAAAATAATGGAAACCTACATCAAATTAATGCAAAACTAAAAGAATGAACCATCATCCGTTGTTTTTTTATGATGATTTTTTATTTCCATTAGGACGTTGAATCAAATACAAAAAGAGAGATGAAGTAACAACAGAAACAGAACTCATTGCCATAGCGAAACCAGCAAACATAGGGCTAAGATATCCCAATGCTGCTAAGGGTATACCAATAACATTGTAAATAAACGCGAAAAATAGGTTTTGTTTGATTTTTCGAATCGTTTTTCGCGATAGCTCAATACTAAACACTAAGTCTTTTAGATCGTTGTGGATTAAGTTTATATCTGCTGCTTCTTTTGTGATAGAAACCCCTTGTCCCATTGCAAAAGAAACATTTGCTTTGGCAAGTGCTGGTGCATCGTTTATGCCATCTCCCACCATACCAACAATAAAATTGTTTTTCTGAAATTCTTCGATGAGTTTTAATTTATCCTCTGGCTTAAGTTCATAATATACTTTTTCGATTCCGAGTTGTTTCGAAATGTTTAGGGCAATTTCTTTTTTATCTCCCGTGGCTAAAACGGGTTCAATCTTAGATTCTTTTAATGTTTGAATGATTTCTAACGATTCTTCTCTAACAGAATCTTCTAACAAAAAAACTCCCTGAGTTAAATTTGGAATAGAAAAATAAACCGGAGTTTTATCTTGTTCAGCAGGAAAATTTAAAACCTGTAAATCTTTTACAAAATCTTTATTTCCGATGTAAACCTCCCATATTCGATTCGTTGATTTTTCGAAGATTTCGCCTTTTACACCATAACCAGGATGATTGTCTAAATGCTTTAATTCTAAATTCTTATCGGGAATTTGCGAAAAAATTGATTGGCAGAATTCCGCGATAGATTTTGCGATAATATGTTCCGAAGAACTTTCTACTAAATAAATCATCGAATAAACCTTTTTTTGTTGATCCATGTTTAGGTTTGCATCAAAATAAGTCTTTACAACTTTTAGGTTGCCCAAAGTCAGTGTACCTGTTTTATCAAAGATTAAAAAATGAATCTTCCCTGCATTTTCGATTGCTTCTGCACTACGAAAAAGAATGCCATATTTAGCAGCAATACCAGTAGAGATTAAAATTGCAATAGGTGTTGCTAATCCCAAAGCACAAGGACATGCAATAACCAAAACCGAAACAGCGCGTAGAATCGAATCATTCAAATCGATGTTAAAAATTAAATACGAAACCAAGAATGTAATCATACTTATAAAAATTACACCATACGCGAAATAACCAGAGATCAAATCTGCTAGTCTTTGTACTGGTGCTTTGGTATTTTGAGCAGCTTCCACCATTTTTAGAATATTTGCAAGAGTAGATGTTTCGGGCGATTCTAATACCTGAATTTTGAGCATTCCCGATAAATTCATGGTTCCAGAATAAACTTTATCCCCAACAGTTTTTCTAAGAGGAAGACTTTCTCCGGTAATTAAAGACTCATTACATTCTGATGCTCCTTCTACCACCAATCCATCTACGGGAATATTTTCTCCTGGACGAACTAACAACAAATCATTTTTACGAACTTCTGTTATATCGATATCTTTTATGATTCCATTCTGCCACAAATGACATACCAATGGTTGCAAAGAAAACAAATCTTCGATTGCTTGGTATGCCCTTCGCTTTGTAATTCCCTCGAGAATTTTTCCCAAAAGAACAAATGTGATTACAATGGCAGAAGATTCAAAATACAAATGCGAATTGTGATGCGAAAAAAACATCATATAAACACTATAAAAATAACTCACATTCGTTCCCAAAGAAACAAGAACATCCATATTCGCTCCACCTGTTAAAATGGTTTTAATAGCACCTCGATGAAACCTATAACCAGCAATAAACTGTACAGGTGTTGCAAGTAAGAACTGAACCCAAGAAGGAATATAGATCGAAAAAATCATGGTTAAAACTAAAGGTATACTGAGTAAAATACTAAAAATAAATAATAATATTTCTTTTTTATTTTTTTGTCTTTCTTTCTGGATTTTTAACAAACGATCTTTTGCGAATAAGTTGTCTTTTTTTGTTGCATCATAACCCAATTTTCTAATTTTCGATGTAATTTCTTCGAGTCCAATTGTATCTTTGTTGTATTTTAGGATTGCTGTTGACGTTGCAAAGTTTACTTTTACTTCGTCTATGCCAGAGGTTTTTTTTAACACATTTTCAATTCGTGCTGCACAACCGGCACAATACATTCCTTGTACGGCTAATGTTATTACTTCTTCTTTTTGTTCCATATATTCTAAAATAATTCAATCTGATTTTCGAGTAAATTGGTTTTTTTTCTTTTAGGAGTTTGTTTTTTAAATTCTATCTCTTCTTGGTAAGTAAAATTTTTTTGTATTGCCTTGTGTAAGAATGACGAACGCGATTCAAATTCTTCTAAAAGAGACTGAGCGTGAAAGATGACCTTTTTGGGTAAACCAGCTAATTTTGCGACATGAATTCCATAAGATTTATCCGCAGCACCTTCTTTTACTCTATGAAGAAAAATTACCTCTTCATCTTTTTCGATTACATCCATTGTTAGGTTAAATATACCTTCTTTTTCTGCTAGTACAGTTAATTCGTGGTAATGTGTTGCAAACAATGTTTTTGGCTTTTTTTCTAGAAGATATTCAACCACAGCCCAAGCAATGGCTAATCCATCGTAGGTAGAGGTTCCTCTTCCCACCTCATCCATAATAATTAACGAATCTTCGGTAAAATGATTCAAAATTTGTGCTGTTTCGGTCATCTCTACAAAAAACGTAGATTCTCCTTTTGCAAGGTTATCCGTTGCTCCTACGCGTGTAAAGATTCTATCTACAATCGATAAACTTGCCTTTTCTGCTGGTACAAAACATCCCATCTGTGCAAGGATTTGAATAATTGCAACCTGACGAATATAAGTCGATTTTCCTGCCATGTTGGGTCCGGTAATAATGGCAATCGCTTTATCGTTAGTATTAAGATAAACGTCGTTGGGAATAAAGTCCTGATTTTTGGGTAAAAATTTTTCTACGATTGGATGACGCGAATTTTTTAAATAGAGTTCTTTTTTTTCGTTCCAGCTTGGTTTAATCCAGCGATTTTTTTTCGAAACATAAGCGAAATCTAAAATTACATCGAGCAATGCTACATCATACAAAGATTGTTTTAATTCTTTTTTTTGTTCTAATACAGATTTTATCAACTCTTCGAAATATTTTTTTTCAATTTCTTCAATGATTTCGTCTGCTAACAATATCTTTCTTTCGATTTCTTTTAATTCGAAATTGGTAAATCTTTCGTAATTGATAAGGGTTTGTTTTCTTTCGTATTCCTTTGGTGCATTTTTTGCCTGAACCTTAGATATTTCTATGTAATATCCAGTTATTTTATTGTATTTCACTTTAAGAGATGATAATCCTGTTTTTTCGCGCTCTTTTTTTTCGAATTCTAAGATCCATTCTGTTCCTTTTTCTTTGGCAAAGAATGCTTCGTCATAATCTTTATCCACTCCTTTTTTTAAGAAAGGTTGATTTCCTAAGATTGCTGGTGGATTTTCTACAACACAACGATCCAATGTTTCTTTTAGTTGAATCAGCTTAGGATCTAACTCCACAGAATAACTGCATTGGATTTCTTTTAAAAAATGGTGTAATTTTTCAAATGCTTCTATGGTAGAAATAATATTACGAAAATCTTTGGGGCTTGCTTTATTATATTGCATTCGCGTTAAAATTCTCTCTACGTCGCTAATTTCGGATAAGATATCTCGAATTGTATTTATCAAAATATCATTGTTATAAAAGAATTCTACGAGATTTGATCTTTCTTGGATAGCTTTTAAATCTTTTAAAGGATGTAATAGAATTTCTTTAAGAAGTCTTTTCCCTTTTGGTGTTACTGGAGAAAATAAAGAAAAAAGAGAGGTTTCTTTTGGTTCAAAAAGGTTTAGGTTTTTGATAGTTTTTTCGTCTAAGATTAAGAATTCGTTATCGAACCGCATCAATCGCGGAATTTCGAGATGGATTTTTTGATCGGGAAAATTCTTTTCTAAATAATAAAGAATCAAGCTAATAGCACCCAATACAATTTCGGCATCTTGCTCATTTAAAAGATATTGTAATTTTATTTTATAAAATTCTTCTAACTTTCGCTTACCTTCTTCGGTTGTAGCTTTCCAAGATTCTAAACTAGAAATAATCACAGGAAGATTTTTAAACTTTTCTGATATAAAAGATTCTAGATGCGATGGAATCACAATTTCTGTGGGAAAATAACTGTAAAATAAATCCATTAAATCCAACGATTCTTCTTTTAAGATATAACAAAAAAAATCTCCCGTAGAGAAGTCCGCGAAGGCTATTCCTAATTCATCCGTACGAAAGTCTTTATCGCATATAGCCATTAGGTACTGAGAATCTGCACCCTTTAATAAATTCTCTTCGATGATTGTTCCAGGCGTGATGATTCGAACAACCTTTCTTTGCATCAATCGTGGGTTTTTGGGATCAGAAACTTGTTCCGCGATGGCGATCTTTTTACCAGCCGAAAGCAACCTTCCTATGTAGATTTCAGCGCTATGATATGGAACCCCTGCCATAGGAATGGAATTCTGTCTACTTGTTAGAGCAACGTCCATTATGGGTGCTGCAATTTTTGCATCATCTAAAAAGAGTTCGTAAAAATCCCCCATACGAAAGAATAAAATTGCATCTGGATATTGAGCTTTAAGCTCCAAATATTGCTTCATTACGGGGGTATTTAGAGGTTCTTGGGATTTCACTTTTTTATAAATCTAAATGAGCTACATATTTAGCATTCTCTTCAATAAATTTTCTTCGAGGTTCTACCTCATCTCCCATCAAAATCTCAAAGGTTTCTTCTAAACGTTTTAAATCTAAGGAATTTTCATCAAAGGGTTTAACTTGTAGTAAAACCCTTCTATTAGGATCCATGGTGGTTTCCCATAACTGTTCTGGGTTCATTTCTCCTAATCCTTTATAGCGTTGAACTGTTACACCTTTATCGTCTTTGAATTTTTTTAGAATTTCTTCTTTTTCTTTATCAGAATATGCATAATAGGATTCTTTTCCTTTCTTGATTAAATAAAGAGGGGGTTGAGCAATATACAAATGACCATGTTCTATCAACGGACGCATCTTAGCAAAAAAGAAGGTCAAAAGCAATGTTCGAATATGCGAACCGTCCACATCTGCATCTGTCATAATAATAATCTTATGATACCGCAATTTATTCAAATCGATATTATCGTTACCGTAGCCAGCACCGATTGCAGTTACTAGAGTTTTTACTTCGTCATTATCGAGTATTTTTATATCTTTTGCTTTGATTACATTCAAGATTTTTCCTTTAATGGGCAAAATCGCCTGAAAGTTTCTATCTCTTCCTTGTTTTGCAGAACCACCTGCGGAATCTCCCTCTACGATAAATAGTTCTGCCAAAGCAGGATCCTTTTCGGAACAATCCGCCAATTTTCCTGGTAAACCGCCCCCTTCTAATATACCTTTGCGTTTGGTTACCATTTCGCGAGCTTTTTTTGCTGCTTCTCTTGCTCTATAAGTTAAAATACAACGTTCTAATATGGGCTTTAATTCGTTAGGATTGTGTTCAAAATATAAAGTTAGTTCATCATTGACGATTTGTTGTACCAAACCTTTTACTTCCGCGTTTACCAATTTTTCTTTTGTTTGAGAGTTAAACTGAGGCTCAGGAATCTTAATGTTGATGATTGCGACTAATCCTTCTCGAACATCATCTCCACTTAAATTGCCAGGAATTTTTTTCTTTAAAGATTCATCTTTCTTTAAAAAATCGTTTAAGGTTTTTGTTAATGCAGCGCGAAATCCTTCTAAATGTGTTCCACCTAATTTGTTATCAATTCCATTGGTAAAACAAAAAACGCGTTCTTGATTGGATTCTGTATAAGCAAGTGCAAACTCCCCAATAAGTTCTCTTTTTTCGTTTTTTTCTTCGTATTCTGCTTTGGTTTCGAAATAAATGATCTTTTTATGCACCATGCGGGATTTTTTTGTCAACTTTTCCATGAATTCCAAAATGCCCCCATTGTACTGAAAAAATTCCTCTTTGGGGGGTTGGGTTCTTTCGTCTCTTAGTTTGATCTTTAATCCTTTGTTTAAAAATGCGATTTCTTCCAAACGATTGCGTAATATGTTATAATTAAATTCTGTTGTAGTAAAAATTTCTGGATCAGCTTTAAATCTTACAATGGTTCCTGTTTTTTTGGTTTTACCTATGATTTTAACTGATTCTTCTGGTACTCCGCGACGATATTTTTGATAATGAATTTCTCCATTTCTATGAACTTCTACCTCTAACCATTCCGATAATGCATTAACAACAGAAACACCTACACCATGTAAACCGCCACTGATCTTGTAAGCACCACTTCCAAATTTACCACCAGCATGCAAGTGAGTCATAACTACTTCTATTGTAGAAATCTTTTCTTGGGGATGAATATCCGTAGGTATTCCCCTTCCATCATCTATGACTTCGACGCTACCATCTTGTTTTAGAACTACCTCCACCTGCGAAGCATGTCCTGCCATGAATTCATCCACAGAGTTGTCGACTACTTCATAAATCATTTTGTGTAGACCCGTTTCGTCCTGTGTACCAATGTACATTCCAGGTCTCTTTCGTACCGCTTCTAATCCCTTAAGTACTTTGATCTGATGAGCAGAGTAGTCTTTTTGTTCTTCTTGGTTTAAGACGAAATCTACAACCTTTTCTTGATTTTTGCCTTTCATATATATATGATATATAGCCTTTTTATTCTGTCAACCAAAATCTCACTTATCAAATATTTATATGTTTAGGGTCTTTTCTTTTTTGATTTATTCAACTTTTCTGCATATTCCACTGTATAAAGAGTCCAAGGTACAGCTCTTAATCTTGCTTCTGGTATTGGTTGACCTGTTCCTTCGCAGATTCCATAAGTTCCTTCTTCGATTTTTTCCAGTGCTCGATCGATTAAACGAAGTTTTTCAATTTCAAAATCCGAAAGTCTATTGAGCATATCGTTATTTAAACTAACATCTGCTAAGTCGCCTTCATCTCCTTCGCTCTGATTGATGTATAAATCCTCTTCTTCGGATAAATTTTCTAATATTTTTGCCTTTTCTTCCAATAAGATTTTTTTAAATTCTTCTAATTTTTGCTTAGACAAATAGGTATTCTGCTTTTTCATATTTCCTCAAATTAAAATAAAATTTTTAAATTGCAAATATATTTAACAATAATAATTTGAAAATAATTTTTTAGATTTTTTCGGAGTTTAGGCATGAATTATTTAGAACAAATTAAAGAAAGCATTGAAAAATATTTACAACAAACATCACAGAATGTCAATGAATTCTTAAACCAAGTTTCTAACAATATAGTGCAAACGTATGAATTGTACAAAAAAAAGGGAGAAGAAGACATGTCACAAGAAGCACAAAAGCTCCATCAAAGTCTGGACGAATTCTACCATAATGTGGAAAATTTTCTGAAAGAATTCGACCGAGGATTGACAGAATTTCTAATCGAAGCACAAAAAAGTTCAGAATATATTTTTCAACAATTTCAAACATTTTTTAGCGAAAAAAATATCGTAGAATTTCAACAAAAAATTCAAGATTTTACCAAACAGTTAGAAAAACAAACACCACAATCTCTCTTCAATGCAATCCAACAAATCTTTAATAAACAAACAAATCTCAACGAAGAAGAAATTAGTATAATATTTTCAGAATCCGACAGAAAAGAAAAATCCAACAAAGATGCTCCCAAATAGTGTTTTACATTCTTAATGGATATCCTTTATCGTTAAGGATTTTGACCACTGTATCGAGCATCTCTTGCAAATGTTCACTACTAATGGGTTTTTGATCTATGCAATGTACGCGATAACTAACAGATTTTTTTTCTTTGGGTATAGGATCTCCTACATAGATGTCTATTAGTTCAATTTCTTTAAATTCGCTAAAAAGATCTTTAATAGATTCAATTACTTTATAGGTGGATTCGTTTTTATCCATTAAAATAGTAAAATCAAAGGTTGATTTGGGTGCAGAAGAAGGAATCTGATATTCGCTTTCTTTACTCGCTCTTTTTTTATCCCAAACAGAAAATAAAGCATCAAAATCCATATCCACCAATACAACCTGTTTCGAAGGTGGAAAATTATATTTTTTATACCATTCTGGATGAAGCAACCCTAAAACTCCTAAAAGCATTTCTTTATGATAGATCTCTATCTGACATTTTGGATGAAGAAAAAAATATTCTTTCTGTGGAAATTTTAAAGAATATTCTATACGAAAATATCTTAATAAATTTTCGATTAAACTTCTAAGATAGAGAACAACCCCTAATCGTTCATCATCTCCAGGCAAAAGAAAATTTTTGTATTTTTTTAGATCCATTGTAAAATAAGCAATCGTTAGTTTTTTTATTTCCTTAGGCAGGTTTTCTTTTAGGTTTTTTGATTTTTTTTCGCGCGGAATAAAAATTTTATCTAACTCGAACAAACCGACTTCTTCGTAGCGATGGATGTTCAAATACACTTGTTCTAATAAACCGGGGATTAAACTTACCCTCATTCTATCTTTTTGTTTTTGTGCAGGATTTTTTAATTGAATGCCATCATATCCGAAGAGTTCATTATCTTCTTTTTTGGCAAAAGAATAATTCATCGTTTCGTAAAAAATTCCATAAGAGCTAATAAACTGTTTTACCTCACGTTCAAAATATCTATGATATGGCAGGGTGGGCTTTTTTATTTCTACTATGGGAGCAATGGGTTGAATATTATCATATCCATAAATACGCCCAATTTCTTCTACGATGTCTTCGGGAATTGTGATATCGTAATAAGATCGAAAAGAAGGTACTTTTATCGTAAGGTTGTTTTTTTGTATTTTTACGTTAAAATACAATCGTTGTAAGATGGATTGAATTTCTTGTGCCTTAATGGGAAAGCCCAACTTCATTTGAATAAAATCTATCGTTGTTTTGATGGTATTTTCTTTTTTTTCCGGAACCGTAAAATTCGACTGGATTTTACCAACTTTTAGGTTTGGGCAGATTTCTTTTAATAATTCGATAAAACGATAGATAGCCATCTTAGAATTTGCTGGATCTAAACCTTTCTCGAAACGTCTTGCAGATTCTGTACGTATGCCTGTTGACGAAATAGTTTTTCTTATAAATTCGCGTGGGAATGTTGCAGATTCGATAAAGATTTCTTTTGTATCGCTTTTTATTGCACTGTTCATCCCACCGATAATCCCCCCTAATGCAACAGGAGTTTTTCCATCGTAGATAATAATACTTCCAGCGGGTATTTTGTAGGTTTGTTCATCCAACGCAGTAAATTCCATTTCTTTTTTCGATAAATCACAAATCACAGTATCGGATTTTAAATTGTTGAGATCAAAAGCATGATTGGGTTGTCCTAAATCGTACATAACATAATTAGAAATATCGACAACATTGTTGATTGTTTTTTGTCCAATCGCACTTAATAAAATTCTCATCCATAAGGGGGATGGTTGAATTTCTATGTTTGTACAAACTACTCCATTGTATGCCAATGCAGATTGATTTCGAATTTCGATCTTTTTTATTGGTAAAGTTGGATCTTCTTTTATTTTTGGTTTTTTGTCGAATGATTGAAATTTTCTTTTAAAAATAGCAGAGAGTTCGCGTGCAAAACCATAATGTCCCCATAAGTCTGGTCGGTGGGTAATAGATTTATTGTCGATATCTAATACAATATCTTTGTATGGAAATAGTTCTTCTATGGGTTTACCAGGTTTAAGGATGGATTTTTTAATCTTCGACAAGTCTTTTTCTTTTTTGTTTGCAAAATAAAAGATTTCATCAGGTAGTTCTTCGAGAAGAAGTATACCTCCATTGTCTCCTAAGATTGGATCAAGACCTAGTTCTTTTGCAGAACAAATCATACCATAAGAATCTACTCCTCGAATGTTTCGCTTTTTTATGGTTAAGGTTTCGTCGTTAATTTTAAGCTTTGAACCTATTTTCGCAAGTACAACAAAACTTCCTTCTTTTACGTTTTCTGCTCCACATAATACTTGTAAGACATTCTTTCCATCGTCGACTTTACAAATAGTTAATTTATCGCTATTGGGATGTTTTGTACATTCTAATACTTTCGCGATAACTAAATTTTTATCAAAACTAAAAATTTCGTAAATGGATTCGATTTCGCAAGTCGACATTGTAACTCTATTTGCCAATTCTTTTATATCAATATCTTTTAAGTCGACATATTGATTTAACCATTTTAAAGATAATTTCATAAATCACCTCGATTAAAATTGTTCTAAAAAGCGAATGTTGCCCGAAAGAAAATGACGTATATCTTCGATGGAATGCCGCATCATCACCAATCGACTTAGCCCCATTCCAAAAGCAAATCCTGTCCATATTTGTGGCTCAATTCCACCAGCTTTTAATACATTTGGATGGATCAAACCACAGGGTAAAAGTTCTACCCATCCCGAATATTTACAAACCTGACATCCTTTACCAGAACAAATCAAACATTGAATATCCAACTCAAAACCAGGTTCAACAAATGGAAAATATCCTGGACGCAAACGAACAGTGACATCTTTTTCGAAAAACGTCGATAAAAATGTCTTCATGATGTAAATCAAGTTGGCAGTAGAAACATTTTTGTCTACCATCATACCTTCTAACTGATAAAACGTATTTTCGTGAGAAGCATCGGTTTCTTCGTATCGAAAGACTCTACCAGGTACAATAATCTTAAAAGGTGGTTTTAAAACTTCCATTGCGCGAACTTGAACAGAAGAAGTATGGGTTCTTAACAAAAATCCTTCTTCTGTCCAAAAGGTATCTTGCATATCTCTTGCTGGATGATCATCTGTAAAATTCAACTTACCAAAATTGTATTCATCTAATTCCACTTCTGGACCTTCCATGATCTGAAAGCCCATGTTGATAAAAATGTCTTCTACTTCGTATTGAATCTGCGATAAAGGATGGATTCTTCCCACACGATTTTTTATAGGTCTAAGAATATCGAAAAATTCTTTTTGTAAACTTTCTTGGATTTCTTTTTTTTCTAGTTCGACTTGCTTTTCTTTGAATAAAACAGTTAGTTGATCTTTTAGCTGGTTTGCAATAATACCTATTTCTTTTTTCTCTTCTGGACTAAGGTCTTTTAATTGTTTTAAGATTTCTGTAATTCTTCCTTTTTTCCCCAAAATGTCTTGGTATAATTCTTTTAAATGTTCTACGTCAATAATCGATGATATTTTTTCTTGAATTTCTTTTTCTAAGTTTATCAGTGATTCTTTAATAGATTGATAATTTTGCATTTTAAGTTCAGAGTTTTTTAATTTTTTTTTGTGTCTATTAGAATTTAAGAAATTTAAATAAATGAATTGATCATTTTTTTTATTGTCTTATAGTTTAGAAAAAAATTTATGGATATATTATTAATTCTGGTGGTGATTTATGGCAGTACCCAAAAGGAAAATATCCAAACAAAAGAAAAGACAAAGACGATCTCATCATGCATTAGGTAAACCAAGCTTAGTGGCATGCAAAAATTGTGGTGCACTAATTAAACCCCATCGTGTTTGTCCAGAATGTGGATTTTACAAAAACCGCATTGTATTACCCCCCAAAAAAATGGTCACCCAAATATAATGTAGGGTGATCATTTTGATAATTTTTTCCTCATTTTTTTTGATTAAAAATTGACTTTTTATCAACTTTACTTTACTTGACATCATAATGAGTTTTATTTTATTAAAAAAAATATTTTTTTTGTTTTTTATTGTTAGCTTTTCGCAATTATTTGCAGATATAGTTTACTTAAAAAACGGAAAAAAAATCGAAGGAAAAATCGTAAATCAAAGTAGAACACAAATACAGATCGAAATTAATGGAAAATTAGAACTAATCGATAAGCAAAACATAAATAAAATTGAATTTGAGAATTTAGAAGAGCGTAAAAAACAAGAAGAACTTAAACGCCAACAAGAAGAAGAACGTAAAAAACAAGAAGAATTAAAACGTCAGCAAGAAGAAGAACGAAAAAAAATTTCACCAGATGATATAAAATTTGTGTATTTACGTTCTTTAGTTTTTCCTGGTTGGGGACACTATAAAATTAATGAAAAAAATCAGTCTTATTTGTGGGGCGGACTATTTTGGGGTTTTTTAATAGCTACAGTCGCACAAGCAAATAAAACAATTTCACTTCAAAAGGATTATGATAATTTCAGTAAAACACAATTTACACTTGGAAATTTAGATATCATACCACAGGAATTAAGCTTGTATTTTAGTTCAGAAGCAACACAAAAAACTCAAGCAATAAAAAAAGCCATCAATCAAACTCAAGCCTTAGGAATTGCTACTGTAATCATCTATCTAACGCAATTTTATTTTCTTCGCAATGATTTAAACTCAATTGTAATTAAAGAACATCCACATCAAAATGATATATCTATAGTTGAAACTAGAAGTAAACAACTGGATGTTACAAGATATTATCCTGCTACTGACTCTATGCCAGTTTGGCATTATTCTACAAATTTTTAGATT
>FWWL01007383.1_pt1 | contig 15015 bp, 18 predicted proteins | sample 2228331 | NCBI WGS metagenome assembly FWWL01 (sample SAMEA103939775, study PRJEB20133) | metagenome
GGCCGGGCAGGGCTTCGTTCCCCTCTCCCCGGCCCTCTCCCCTCAAGGGGAGAGGGAGATCTAAAATGCCCATGTTCCTCAACGAAGACCAAACCATGCTGCGCGACAGCGCGCGCGAATTCCTCAAGACCGAGGCCCCGGTCAGCCATATGCGCAAGCTGCGCGACGAGGGCTGCAAGGACGGTTTCCGCCACGCGCTGTGGAAGCAGTTCGGCGAGATGGGCTTTACCGGCATCCTGATCGGTGAAGACGATGGCGGCCTCGGCCTCGGCCATGTCGAGGCGGGCGTGGTGCTCGAAGAAATCGGTCGCAATCTGTCGCCTTCGCCGTTCCTGACCACGGCGGTGGCGGGCGTTTCGGCGCTCAACCTTGGCGGGCAGCATCTCAAGGACAAGTTCTTCCCCGGCATCCTCGCGGGTGAGACCGTGCTGGCGCTGGCGATCGACGAGCATGCCAAGCATCGCCCGGCGCAGATCGCGACCAAGGCGGAGAAATCGGGCAACGGCTTCAAGCTCTCTGGCAAGAAGCAGTTCGTCGTACAGGGCGCGAGCGCCGACGCGCTGATCGTCGCTGCCCGCACCGCCGGAGCTCCGGGCGAGACCGACGGGATCACGCTGTTCGTCGTCGACAAGGACGCTGCCAACTTGGGCGTCGACAACACCCGGCTGGTCGACAGCTCGATGGCCGCGCATGTCACGCTCGACGGTGTCGAGGTCGATGGTGATGCGGTGATCGGCGAGGTCGATCAGGGCTGGCAGGTGCTTACCGCGCTGCTCAAGGCGGGGCGCGCAGGTTCTGCCGCCGAGCTGGTCGGCGTCGGATCGGGCGCGATGGACATGACCGTCGATTATCTCAAGCAGCGCAAGCAGTTCGGCCGTCTGATCGGCGAGTTCCAGGCGCTGCAGCACCGTGCGGCGCACCTCTACAGCGAGATGGAAATTGCCCGCGCCGCCGTGCTCAAGGCGCAGCAGCTGCTCGACGAGGGCCAGGACAGCGCCGACATCTTCGTGTCGGTCGCCAAGGCCAAGGCCGGACGCAGCGCCAATCTGGCGGTCCGCGAAGGTGTGCAGATGCACGGCGGCATCGGCATGACCGACGAGTATGATATCGGCTTCTACATGAAACGCGACCGGGCGCTCAACGAGTTCATGGGCGATGCGAACTTCCACGCAGGCCGCGTGGCAGAAATCTTCGGATATTGATCAACCTCTAGCCCCTCCCCTTGAGGGGAGGGGTTGCGGTGGGGAATTCAAGGGTGGCGCAGCTATGCCCCACTCCCAGCCCCGCCCCCAAAAGGAGAGGGGAGTATTTGCATGGCACTCGATCCCGAAATTTTCGACGCGCTGCTAGAGGGCGTCCGCCGCTTCGTTGCCGAACGCCTGCGTCCGCTCGAAGCCCAGGTTTCCGAAACCGACGAAATCCCCGACGATCTGGTGCAGGACATGCGCGAGCTTGGCCTGTTCGGCCTGTCGATCAGCGAGGATTATGGCGGTCTCGGCCTCAACATGGAGGAGGAGGTCCGCATCGCCTTCGAACTCGGGCGTACGTCGCCCGCGATGCGCTCCACTTTCGGCACCAATGTCGGCATCGGCAGCCAGGGGCTGGTGATGGACGGCAACGAGGCGCAGAAGGCGAAGTACCTGCCGCTGATCGCCAGCGGCGAGATCATCACCTCGTTCGCGCTGACCGAGCCCGATGTCGGATCGGACAGCGGCTCGGTCAAGACCCGCGCCGAGCTCGATGGCGACGCCTATGTGCTCAACGGCTCGAAGCGTTACATCACCAATGCCGACAAGGCTGACCTGTTCACGGTGATGGCGCGCACCGGCGGGCCCGGACCCAAGGGGGTCACCGCGTTCCTGGTGCCGCGCAATCTGCCCGGCCTTTCGGTCGGCAAGCCCGAGCGCAAGATGGGCCAGCAGGGCGCGCATGTCTGCGACGTCAATTTCGACAATGTGCGCGTGCCCGTGGAAAATCGCCTGGGCGCGGAAGGTGACGGCTTCAAGGTCGCGATGCGGGTGCTCGATCGCGGGCGGCTGCACATTTCGGCGGTGTGCGTCGGGGCGGCCGAGCGGCTGATCGCGGACAGCATCGCCTATGCCAGGGAGCGCCAGCAGTTCGGCAAGCCGATCGCCGAATTCCAGCTGATCCAGGCGATGATCGCCGACTCGGTGGCCGAGTGCAAGGCGGCCAAGGCGCTGGTGCTGCAGACCGCCAAGGCCAAGGACCGCGGCGAGCGCATTACAGAGGACTGCGCCTGCGCCAAGCTGATCGCGTCCGAGATGGTCGGCCGCGTCGCCGACCGCGCGGTGCAGATCTTCGGCGGCGCGGGCTATATCGCCGACTATGGCATCGAACGCTTCTACCGCGACGTCCGCTTGTTCCGCATCTACGAGGGAACCAGCGAGATCCAGCGCACCATCATTGCAAGGGAAGCCTTGCGTTCGGAGGGATGAACATGAGCATTGAAAACCTGTTTTCGGTCAAGGGCAAGGTCGCCCTGGTCACCGGTGGATCGCGCGGCATCGGCAAGATGATCGCGCAGGGGCTGATCGCCGCTGGCGCGAAGGTCTATATCTCGGCGCGCAAGGCCGCCGCCTGTGATGCGACCGCCGAGGAACTGGGGCCGAACTGCATCTCACTGCCCTGCGACGTTTCCAGCGTCGAAGGCGCACGCCAGCTCGCCGCGCAGCTGGCCGAGCATGAAAGCCGGCTCGACATCCTCGTCAACAATGCGGGCGCCGCCTGGGGTGCGGAGTTCGAGGATTTCCCGGAAGTGGGCTGGGACAAGGTGATGGACCTCAACGTCAAGTCGCCCTTCTTCCTCACCCAGGCGCTGCATGGCCTGCTGAAAGCGGGCGCGACCGCTGAAACCCCGGCCAAGGTGATCAATATCTCGTCGGTCGACGGGATGCGGGTCAATCCGTGGGAGACGTACAGCTATCAGGCAAGCAAGGCGGCGCTGATCCAGCTGACCAAGCGCATGGCTGTCCGCCTGCTGCGCGACCATATCTATGTCACCGGCATCGGCCCGGGCGCATTCCCCTCGGACATGAACAAGGCCGCGCGCGACTATGGCGACAAGGTGGCCAGCGGCATCCCCAACAAGCGCGTCGGCAACTGGCAGGATATTTCGGGCGCGGTGATCTTCCTTGCCAGCCGCGCGGGCGACTATGTGATCGGCACCACCATCCCGGTCGATGGCGGCATCGTCAATGCCTCGGTGCCGCAGGGCGGCTACGACCCCGAAGGCCATTGATCGATCCGTTCGGACGTAAAATCGCGGCGCGCGCACTGGTTGCGCGCGCCGCTTTCATGCACACTGCCTGGAAATATTCATGGGGAGATGTGTGATGGCCTTGCGCAACCTGGCGATGGCAATCGGCCTGGGCATCGCAATGGTTGCAACCGGTCCGATCGCCGAGGCGCAATCCCGCAAATCCTCGCCCTCGCTTGGTGGGTCGATGAGGGGCCTGCTCGGCAATGCGTCGGACAGCGCGCTCGATCAGCTCGGACAGCCCGGTGCCTTCTATGCCGACGAGGCCGTGCGCATTCTGCTCCCGGGGCCCTTGCAAAAGGCGACCAAACTGATGCGGCTGACCGACAAGGCGGGCATCACCAGCAATCTGGTCAAGTCCTTGAACGATGCGGCGGGGCTGGCGGCGCAGGAAGCCAAGCCGGCCTTTCGATCGGCGATCGATTCGATGACGCTCGCCGACGGCGTCGGCATCGTCGCGGGCGGCGATACCGCAGGCACGCAATATCTCCGGCGCACCTCGGGCGAGGTGCTGCGCCAGAAGATGCGCCCGCTGGTGAGCAACGCGCTGGGCCGTACCGGCGCCTTCAAGCAACTGGATAGCCTGGGGAGCAGCGGCACCGGCGGCGTGCTCGGCGCGCTCGCTGGCGTGGACCTCAGCCGCGATGGGTTGATCGACAGCGTCACCGATCAGGCGATGTCGGGGATCTTCACCTATATCGGTCGCGAAGAGTCCAACTTCCGGAAGAACCCGCTCAAGTCCGGCAAGAAGCTGCTCGACCGAGTGATGTGAGCGGCATCAGGGCGCAGGCGTGTTCATCAGGTCGCGGACATAATCGATCAGCCCGGTCTGGCGCGCGCGGCGCATACGTTCCGAATTGAGAATCTGTCGGACTTTCTCGAAGCAGTTTTCGACATTGTCGTTGATGACGACGAAATCATAGCCATCCCAGTGGCTGATCTCGTCCTGTGCACGTGCCATGCGCCCGGCGATCACCTCTTCGCTGTCGGTATTACGGCTGCGCAGCCGCCGGTGCAGCTCTTCCAGCGAGGGTGGAAGGATGAACACGCGCACGACATCGCCCTCGGCGCGCTGGTACAACTGCTGCGTGCCCTGCCAGTCGATGTCGAAGAGGAAATCCTGCCCTTCGCGCAGGCCCTGTTTCACCTGGGCCTTGGGCGTTCCATAATAATGGCCGAAGACCTTGGCCCATTCGAGCAACGCGTTGTCCTCGACCAGCCTGTGGAACTCGGCCTCGTCGATGAAATGATAGTCCTTGCCGTCAATCTCGCCGGGGCGAGGCGGGCGCGTGGTCACCGACACGGACAATGCGATATGCTTGTCCTGTTCGAGCAGCATCCTCGCGATGGTCGATTTGCCCGCACCCGAGGGCGAAGACAGGATGAACAGCAGCCCACGACGGGCAAGCGGCGCTTGGATGACGGTGTTGATCATGGCGGCTCATGGCCAAAGCCGCCGCCAAAGGTCAACCAGTTTGTGCGTTACAATTGGCGCGTCAAGGCTTGGGCGGCTTGGCCTTCTGCTTGCGCTGGTCATAGACCGCCTTGGCAAGCAGCGCACCGCCGACAAGAAGCGCGCCCGGCACCGAGCGCGTGGCGACGCGCGCCGCAATCGCTCCCATGAGTGTGCCGCCAAAAACGGTCGCCGCGACCTGATTGCGCGCCTTGGCTCCGATCATGTTGCGCAGCATCTCGTCATTGGCCGCCGTCGTGATCAGCCGACTTGCTCCGTTCCAGGCACCGACGGTCCAATGCGGGCGGGCAGCGGGCGGCGCGGCGGTGACGCCGGTCCCGTCGACTGGTGCCGGTGCGTTGACCACCGTCGCGGTGCTGACGGGCGTTTCGGGGGTGGACGGGCTGTCGTTCACGGGGTTGGTCATGGCACATCCATAGCTGATTTGGGCTCCGACCTCAAACGCCTGCCGCCGCAGGAGCGTTCCCACAACTAGTCAGCGACCGATCATGTCCTGCGGGCGGACATGCGCATCAAACGTGGCTTCATCGACCAGCCCCAGCGCCAGCCCCGCTTGCTTGAGCGTCAGCCCGTGTTCGTGCGCGTGCTTGGCGATCTTGGCGGCATGGTCATAGCCGATGACCGGCGCAAGCGCGGTGACGAGCATCAGCGAGCGATCGACCAATTCGGCAATCCGTGTTTCGTTAGCCTTCATCCCGTCGACGCAGCGCTCGGCAAATCCTTCCATGCCCGTTGCGAGAAGATCGACCGAGCGCAGCACATTGGCGCCGATCAACGGCTTGAACACGTTGAGCTCCATATGCCCCTGCAGCCCGCCGATGGTGATCGCCTGATGGTTGCCCATCACCTGCGCTGCGACCATGGTCAGCATCTCGCACTGGGTGGGGTTGACCTTGCCCGGCATGATCGAGCTGCCCGGCTCGTTGGCGGGAAGCTCGAGCTCGCCCAGGCCCGAGCGCGGGCCCGAACCGAGCAGGCGGATGTCGTTCGCAATCTTGGTCAGCGCCACCGCCAGCGTGTTGAGTGTGCCCGAAAGGTGCACCAGCGGGTCGTTGCTGGCGAGCGCCTCGAAACTGTTCTCCGCCGGATGGAACGGATGGCCGGTGATGCCCGCAATCGCCTCGCACATCTCCTGCGCGAACCCCCTGGGCGCGTTAAGACCGGTACCGACTGCCGTGCCGCCGATGGCGAGGCGATAGGTACCCGCCACCACCGCCGGTTCGATCCGGCGCCCGCAGCGATAGAGCTGGTTAGCATAGCCGGAAAATTCCTGGCCCAGCGTCAGCGGTGTGGCGTCCTGCAGATGCGTGCGACCGATCTTGACGATAGAATCCCAGGCTGCAGCTTTTTCCGCGAGCGCTGAGGTAAGCCGGTCGAGGGCAGGGCGCAGCTGCGTCTGCACAGCGAGGCTCGCCGCGATATGAATCGCCGTGGGGAAGGCGTCGTTCGACGACTGGCTCTTGTTGACATGATCGTTGGGATGGACCGGGGTCTTGCCGCCGCGTTGGCCGGTCAGCAGCTCGTTCGCCCGGCCCGCGATCACCTCGTTGACGTTCATGTTGCTCTGCGTGCCGCTGCCCGTCTGCCAGATAGTGAGCGGGAACTGGTCGTCGAGCGCGCCGGAGACCACCTCCGCCGCCGCGTTCTCGATCGCATCGGCGAGCTCTGCGGGCAAGCCATGGTTGCGGTTCACGCGCGCCGCTGCCTGCTTGACCACCGCGAGGCCGTGCACGATGCCGATCGGCATGCGCTCGTGCGGCGCGAACGGGAAATTCTCGAGGCTGCGCTGCGTCTGCGCGCCCCAATAGCAGCTCGCCGGAACCGCGATCTCGCCGAGCGAGTCGCTTTCGATGCGGGTATCGATGTCTGTCAAAGGCCCAATCCGTGAAAGGCGGCCCTCGAGCCGCTATTTGCGCTTGCCGAAATCCACGCTGACGACGTTGGATCCATCGCCATCGCCGCCGGGATGATCATTCTCCGCCGCTTCGTGCGGCTCGGGCGGAGGCGTATCGCCCGAAACCTGGAACTGCAGGCCGAAATCGACCGCCGGGTCGACAAATGCGGTGATCGCACTGAACGGGATGAACAGGTGCGCGGGCACGCGGTTGAAGCTCAGCCCCACCGAAAAGCCTGTCTTCTCGACCTTCAGGTCCCAGAATTTCTGCTGGAGGACGATCGTCATCTCGTCCGGGAAGCGCTCGACGAGATGGCGCGGAATGTCCACGCCGGGCGAGCGCGTCTTGAACGTGATGTAGAAATGATGGCTGCCGGGGAGACCATTCGATTCGACTTCGCCCAGCACGCGGCCGACGACTGCGCGCAGGGCTTCCTGGACGATCTCGTCGTAGGGAATCAGGCTGTCGGGCGCATCGTCACTCATGCCCAATTTGTTGGACCGACATTCGTTCAGGGTCAAGGCGCTAATGGGCCGCACGACAGCACGCTGCAACAAGTGGCAAAAATGTTGCGCGTCTCCGCAAGCTGATTATAGGGCGCAGCATGCGCACCGCCCGGATAGAACGCAAGACCCACGAAACCGACATTTTCGTCGAGTTGAACCTCGATGGGACAGGCCAGTTCGACGTGTCGACCGGCATCGGTTTTCTCGACCACATGGTAGAGCAGTTCTCGCGCCATTCGCTGATCGACCTGACCTGCCGGATCAAGGGCGATCTGCATGTCGATCAGCACCACACGACCGAGGATTGCGCGCTCGCCATCGGCCAGGCGCTCACCCAGGCGCTGGGCGACAAGGGCGGCATCGTCCGCTATGGCCATGCCTATTCGCCGATGGACGAGACGCTGAGCCGTGTCGCGGTCGACATCTCGGGCCGACCCTATTTCGTCTGGAAGGCGGGTTTCACGCAGCCGCGCCTGGGCGAGATGGATACCGAGCTGTTCGAGCACTGGTTCCACTCGATCGCACAGACCGCAGGGCTGACGCTGCATATCGAGCTGCTCTACGGAGCGAACAACCACCATATCTGCGAGAGCATCTACAAGGGCTTCGCCCGTGCGATGCGCGCCGCGGTCGAGATCGACCCGCGCAAGCAGGGCGCAGTGCCCTCGACAAAGGGAATATTGGGTGGCTGATCGGGTCGCGCTGATCGATTATGGCGCGGGCAATCTGCACAGTGTGCACAATGCGCTGAGGGCCGTCGGCGCCGCCGATGTCGCGGTGACCGATGATCCCGCGCTGGTGCGCGCGGCCGACCGCATCGTCCTGCCCGGCGTCGGTGCCTTTGCCGCGTGCATGAACGGGCTGTCCGCCATCCCCGGCATGATCGATGCGCTCGAAGACCGGGTGCAGGGCGACAAGGTGCCGTTCCTCGGCATCTGCGTCGGCATGCAGCTGCTCGCCGAGTGCGGGCTGGAGCATGGCACGCATGCAGGTCTGGGCTGGATTGCGGGCGAGGTGCGGGCGATGGACGCGACGCCAGCGATCAAGGTGCCGCACATGGGCTGGAACGACGTAAGGCCTTCCGATCGCGCGCCGCTGATCGTGCCGGGTGAGGCCTATTTCCTGCACAGCTATCATTTCGCCGCCGCCAATGCCGCCGATGTCGCTGCCGTTACCGATCATGGCGGCGCGGTGACCGCCGCCGTCGCGCGCGGCAACATCCTGGGCGTGCAGTTTCATCCGGAAAAGAGCCAGGCCTATGGCCTCGATCTGCTCCGCCGCTTTCTCGACTGGACCGTTTCATGAGCATCATCGTCTTTCCCGCGATCGACCTGAAGGGCGGCCAGGTCGTGCGCCTGGCCGAAGGCGACATGGACCGCGCGACGGTCTATGGCGACGATCCCGCAGCCCAGGCGCAGCTCTTTGCCGAAGCCGGTGCCCAGCATCTGCACGTCGTCGATCTCGACGGGGCCTTTGCCGGCGAGGCGGTGAACCGCAGTGCGGTGGAATCGATCATCAAGAGCTTTCCCGGCTATCTCCAGCTCGGCGGCGGCATTCGCACGCGCGCAGCAGTGGAAGGGTGGTTCGATCTGGGCGTCGCCCGCGTCGTCATCGGCACGGCGGCGCTGACCGATCCCGAATTCGTGCGCGACATGGCCAAGGCCTATGAGGGCGGCATCGTCGTCGCGGTCGATGCGCGCGATGGCATGGTCGCGACGCACGGCTGGGCTGACGTCTCGGACGTGCCGGTGGCCGACATGGCGCGCCGGTTCGAGGATGCGGGCGTTGCCAGCCTGCTGTTCACCGATGTCGGCCGCGACGGGCTGCTCAAGGGCTGCAATATCGACGCCACCGTTGCGCTCGCGCGCACCACCGACATTCCGGTCATCGCCAGCGGAGGCGTGAAGGGGCTCGACGACATCCACTTGCTCAGCCTGCATGCCGAAGACGGCATCGAAGGTGTCATCACCGGCCGCGCGCTCTATGACGGGCGGCTCGATCTCGCCACCGCGATCGCCATGGCCTCGCGAGGATGAGCGTCCGGGTTCGCGTCATCCCCTGTCTCGACGTCGCCAATGGCCGCGTGGTCAAGGGCGTGAACTTCGTCGATCTGCGCGATGCGGGCGATCCGGTCGAACAGGCGCGCGCCTATGACGCCGCCGGGGCCGACGAGCTCTGCTTTCTCGACATTTCGGCAAGCCACGAGGCGCGCGGCACGATCATCGATGTCGTCCGGCGTACCGCCGAGGTCTGCTTCATGCCGGTCACCGTCGGCGGCGGGGTGCGCAGCGCCGAGGATGCGCGCGCGCTGCTGCTTGCCGGTGCCGACAAGGTCGCGGTCAACAGCGCGGCGGTGTCGCGGCCCGAGGTCGTCGCCGACATCGCCGAGCGCTTCGGCAGCCAGTGCATCGTTGCCTCGATCGACGCGCGCCGCCGCGCCGACGGCCAGGGCTGGGAAATCTTCACCCATGGCGGGCGCAAGGAAACTGGCATCGACGCGATCGAGCACGCATTGAACCTGACACGGCTCGGGGCAGGCGAGTTGCTCGTCACCTCGATGGACCGCGACGGCACGCGCGACGGTTATGATCTCGAGCTCATCCGCACGATAGCCGACCAGGTCGACATCCCCGTCGTCGCCAGCGGCGGCGTGGGAAATATCGGCCATCTGGTCGAAGGCGTGACGAAGGGCCATGCCAGCGCGGTGCTGGCGGCATCGATCTTCCATTTTGGCGAAGCCAGCATCGCCGATGCCCATCGCGCGCTGGCCGAAGCCGGATTGCCCGCGCGATCGCACTGATTTTACAGCTTGTAGCTGGCCAAAAATGCTGGCCAAAAATAGCTTGTCGAATTTTGGCCAAATCTGACCGATTGGTGCGTTGACGCCATACGGAACAAAATGCGAACAGAACGCATGCCGCGTCGTCGATTCGCCATCATCACCTATGATCCAGACCGCATCGAGCAGCTCAGCCACCAGGCTGAGGGGCTGTCCGTCTCCTGGATCATAATCCAGGCGCTGCAGGGATACGACTATCCGAAAGAGCGCGGCATCATAAACATCACATTATTGGATAAGCTGCCGATCCGCCCACCCAATGCGAGACTGGTCAATTCGCGCTCCAGCGCTGATGCGCGGAAGCGATCTTGATATGGTACTGGTTCTTCTGGAACCCTGGCCCATTATAGCCGCGAGCGAACGGCACACAATCTGCAGACCGGTTGCTGATCAGACGCAATTCATCGGCCAGGAAAGAGCGTTGAATGAAGGTTGCAAAGGCCTTCAGATGCTCAGCCTCTGAGACCTTCATTGCGTCCCAGAAGGCCTCGACGGTGGAGTAGCCAGCAAGCTCGTGATTGAACCCCATGATCTGCGCGCCGCCGACCGAGGCCGAGCGCAGCGCCGCGCGGCGATCTAGCTGCATCGCCCGGTGCAAGCGCAGCCATTCTGCTTGCCCTCCGACATAGAGGGCGCGGTTCCATTTTGGAGAAGACAGGTTCGGATGCGAGGCGCGGAATCGCCCATTGGTCTCGCGGTCGAACACATGCGCCTCGAACAGGATCTTCGGCAGGTCAGGCCCGTCGATGAAACCACCAGGGCCGTCGGCGGCAAGGATGTCTGCGCGGACATCCCGGAACCATCCACCGCCGCTCTCGACCTCCCAGACGGCACGAATCTGCGCCACTGTGCACTTAAGCGTGGCAGCGGCACTGGCGAAGTCGGTAGAGGTCAGGCCGATCTTTTCCACCTCGGCACGTCCAACCCCGAGCCGATCCAGCAGACCGTCGATCTGCTCAACCTCGGCTTGGTTGAAAGACGCGCCGGCGCGCGCTGCGCGGATCGCTGCGAAGATCGGTTGACGGCTCATGCGTCGGGCGACCTGGGGGGCGCTGGTTGCTTCCAGTGGCGCGCGACGAGTGCGGCAAACATCAGCAGCACCGTGATAAGGTCATCGAGCCAGGGCGGCAGCATGCTACGCAAGCTGGGCGGCACCGATTGCCAGAACGCCACCAGCGCCTCGGGCGAGGTCAGCTGCAGCGTTTGCAGTGCCAGCGCCAGGGCAAGCAGGCGGACGGACCACCAGCGCCACCAATCGCGTGCATCATCGACCAGATGGTCGCGGGCGAAAGACAGGATTCGGTCAAGCATGAGCTGACCCTAGGCCTTCCAAGGCCATGTTTACCGGGTGACCCACGTCACACCCAATCCCGGACACTCAGGCCCCAGCGGCTATCTTCTGGCTCGTCGCGCTCATAGGGCTCGAGGCGCTGGAACAGGCCGTAGTGCAGGTGCGAGAACCGCAGTGTATCGTGCCCCTCGACGATCAACAACGGAGCGCTTTCGCCCAGCGTCATCACGATCGCCCAAAGCTCTTCGACCTGCTCATCGGTCAAACCCGACAGCGTGAACCGATAAGACGCCACGATCGCAGCATGGTTGATGCCAAAGCCACCGTCGGCCAGCTCGGTCTTCTTCGACAGGTCGATCGCAACCCGTCCCGCACGGAATTCGTACGGACGCTCGATCATAAGGCCAGCGAGCACTATTCCGATCTGCAACGGCGCAGTGCCACCGACCTGGTTGACGGTGATGCGCAGATACCTGGTCGAAACCGGCTGGGCGAGCTTGATATAGCCATGGTGCCGCGAACCGATGGTATGCGGCACCCGGAACGCACGCGTCGGCACGATCGTCGTCATGCCGTCCCATGACCCGCCGATCGAAGCGCTGAACGTCGCGGCGGCGGTCGCATTGGTGAAGCCGAGGAAAATGGTGTCCAGCGACACGACTGCACCGAAGTCCAGGTCAATGTTCGACGAGCCGACTGCCGCCGCTCTCCACACCTCGCGGGTCGAGGACGTGAGCAGATTGACGGCTCCGGTGCCGTTGCTGACGATGATCGCTGCCACGGGGAGCGGACGAACGATGCCGATACCGGTGGTCATGTCGATACTCCCATAGGGCGCAGAACGGTCAGCCTGGTAACTCCGCCATCCTGCTCTTCTGCTCCAATGATCAGCACGGCAGGCCCTGTCGCATAGCCTGCGCGGTCGCAGACGATGCGTTGAACGGTGCCCAGCAATCCGATCTGCTCGCCTGGCACCTCGATCACCTCTTCGGCCAAGGGCTGGCCCAGGAAAGCCAACTGGCGATCCGCTTCGGCGCTGGCATCGCCAGCAGACGCGATCGGAGAAACGACCTCGCTTTCAACTGCGATTTCCCCCCAGCTGGCTCGCAGGGCAGCATCCTCGGCTTGGGCGAAGATCGCCCGACCGGTTAACCATTCCTGTACCGTGGTGGGGACCAGGCTCATCCGCGCAGCTCCAGTGCGGCAATGCGCTCTTCAAGCGCCGACAGGTGCTCGATCTGGCCCTTCAGCGCGGCGATCTCACCCATCATGCTGTCGATACGCTCGCGGTCAGCCTTGCTGTCAGCACGCAGGGCGGCGATGACCCAGAGCGTCATCTGCTCATAGCGGATGCCATAGCGATCGCCCTGTTCGCGAATCGTGATCGTCCGACCGGTCTTCTGCTGCTGGGTCACCTGCACCGGTTCGAAGACCACCTTGTGCAGCGGTTCACCGGTCTCTGGGTCGAGTTCGCCCGTTGGCTTGTAAACCGGCTGGGTCTGGATGGTCTCGACAGGAACGGTCTCGTCCTCGACCAAGCGCGACCACTCATCATGGCAGCACCATGCGTAGCGGCGCCAGTCGAGGCCATGCTTCTCGAAAAGCTCGAAGACGCGCTGGGCACGCGGGCCGTAGTGCAGGCGCGCGCCTTCGGTGCCCTTGGCGGCAATCGCATCGTGGTACTGGAAGATGCCGAATTCGTCGGCGATCTCACGCGCGACGGCCAGTTCCTCCTCGCTCAACTCGCTGCGCCATGCCTTGTCACGCTCGTCGGACGTGACGGTCGGGCTTGTTCCAAGGAAAATTCCCGAGACGCGATTGCCCGCTGCACCGATCGGCAAGGTGTTGTCCGTGGCCGGGCGATAGGTGCCGCCGCCCTCAAACACCCAACGCGGCGTGTTCGTGGTCGAGATCGTGATCGACTTGTTTCCGAACGTGTTCAGCCTCAGCGTGCAGCTGGGCTCGATCTCCATGGCGACCTCTTCGTTGGTTGCGAAGATGTAGCCCCGATTGGTGTTGCCAGTACGCCAGGCGACCAAGGCCCCTTCAACACCGTCGATCTGCAGCGTTGTCCGATTGGTTGCCGAATAGACGGGTGCCGTGCCGCCGCCCAGCAGCGTGTTGTTATTGCCGTCCCACAGGGCACGCAAACCACCGCCGGCGATGACACCAAAACCGTTGGCGTAAATCCTGTCGAAGCCGGTGTCCTCGTCGCCGATGAAGCGCCCCGCAGGCGTGGTCAAAGTGCCGACAGGAAAGCGCCCCGCGCCGATGCCATCGCGGACAGTTTCGAACGATCCGCGAAACGACAGGATAGACGTGAGCAGCTCCACATCCCGCGATGTCGTGGGCTTGATCGTATAGGCATGCCCGCCAGAGGTCACCCCAAGATAGGGTTCGGCTATCTCAAGCTGGTTGGAGGACAGAATAGCGATGATCTCGACGAACTCCCGGTTGGGGAGGCGCAAGGCGTCACCAGGCTGAATTTTCGCCTCGATCCAGTTGAGGCCGGCACCGCTGCCGGTCACGATCGTTTGGCCGTTGGTATAGCCAACGGTGCCCGTCTTGTACCAGGTACTCATAGTCCGTCCTTTCCATGGCCCCGGCGATCAGCGCCGGAGGTGATAGCCTTGCAAAATCATCTCGTTGATCACGCCGTTGCCCGCCAGGCGCTGGACCTGAAGGATGTACGTGTAGTTCCCGTCGGCCGGGATGGCGTCGTCCACCCAGGTCCAGCTGCGAATGTCGTTCCGCTGGGTCATGGTGAGCTCAGGCGTGCCCGAAAGAACGACCTGATCGCCCGTGCTCACCCGTATCCGCAGGATGCGCCATGCCGACCTGTCATTGTCGCCGCCATTTCGGACAGAGCAGATGTTCCAGGTGAGCACCGTCCTGCCTCCGCCCGAACATGGCAGGATGAGCGCAGGAATTGCCGAGGGACCGCCAGAGCCTGTGCCGACCGTGCCATTTGCCTGCCCGCAGTCGAAATTGGCCCAGGTTGCCGTGCCGAAATATTGCAGCTGTCCGCCATTGGGCGTCTGCCAGAAGGCCGAATTGGAGATGGCGTTCGCGCCAATCGCCGTGGAAGTGATCGATCCGTTGACCAGCAGATTGCCGTTGATCCGGACAGCGGCATTCATGACGATGTTCGGACCATCGATCCCGAAGACCTGGATGCCGCCGACCCCTGGCAGAAAGACCCTGAATGCGTCCGACGTCCAGATCACGTCGCCGCGATTACCATTGTTGTTGGTCACCATCCCGACTGCATGGCCGTTCACATCGATTGCGAAGCCCCAGCGTCCGGAAATGCCATCGACGATCTGGGCATATTCAAGGATCGTCGTTTCGTTGTCGCCGACGCGCCCGGTCAGCGTGTCCACCGCCTCCACGATCAGCCGATCGGCCTCCTGCAGGATCTGGCGGACCTCGTTGATCGCCGCGCTGATCGCGATCGGACGTGCGGCGACCTCGGCGGCAAGGCCGTCGGCAACATCGCCGATCAGGTCGACAGCGGTATCGATATCGCCCTCAAGGCCGTCCACTCGCCCGATCGTGTTGGAGTCAACCGCCTCCAGGTCGCCGCGCGTGTTCGAAACCAGCGTTTCGAGGTTCTGTCGCGTCGTGTTGACCGTCTGGGTCACGCTCAGCGACAGCGTATTGATGCTCTGCACCAGGGTGCCATTGTTGTCCGAAACGATACGGTCGAGCGCGCGGATATCTGCGAGCAAGC
>FWWL01007384.1_pt1 | contig 15004 bp, 25 predicted proteins | sample 2228331 | NCBI WGS metagenome assembly FWWL01 (sample SAMEA103939775, study PRJEB20133) | metagenome
TTCCCGCCCTGGCCTCCCCATCCGCGTTCACTGGGGTGGAGGTTCCAGGAGGGGAAAAGCTCCTCTTCAACAACGAGGAGCTTCTGCTGTGGAAGACGGCCCAACTGGCCGCCCTCCACCACACGGGGACTTCCTGCTGGTGGGTGGAGCCCTACCGCCTCACCGGGAACTCCAGGGAGCACGCCAGAGCCCTGAGGCTGGCTATGCAGGCCCGGGGCTGGAGGTTCCTGGAAGAGGATGCGGGGAAGGAGGTGCCTGGCCTCGAGGTGTGGAGGATTAGACGGGAGCACTGGGACATCCTGGTGGTGATCCTCCACGGCCCCGCCGAGGGCGGCTACCTGGCCTTCTGCGCGCTTTAAGCCACAAAGGAGGTGGACATGCGGAAAACCCTGGTGTTGCTTGTTCTTCTGTTTGCCCCCGCCCTGGCTTCCTTCTCCAGCCTGGCGGGGGTCGTGGTTCGCGACGGCGAGAGGCTGTCCGCCGCCGACCCGGCATGGAAGCCCATGGTCCAGCTTGCCCATCTGGCCGCCCTTCACTGGGCCGGTACCCCCTGCGCCACCGTGGACGTTCACCGCTTCTCCGGGGACCCCGAGAGGCGGGCGGCGGAGCTTAAAGCCTCCATGTACAACCTCTTCTGGACCCTCGAGGACCTCGGCCAACCCCTCCCGGACCTGGAGGTCTGGCTGGCCCAGCGGGCTCACATCCGGCTTCTTGTGGTGCTGAGCCGCAACCCGGGCGGGGAAAGCCACGTGGCCTTCTGCCTGCTCTGACCTCGGAAGACTTGGGGAGTTCACGGGGGTTGCGGGAAAATGAGCGAAAAATCCACGACCATCTCGCAGATTTTCCACGCCCTGGCCCAGGCCGCCTACCGCCACGCCAGCATTCCCTACAAAAACCGCTTCGAAACCTACCTGGTGGAGGGGGAGGATGGAAGCCTCCGCTTCGCCATCGCCAGCGCGGTGTACAAGGAAAACTTTGACATCATCCCCGACCTCATCGAGGAGGTGGTGGGAGAGCTTCTCTCCACCCTGACACCCCTGGACCCCTACGAGGTGGCCGACCACGCCAACTACGTGGGCCTGGAGTGGCACTCCGTGGAGATCCGGCAGGAGGCGGATGGGGTTCGGGTCCGCGAGGTCCGCTTCTCCCATGACATCAAGGATGGAACTTCCCGGGTGGAGCACCGGGATTTCATCGTCTACCCCAGGCATCTCCTGGAGCTTCCCGGGGACCTTCCCGGATGGGCGAAGGAGGCCCTGGAAACCCTTGCGAAGGCCGCGGCGGGGTAGGGGAGGGGTTGTTCCGCGGGTGGGTTCAAGCCGCCAGGGGCAGGGTTAGGGTGAGGATGAAGGCCCTGCCCCTGGGCCGTTCTTGGATACACGAACGGTTGGGTATCCGTCATGGCGCAGGGCCTCGAGGAGGTAACGGATGCAGGAATACCAGCACTTCTGGTTTGTCAAAAACCCATCGCAGGTAGCCCGGGCCATGCCGCGGATTGTGCAGGATGTGAAGCACCTCTTGCCCCACCTGCCTCCCCTGGCCGGGCCCTCGGGCACCGGCGAGCCGGAGTTCAGCCTGGAGAAGATCTCCTTCAACGGCCCCATACCCAACAACGCCGAGAGCTTCTCCTTCTACCCCTTCCTGCACCGCAACGAAAGGGCCAACGAGGAGTTCTTCAGCTACTGCCGGACGGATAAGAAGCCCTACGACCTGGCCGTGACCGCCACCCTCCTCGTCGCCTACCACCACGCGTACCCGGCCCTTGACCTGTCCACCACGGCTGGTGTGGCCGACTGGATGCCCGCCTACTTCCTGGTGCGGGATCGCCTCGGCTACGATCTTCCCCTCTTCAAAGCGCTGCACTACGAACCCCTGATGTTCCGCGATGGGGAGGGTAGGGTCTTCTTCTGTGAACGTAGCACATTCCTAGAAGATGCAGAGTACGAACAGGTACCGCCCCGTGACGAGCAGATCGCCAACATCATCCGGTACCTCGAAAGGAAACACGCCGAGGGCGTCATCCCCTTCACCCCTCCCTTCTCCCTCGAGGGCGTCTACAACGGCCCGATAGATCTTTACTCCGGCGACTTGCAAGAGGCCGGGACCCCGAAGGTTTAAGGAGGCAGCATGGGATACACCCACTACTGGCGCATCAAGGAACCCCAAGCCCTGGCCCAGGCCATGCCCAAGATCGCCGCCGACCTCAAGCGGCTTCTCCCTCACCTGCCGCCCCTGGCGGGGCCTTCTGGTAGGGGGAAGCCGGAGATCGGCGAGGTCATCGCCTTCAACGGGGTGGCCCCGAAGGACGACTACGAGAGCTTCGTCCTGGACCCCTTTGAACCGGTCCCTGAGTGGCGGAAGGATGAAGGGCACTTCGCCTTCTGCAAAACGGCCAGGCGGCCCTACGACCTGGCCGTGACCGCCACCCTCCTCCTCGCCCGGCACCATGCAGGCGACGCCATCACGGTCTTCTCCGACGGCTTCGTCCCCGAGTGGCTTCCCGCAGCCCACCTGATCCGGAAGCACCTGGGATACCCCATCTCGGTGTTCTGGGCCCTGGACCGCACCCCCCTGATGTTCCGCGACCGGGAGGGCAGGGTTTTCTTCTACGAGCAGGACAACGCCCGGGACATCGGGTTCGCCGACGTTCTCCAACATCTAGATGAGCTGCATACCCACCGCATCATCCCCTTTGTTCCTCCCTTCACCCATGTCGGTGTTTACTCAGGCCCCGAGGATCTCTTCCCGGGCCACCTGGAAGAGGCCGCCGTTCCATCCGGGAGGTAAACCGTGCCCGTGCCCGAGCTGACGCAGTACAGGGTGTACACCTACGACCCCTATTTCGGTCCGCAGTGGTACTTCGACCGCGAAGCCCACAAGCGCGACCTAGCCAAGCTGGCCCGAACCACCCAGGAGCCCGAGGAGCTTTGGGAGATCCTGAAGGAGGGGTCCGACTACCAGGACGACCCCTCCTTCATCCAGGCCTTTCTGGACAACCCTGCCACCCCTCCCCGCCTCCTCTTCACCCTGGCCGAGGCCCGGGTCCGCCAGGGGAACAGCGTGGGCTACATCCTGGCCCACATCCTCGACCGGGCCAGGAGCGGGGACGAAGAGGCCCGGAAGGTCCTGCAAGAGGAGCAGAGGCGCTACCTGGAAAACTCCGACCTCTTCTACTCCTACGAGGAGAGGTGGAGGCTTTTTCTCTTCCGCGATGACCAAAGCCCCCTCCTTGCCAAGGTCCCGGAGCTTCTCCAGGGCATCCTCCAGGACGACACCACACACCAGTCGCGCGCGTACCTGTGCGCGGTGATCCTTGCGGAGGCCCTTGCCGGGGACCACGCCCTGGACCCCGAAACCTACTTCCTCTGGGCCAGGGCCCTGCAAAAGCTGGGTGGAGATGAACGGAGAAAGCTGGCCCGCCTTCTGGTCAAACGGGGTGGCCCCTGGCTTCACCTGGCCCTCCTTCACAACCCCCTCGCCCCGGTTTCCCTCGAGGACCTCCCCCCCCAGGGACCGCCTCACGGTGGCCTCCCTCTCCCTTCTCTATGCCCTCGAGCTGGCGGCCAGGGGCTACCTCCAGGCCGAGGATCTCTTTTCCCTCCTCAAGACAAGCCCGGAAACCCGCGAACGCTGGGAAAGCTAGGCCCTCACCGTTCTGCACGCCTACCCACGCCTGGTTCAGCAGCAGCGACACCTCACGGTACCCCTCTACCAGGCCCTGCATCCCGGGGCTTTTCAGCGGGCTTCCACCGAGGAACTCCTCACCTACCTGGTGAACCTGAACCATACCGTGGTGCCCCGGGAGATCCTGTCCCTCATCGCCCAGGTCCTGGAAGGGCGCGACACGGGCCGGGCGGTTTGGAAGCAAGATTACTACGGTCTGAACAGCACCCTGTCCACCCTCGAGAAGCTGGGCTATTCCCACCTGGCCTGGACAGGGGCAGGGTGGTGGGAGGAGTTTTTCGACCAGAAGGGCAGGCTTAAAAAGGACTGGACCAAGGGCGTCAGCACCGACAGGATTCCCATTCCTGTGGTTGTGGGGGTTCTGGCGAGAGCGAACGCCGATGGCCGGTTCAGAATCCTCGACCAGTTCGGCCCCCGACTCCCCCACTCCCTCCTCGCCCACCTGGCAAAAACCGACCGTTCCGAGGGCGTGCGGAAGAGGGCGCAGGAACTGCTGGCCGCCATCCGCTACAGGCGCATCGAACAGGTCCTGTTCGGAAGGGGAGTTGTGTCCCGGGTTTACCGGCACACCATCCAGGGACCCTCAACATTCAAACCCCGACTCTTCTGGCTGAGGAAGGGGAGGGCCGCCGTGGTGGTACAGGCCGCAAGCCTGCACGTCCACTGGAGGTCTGACCACCACGCTGAGCTGCGCCTGAACCGCCCCCCTACAGGGAGCCTTGCGGAGACTCTGGCAGGGGTCCTGGAGATACCGGTGGTGGTCGTGGAGGCCCTGCTTAAACACCCGGAAGCGGAGCTGGAACACCTGCTGGACCTCCGGCGGATATACGATAACGCCCCGCGAAAAGCCAAGGTAAGCTGGCGGGAGTTCTGCATTCCCTGGATCGCGCGCTACCTTCCCCCGGACCTCCTCAGACTGGCGGACAAGCACCTCCTCGCCAGGGACCTGGTGAACCTGTAGCCGCAAGGCCGCCGGAGGCCCTCGAGGACAGGAGGTAACATGAAACCCAAGAACCACAAGACGAAGCCCATGGAAGGCCTCGGCCTCCTCTCCTACGTGGAGATCGAAGACCGCCCGGAAGTGGCCCTCATCCAGGGCCGCCGGGTAATCGTCCTGGCCGTGGGCGATGAAGCCCCTGGCATCTTTGAGCGGGCGGACCCCGAGGAGGTGCGCGCCCTTCTCGCGGAGGTGCTGGCCCGGGAGGCTTCCTTCTGAGGCCGCCAGGGGCTTCTTTCCCCGAAGGAGGACGCATGATCCAGGTCCTGGAAAACACCCTCACCGCTTATCCCCTCGAGGCCCTCCGCCTGGCTCCCGAGAACACCCGCCAGGAAGCCGACCCCACCGCCCTGGAGGACCTTAAGGCCTCCATCCGGGAGCAGGGGCTCTTGCAGAACCTGGTGGGCTACCGGGAGGGCGACCAGGTGTTCGTCGTGGCCGGGGGCCACCGCCTGCGCGCCCTGCAAGCCCTGGCCGAGGAGGGCTTCCCCGTACCCCCCGTCCCCGTCCGCCTCATCCCCAAGGACAGGGCCCTGATCTACTCCGCCACCGAGAACCTGGCCCGCAAGGACCTCACCCCCCTGGAGGAAGCCCGGGTGGTGGCCCAGGTGGTGGAAGCGCTGGGCCTCGAGGGAGCTTCCCGGGAGCTTGGGCGGAGCCGGGGCTACCTGGAAAGCCGCTACAAGGTGGCCCGAAAACTCCACCCCAACTGGCAGGAGGCCCTGAACCGCCGTGAGATCCCCTTCCTTCTGGCCGACCTTCTCGCCGACCTGCCAGAGGGCGACCAGGAGCGCCTCTTCCAGGAGCACGGCACCCGCCTGCGCCCCGAAACCGTGAAGGCCTTCCTCCTCAAGGAGGCCGTGCCCGCATCCCGCCTCCTCCCCGGGGTGCTGGAGCGCTACCAGCAGGAGGGCGGCGTGATCCACCAGGACCTCGAGGGCAACCAGTACCTGGGCGACCGCGCCCTGGCCCTCCGCCTCCAGGAAGAGGCCGCCAGGAAGCTGGCCGAGCGCCTCCAGGCGGAACTTCACCTGGACCTTCCCCTCCACCAGATCAAACCCGCTAGCCCGGGAACCCCCGGCAAGAACCTGGTAGTGCTTCAAACCTCCACCTTCGAGGTGCGCACCTTCCTGAACGTCCTGGTGCGGGGCGGGGGCGAGGATAAGGAGGCCTCCAAGCCCCAGGCCGCCACGCCGCGAGCCCACACGGGCACCGATGGGCAGCCCGCCAGCCAGAAGACCTCCACTCCATCCACCACCTCCGCGGGGGCACCCGCCGTCACCAAAGCGGGCGCGGTGGAGCGGGTGGCCCTGACCATCCGCGCCTACCGGGAATGGGCGGCGCAGGATCCCAAGCGCCTGCAAGCCGCGGTGGTGGCCGCCATGGCCTCCGTCCTCGCCTTAGGGCCCCACGCCAACATGCGCTTCCGCGACCTCACCGCTTTCCACCGGGAAGCCGCCCTGATCGGAGCCCAGCGCTTCCACGAGCTGAGCGGCGAGCGACAGCTCCGCACCCGCTTCCAGGAGCTTCTCGGCACTCACCTCAACCAGGTCACGGTGGAACACGTGCTGAGCCTGCCGGAGCCCGTTCAGGAGGAAGCCTTCCGCATCGCCCTGAGCCTCCTCCTTGCCCTGCCCCAAACGGAGGAGCCCATCCGGCCCACCCTGGGCATGGCCGACGCCAAGCACCTCACCAGCTACCGCAAGGACCTCCTGGAGCAGGCTGCGAAGGACCTGGGCCTGGCCCCCGGCAAGAACCGCAAGGACACCGCCGCCAGGCTTCTTGAACGGGCCAGCGTCCCGTTCCCCGACCTTCTATGGCAGGCCTGATCCTACCCCTTCCGTCTCTTCCCCCGGTGACGGAAGAAGCGGCAAACCCACCCCGGTACCGGGAGGCCCTCCTGGAGGAACTGGAGGGCGCTCCCGGGGTGGAGGGTTTGGTGCTGACCGGCAGGTGGTACCCGACGGAGGAAGTGGATGTCTACTGGCTTTCCTCCGACGAGGTCCAATGGTGGGAAGGTTCCCTCGGCCCCGAGGAGTACAAGGTGCTCGAGGCCCTCTCCGGGTTCGGCGTTCAGGGGCCCATCGATCCCTACCACCCCATCACCGAGTACCTCCTTTCCCAACTGGAGGAAGCCGTGCCAGACATTCCCGAAACGGTGAGGGCCATCGCCTCCTGCCCCACCGCGGAGGAGGCCCTGGAGCGGTATGGCTCCCTCATGGAGGACGCGGGCTACCACCGGGATGTGGTGGGGATCCTCTGGGGCATCTTCCAGCCCAGGAAAGACGCTCCCCTTCCCCCTGACCTCGCCGCCCTGGCGGAGGAGGCTGAGGTCCTCGCGGACATTCCCTCAGCCCCCTGCGTCCTGGACGACGACACCAACGGCACCTGGCACGACGCCTACGACTTCATCCCCTGGATGGTGGCGGCGGACACCGCCTGGGCCTCCACGGACTTCTACCACGAGATCTGGGACGAATACCTGCGCATGGCGTTCGACTCCGGCCTCATGCTGGTGCATCAATCCTGGCGGATCGCATCCGAGGAGGACGCCAGGAGGTTGGGGCGGGGTCTGAAGGCCGCCCTCCGGCTGAAGGAGTGGCTTCTTTCCCGCTTCGCGGAGGAGGTTCCTCCATCCCCGCCCGTCCGCACCGTCCTGCCCGAACCCCTTCCCATCGGAACCACGGTGCTACGGCGGGCCAGCCTCCCCGCGCTGTGGATGGGCTTCGAGGGACTGATGGAAGCAAAAGGGGGCCTGGTGGAGGCCCTCTTCGACTGAGGAGGTGAAGCAAAGCATGGAAAGGATCATCAAGTTCCGCGACCAGGTTCTGCCCGACCCCGGTCCTGAGTTCTCCCCCGAGGCGATCCGCGACCTCTACGCCGGGCAGTTTCCCGAGCTGGCGAGCGCCAGCATCCAGGTGGAGGAGAAGGACGGGGTCCAGGTGGTTTTCTTCGTGCCCCGGGTGGGCACCAAGGGTTAGCAGGGCATGGTCCTGAACCTCTTTCCCGAGAGCTGGGTCTACGAGCCCAAAGCGGCCCTGGTCCTGTACGCGGACCCGGAAAACCCCGCGGCCACCCTGCCCGCCCTGGTGCGCTTCAGGGAGGGGCGGCCCGCCTCCGTGCACGCTCCCACGGCAGGCACCCTGCGCCGCTTCGCCCGCCAGCTTCTTTCCCAGCAGGAAACCCAGGGCGTCCGCTTCCTCCACCCCCGTGTGGTGGCCGAGGGAGAGGGCCTCATGGCCTGGTGGCGTCCGGCGGGGGCAGCCGTCCTGCACTTCACCATGCCCGCCCTCCAGGAGGTGTCGGGGAAGAGCTTTCCCCTGCCGCCCCTCCTTTTCGTTCTGAAGGGCGGGGAGGTGTTCGTTTTCGCCCTGCCCAAAGACGCCAGGCCGGAGCCCGACACCCCCCTGCTGGCCGCCCCCTTTCCCAACCGGAACGCCAACGGGTGGGTCTGCTGGGGGAGCGGCAGGAGGCCGTCCAGGAAGACGCCGGAAGCCTGGGAAGCCGCCTTCTTCGAAAGCGCCTTCTCCCACCTCAACGACAACCCGGTGCAGGGCAACCTGGTGGCCCTCCTCAAATCCCTCCCGGGCCGGAGGCGCTTCCCCGTATCCCGGCTCAAAAAGCTGGGGCTCACCGTGCAGGAGGTTCTGAGGAGGCTCGCATGAGGGTGCTCTTGGTGGGAGTGGGCGGAAACGGCTCCAAGCTCTTGGTGAGCCTGGCCCGCCTGCACCTTCTTCTCAAGTCCCTGGGCGGCGAGGGGTTTCACCTCACCGCCCTGGATCCCGATGAGGTCTCCGAGGCCAACCTGGTCCGGCAAGCCTTCCTCCCCCAGGACCTGGGGCGCAACAAGGCGGAGGTCCTCATCTCCCGCCTCAACCTGGCCTACGGCCTCACCTGGGAGTTCCGGCCACGGGCCTTTGAGCGCAAGGACATCTGGGAAGCCGACCTCCTCATCACCGCCGTGGACAGCAAGCGGGCCAGGCGCGCCGTGTACGAGGCCGCGAAATGGCGCGGGGTCTGGTGGGTGGACCTCGGCAACGGGGACCGGTACGGCCAGGTGGTGGCGGGAAACGGCACCGAGGACTGGCCCTACCCCGCTGACCTCCTGCCCGAGCTGGTGAGCGGGGAGGACGAGGACCCCGGGCCTTCCTGCTCCATGCTGGAGGCGGTTCTCCGCCAGGACCTCCTGGTCAACGACCTAGCCGCGGTCTGGGCCGCGGAGATGACCGCCAGCATCATCCGTCGTGGGGAGCCCCGGTACAACGCCGTCTTCTACGACCTGGACCGGGGCACCACCAGGTCTCTCAGGCTAGGGGAAGCCAGGAAGCTGAGAAAGGCCTCCTAACCATGCGAGCGCTGAAGAAAATCCGATGCCCCCTCTGCCGGGGAGAGGGAGGCTTCTGGAACACCATCGACCGGAAGCCTCCCCTCGGCATCTGGGAGGAGCCCCCGGGGTTTTTCTGGGACGAGTGCCCGGAATGCGAGGGGGCGGGCACCACCTGGGAAGAGGTATGGGAAGAGCCCGACCCCTGGGAGGAGATCTTCCAGGGGGAGCGCCGGATACCAACCCTCTCCCAGTGGGTGCGGGCCTACCGCGAGGCCAGGCACCGGGCCAAGCTCCCGCCCCATGAAGCTAAGACAGCAGCCGACCTCGCCACCTACGGCCCCCCGGGCCTGGAGCTTTTCGGGGAGGGGGAGAGCCTCGAGGGGCCCGACCGCCAGCGGGAGCCCCTGGAGGCATCTGCCTGATGGACACATACCTTCTCCCCCTCCTTTCCCTAATATCAAGACATGGACACCTCCTTACCTCACCGACGCAGAGATTTTCATCCGGGGTGCGCATGAAAGTAAATCCTCATCTCATCGGCAGACTCTGGGACCAGGTGCACGAGGAGGACCCAGCTTCCTTGGGGGTACTCCTCGAGCTTTACCAGGAACCCCCTCACATCCGGCTCCGCCTTGGGCTCAGCGAAGACGGAAACTTCCTCGCTTTCCTTGGGGTGAGCCCCCTTTCCATCCCCGAGGAAAGATTAAGGGCCTGGAACGAGGTGGGCCTTCCCATGATCCGCCCAAGGGAAGGAGGCTTTGAACTGGGCTTCTCCTACGTTGTTCCAGAGGGGGATCTTAAGGGCTTCATCCACACAGCCATCTACGATTTCGCGGCCCTAGCCCGCAAGGCCTGGAACTGGCTTTCCCTCGGGGAAGTGGTGGAAAGCCCCATCCCGCGAGCCAGGGGTTGGCCCGAAAGCTGGCAGGGACAGCACAGCCACCTGGAGATCTACCCTCACCCTCACTTGGTCTTTCCCGGGATGAGAGCAAGTCCCCCTCTTTTTCAGGGATTCTCCGGTGGAGCCCGCCTGGCCCTTCCCAGCACTCCCCCGAAAGGGCAGGACCCCCTTGACTACCTGGCAAAGGCAGAGGCCCTGGCGTGGGACCAGCTAGAATGGCATACAAGAGAAGAGGACCCACCATGAAGCAATGGACGGAAAAGCTCAAACACAACCTTGACAGCATTCAAACCCACGCGTACAACCTGGAGCACGCCCTCAGGCTGGAGGCCGAGGCTTCCAAGGCTCTTCTGGAAGCAGAGGAGGCCCTCGAGAACGCTATAGCTCAGGCCACCGCAGACGGCGGGGTGTTCGGGCGGAACCGGGAGGAGCGGGAGGCCAGGGCGCGAATCCTTTTTCCCGACCTCTATGGGCGGGTCCTCGGGGAGGTGGCCCGGTGCCTGGTGGAGGATCTCTACCTCGGCTATGCCCAGGGGGACTACGGGAAGCTCCTGGGAGAGCGAATGAAGCTCAGGGAGTAGGTGGGAGGGCAGGTCCTCCTCCACCTCTACGCGGAAAGCCCCGATTCCTAGGCCGCCTGAGGAAGTTTCGGGCAGCCTGGGGCCCTTCCCCTCCCCGGGCCCAGGAGGATCTTATGGGCGAAGAAAACCTGCACGAACGATTGCAGAAGGCCCTGGAAACCCACACCCCCGTTCCCATCCCCAACCTCGAGGAAGCCCTCCGGCACAACCCACACCTCATCCTCACCCGCCACGAAGACACCCTCATCCTCGCCGACCGGCGCGGGGGCACCCTGGCCCACCTCACCCTCGAGGGCAGGGTCCTCCGCCTCTCCCCGCCCTCCAACTGGCTTCAAGACTACCCTGCCTGGGAGGAGTGGGTGGACGCGGAACCACCCCAGGCCCAGCTTATGGAGGACTACTGGTACCGCGCCCCCGATCCCGAGGACTTCTAGCCCCCATCCATGGAGGAAACCATGTTCCAGGACGCTGTCACATTGGAACGAACCCAGGAGGCCATAGCGAGCCATCTCGAGGACCTCCTCCTGCGCACCCAGAAAGGCTACAGGGCCCGCACCCTGGACAGGGATGCCGCCCGCCGCGCGGCCCGGAGGATCCTGGACCACCCCTGGGGCTCCTACCGGGAGCACGGGGGCGAGGTAGGCCTGTCCTACCGGTACCGGGCGGAAACCTCCCTCCTGGAGGTGAGCTGGATCTGGGCCCAGGGGGGTAGGGTGCGCCTTAGGGCCAGGTCCACCCGCGTGAGTGCCCTCCGGCCACCCGAGGAGGGATTCTTCCTCAATACCCTCCTCAGCCTGGCCGCTGAGGAAACGGAAAACCCCGAGGCCATCGCCCGGGTCCACCGCCTGGCCGAGGAGCTTGGAGCCCTCCCGCCGCCCAGGCTCCACCATCCCGTCCTCCAGCGGATTGAGCCCGAGGGGGGCGAGCCCTTCTACTTGATCATGGACCCCATGCACGGCGAATGGGCCCTCCTCCCCGGCTCCCGGCCCATTTTCATCACCGAGCAAACCATGCTGGGCCACCAGAGCTCCATCTACTACCCTCTGGACGGAGCCTACCGGGAGGGGTTCTTCCACGTGGTGCGGCTCATCAACTACATCAGCGCCCTGGTCCTCGTCCCCTCTTCCCGCTTCCCCCTGGCCCTCCACATCCCCAACACCCAGAACCCCCGGCCCGACACCCTGCTCCAGCACCTGCGCAGGGTGCTTGCCTTCCTTCCCTCCAGCCTGCTGAGGGCCTTCGTTCGCGGGGACCTCGAGGCCAAGGAGAAGGTGGAGAAGCAAGCGGCCTTCTTCCACGCCGTGTACCAGGCCCTCCGGGACCCCTCCACCTCCCTCTCTGTGGATCACGAGCCCAACACCGGGGAGGAGCGCTTCCTGCTTCAAGTAATCCATGACCCTTCCTTGCGGGAACCCCTCGCGAAACTGGTGAGAAGGGAGGTGCTGGAATCCTGGAACCGCACCTGGGGGGAGAAGGTTGCGGCCCTCCTCGATTTCCTCAAGCAGCGCCCGGACATCCTGGCAAACCCCACCCCGGAGTACCTGGAGCGGTGCCTGCTGGCCCAGGAGATCTTGAAACTCTGATTTATGCCCTCCCCATCCATTCTTCGGGAACTCCACTGGGTCTTGGTGCCCCTCCTTGTCCTTTCCATACTGGCCCTGGCCCAGGGCTTCCTCATGGGCCGGGCTAGCGTGGTGGATGGGGATACCCTGGAGATCCAGGGCGTCCGCATCCGCCTCTGGGGAATCGACGCCCCGGAAGGGGACCAGCAGTGCCACCTGCAAGGCCGCCTGTGGTCCTGCGGCAGAAGGGCAGCCTTCGCCCTGGCAGACTTCATCGGCCAACGCACGGTGCGGTGCGAGCGGAGGGACACCGACCGCCACGGGCGCATGGTGGCGGTGTGCTGGGTGGGGGAGACCGAGCTGAACCGCTGGTTGGTGGCCCAGGGCTGGGCCCTGGACTACACCCGCTACTCGGGCGGGGCCTACCTGACCGCCCAGGAGGAGGCCAGGCGGAACCGGCGGGGCATCTGGCAGGGGGAGTTCGTCCCCCCGTGGGAGTACAGGCGGGAAAGGAGGTAGCAGGGGGAAAACAGAAAACCCCGCCCCGGTGGGGGCGGGGGTAGGGGAGGCTACTTTTCCTTCAGTTCTAGGCGGCGGATTTCTCCAACCGCCCAGAGGGTGGCGGCGGGTACCGCCGCCACAAGCAGCCAGGACGCCCAAAGTCCCTCTGCGGTATTTAGCCCGCAGAGCGCCCCCCAGGCCAGAGGCCTAGGGTCACATGGCCGGGCCAAAAGCCGCCCGGCCAGGGCCAGGAGCAAAAGTCCTCCTGGGATCCATCCCAGGAGGACAATCTCGACTGTCCTCCTCATATTTCCTCCTTTCCCCCAGCCCGGGCGCTGGGGAAACCAAACCCCAGGGCGGTCCCGGTTTCCGCCCTCTCCCTGGCCCTTGCGGGCCTTCCACCCCCGGGAGCAGAGGTTTGCCCCCTGTGCTCAGATTAGCACAGAGCTTGAACAAAAGGAGGACCAACCATGGCTGTAATCCTCATCGACAACCGCGTGTACCAGGTGGACGACCAGGAGCTTGAACCCCTACTCAAAGGCAGGAAGCCGTTGAAGAAGTCCCTGGTGGGCTTCGCCAACGGGGAGGATTGGTCTGAGCTTGAAGGCCTTGTCCTGGTGAGCCCCAACCAGCTTCGGGAGTGGTGGGACACCCACGACAACCGGAGCATGGTGGAGCTTCTCACCAGCCGCGCGGTTTGGAAGCGCACAGGGTGATTCAAGGCCGCCAGAGGCTTGAAGAAGCGAAAGGAGGTTCGGGATGGATACCGTAACCGTGCTATACCGTGGGCACATCCTCGAGCTGGATCCGGCCATCGTCAAGGCCCTCATCCGCCAGGCTGAGAAAGCCGACCTTGGACCCGCGGAGCGGGAAGCTGTCCAGGACATCGCCCGCCTCATCCAGGAGGCGGAAACCAAGCCCCGCGTCCTGGTGGGCATCCTGGACGGGGACACCTGGAACACCTGGCCTACCCTCATCTCCCTGCACCCTGAGGAGCTGGAGGACTTCGACCCCAAGCGCATCTAGGGAGGTGCCCATGCTCACCCTCCGCCTGACCCTCGAGGAAACCCGCGAACTCCAGCGCCTTCTTGAGGAGCACCAGTACTACGGCTGGATTTTCCGGAGCGGGGAGTTTGACATAGTGGCAAGCGGGGAAACATCCTCCACCCTGACCGCCCTCGGCAAGAGGCTGAAGGAAGCCCTGAAGCAAACCCAAACCTCCACCACCTCCACCCCCCGGGTGGCATAATGGGAAAGAAAAGGGTAAGCCTTTAAGCAAGTGAGGGCGGTCCGCCATGCGTTTGCCGCCCCCACCCAAAACCCCAGGAGGAAGCCATGAACCCGCTCACTGATGTTCTAATCCGGTTGGAACTGGGAATGACAGGCTACGCCTGGCAAGCCTATGCCCTGTACCCAAACGGCGAGGTGCCCATCCCCAACACCTCCGAGCGCTCCACGGAGTTCAACATCGGGTACGGCGGTTCGGGGCCCGCCGCTTTGGCGGAAAGCATCCTCCGCTTCTTCTACGGGAAGCCGGGCGGGAACCCCGAGCGCTACCAGGCCTTCAAGTGGGAGCACATCGCCACCCTGAGCCCCAGGGTGGACCAGCACATCATCCCCAAGGAGGCCATCGCCAGGTACGCCCCGGAAAAGGGAGAGGAGGAGCAGGAGTACTAGGCCAGCCCAAACCCAGCCTGCCGTCCAGCGCGGGGGGCAGTCTTTCCGTCCGACGGAACACAGCGCCCGTGCTACCCTGCCACCAGGAGGTGAGGCGTCATGCGGAAGAGCGTGCAGAGCGTGCGCGAAGGATACGCAAAGCACACCTGGTACCCGAGCCGGGAGCACGAGCTGTGGGTCCGGGGCACCTAGCTCCGCTACCGCCGCCAGGGAATCCCCATTGACATGTCCAGCGTGGTGCGGGCCATCCTCCACCTCGCCCGCGAGGAAGCCTCGAAGAGCCCTGACCTCATCCTGCGCGGGGCGGAGGGGGTCTTTTTCGAGGACCGCCAGGACCCCACGCGCCTCTCCGCCCTGGTGGAGGCGGGAGGGGACGAGATCCTCTGGCGGGTGCGCGCCGCCATGGCCCGGGAGTACGGCTCCGCCAGAAAGCTCTCCGACGCCCTGGACGCGGTGATCCGCCACGTGCGCTCCTTAGCGGAGCGGGACCCCAGGCGCTTCGCCGAGGCCCTCCTGCGGGCTACCCCTTCCGAGGACGGCGGGGGGAAGCGCCGCGGCCTCCCGGAGGAGCTTCCCCTCCTGGGCAACCCGGGTTGAAGCCCCCGGCTTTCCGCCGTGTGCAACCCGGCAGGATCTGCCGGGTTTTGCTTTGGAAAGGAGGATGAGAAATGCTCGAGGTTCAGCGGGGCGGGGGAGAGGTCTGGCCGGGCGGGGTGGCCGCGTCTTGACGCCATGCCAGGCTAAGCTATAGGTTTGTATCTAGGAACGCCCATG
>FWWL01007387.1_pt1 | contig 15002 bp, 13 predicted proteins | sample 2228331 | NCBI WGS metagenome assembly FWWL01 (sample SAMEA103939775, study PRJEB20133) | metagenome
AACTGGTTACCGAGAGCAAGTGCCCCAACTGCGGCGCGGACGTGCCGCCGGGTTCCAAGTTCTGCAACAACTGCGGCCAAAAACTGGCCTAGCAACCCCCTTGCGCTCAGGAGACGGGGGAGCCGCGGCTCCCCCGTCTATCGGCATAGACGTGCCCTACGGGCCGCCCTCTAGGAAACAGATGAGCGCATTGGCGAGGCCCTGCGCCATCGCGTCCTGTCGGAGCACCAGGGTTTCCCGATCCAGGCGCAGAAAGCCGATCTCTATGATGGCGCCTGGCGTCTGCGGCGCGATCTCCTTCAGCGCATGGTAATGGAGCATGTCATTGGTGATGCTCCCCTCGTGGCGCGGCAACCCCGTGGCCGCCTGATACTCTTTCCACAAACACGCCACCAGCCGATCATCTTGTTCGGGGATGGCGCTGTTCTGCACGCGCGCCACCTTGAACCCCGTGGCCCCTTCTATCGGTTCGCACGAGTCCACATGTATGGCCAGAAAGGCATCCGCCACGTAGCCCAGAATGCGCGGCGAAAACTCCGGCAGCAGTTCCACCTCGTACCCGTACCACACCAGCAGGTCTTTCACCTTATTGGCGACCGACAGGGTGATCTCTGCCTCGGTAAGGCCGTCTTCGCATACCGCGCCCGAGTCGTTCTGCCAGTGCCCGGGGATGATGCCGATCTTCTTCGCGGGCAGGTTCTGAGGCCTAGGGTTGGGATGCCGGGCGAGGAAGATGGACGTCGGAGTGGGGGTCGGCGCAGGAGAGATGGGGCCTGCGCCGGAAAACGCGGCAAGGTAGATGAGCCCAGCGCATGTTGCCACGAGCGCGCCGAACAACAAGCGTTCGGCCCATTTCAGTCGTTGCTGGATCCTCTCGGCCATGTGGCGGCTCCCCGAAGCGTGATGGTCTGGCGCCAGCCTACTATACCGCAGCGTCGGGATTTCGTCAACGCAGGCGGAGACAGCAATTCTCCATTGGGGATTGAACAGGCTTGGCAGCCGCCGTTGGGGCGGCGTGAAGTGCATTCTCACCCCCTGAGCATCGCGACGCGCCGCGACGGTCCGTGCCCTTGCCGTAGCCGAATCGACCGTTGCCGACGCTTTGGAAAAACGGACGGGCGGTGATACAATGGGAGCACCGCGCATCGGGAGACCGCTATGGACTTGCTGAATGGCCTGAACCCACAACAGAGAGAGGCGGTGATTTGGGGCCACGGCCCCGCGCTGGTGCTGGCCGGCCCCGGCAGTGGCAAAACCCGCGTGCTCACCCACCGTGTCGCCTATCTGGTGCAGGAACTCGGCGTGGGGGCGCGGAATATCGTAGCCGTTACGTTCACCAACAAGGCCGCCCGCGAGATGAAAGAGCGCCTGCTGCGGCTCCTCGGCGCCGAGTGCGAGGCGCTCACCATCGGCACGTTCCACGCCATCTGCGCGCGCGTCCTGCGGCGCGAAGGCGCCCTGCTGGGATTCTCGCCCACCTACACCATCTACGACGAGGACGACCAGCAGGCGATCATCAAGCAGATCCTCAAAGAGATGAACCTGGACGACAAGATGTACCGTCCCGGGGCGGTGCTCTCCGTCATCTCCAGGGCGAAGAACGACCTCATCGGCCCCGAGGCTTTTACGCCCAGGTCGTGGAAGGAAGAAGTCATCGCGCGCATCTACCGCAGATACCAGCAGGCGCTCCGCGAAAGCAACGCCATGGACTTTGACGACCTGCTGACGAACACCGTCGCCCTTTGGGAGCAGCATCCAGAGGTGTTGGGGCGTTACCGCCGCCGGTATTCGCATGTATTGGTCGACGAGTTCCAGGACACCAACGCGGCGCAGTACGTGCTCCTGCGCCTGCTGGCGGGCGAGCACCGCAACCTGTTCATCGTCGCCGACGAAGACCAGTCCATCTATTCCTGGCGCGGGGCGGACTTCCGAAACATCCAGCGGTTCCGCGACGATTTTCCCGAGGCGCCCGTCATCCTTCTGGAGCAGAACTACCGCTCCACCCAGACGATTCTGGACGTGGCCAACGCCGTTATCTCGCGCAATTCTCATCGGACTCCGAAGCGCCTGGTTACCGAGCGGGGCAAGGGCGCGGCAGTTGTCCTGCATGAGGCGTATGACGAGCAGGAGGAGGGTGGGTACGTCGTCGCGGAGATTCGGCGGCTCATGGAAGAGGGCTTCCGCCCCGAGGACTGCGCCGTGATGTACCGCACCAACGCCCAATCCCGCGCCGTGGAGGAGGCCTTCGTGCGGGCGGGGATGCGCTACAAACTGGTGGGGGCCACGCGGTTCTACCAGCGGCGCGAAATCAAAGACGCGCTGGCCTACTTGCGCATCGTGTACAACCCGGCGGATTCGGCCAGCCTGAGCCGCGTGATCAATGTGCCGCCGCGGGGGCTTGGGGCCCAGACGGTAGCCGCGCTCTTCGCATGGGCAGGCGAGCAGGGGATGTCGGTATGGGACGCGCTTCACCGGCTCCGCGAGGCCGACCAGGGGGAAGATGTCATCCACCCGCTCCCGCCGCGCGCCGTGAAGCCGCTCTTGGCCTTCCTGGCCCTGTGGGAGGGGCTGGTAGAGGATAGCAAAGGTTTGGACGCGGCATCCATCCTCAGCCTGATCTTGGACAGGACGAACTACCAGTCGTACCTAGACGACGGCACGGAGGAGGGCCGAGACCGCTGGGACAACGTGATGGAATTGCTGAACGTGGCGGGCCAGTACGCGGGCATGGAGAACTCGCTCGGCGTATTCCTGCAAGAGGTGGCGCTGGTGGCCGACGTGGACGAACTGGACGAGCGGCCCAACGCGCCCGTGCTGCTCACGCTGCACATGGCCAAGGGGCTGGAATTCCCGGTGGTGTTCATCCTCGGCCTGGAGGAAGGCATCCTGCCCCACTCGCGTTCGTCCGGCTCGCCGGAAGAGTTGGAAGAGGAGCGGCGGCTGTTCTACGTCGGCATCACGAGGGCGAAGGACCGCCTGTACCTGGTGCGCGCATTCCGCCGCGCCGCGTATGGGCGCAGCGAACTCACGGAGCCGTCGCGGTTCCTGCGGGACATTCCACGGGACCTGACGAACATCGGGCCGCGCACGGGGTCGGAGGCGGCGTCGGCCTTTCGCACCCCACCCGCAACTCCGATGCCGCGCACGTGGTCGGAGGCGGTATCGACCTTTCGCGCCCAACGCGCAACTCCGACGCCGCACAGGGAGGAGGAGCGCCCCACACCGCCATCCGCGCCCACGTTCGTCCCGGGGGAAAGGGTCTTCCATCCCGTGTTCGGCGAGGGCACGGTCATTGCGTCGGAAATCGTGGGCGATGACGAGCAAGTGAAAGTGGCATTCCCCGCCAAGGGCGTCAAGACGCTCCTGGCGCGCTTTGCCAAACTTCAGAAAGTGCGTTGAGGGCGAAAACCTGATATAATAGCGGAAAGCCGTGCGGAGGTTAGGAATGCGTCGTCGTGGTGGAGTCATCCTGAGCGCGGTACTGCTGCCGCTCTTGGCGCTACTTGGCTACTTTCTCATGATGAGATTTCAGGGCTCTTTTGAGGGGTTCCGCTCGCCACTGAAGGGCGCTCTGCCCGATGCGGCCTCTTCAAGCCCCGTTGTGCAGCAAGTGGTCTATGTGATCGTGGACGGGCTGCGGTACGACACATCGCTGGAGATGCCCTTCCTGAACGGCTTGCGGGAACAGGGCGCGCACGCCGTGATGCACAGCCAAGCGCCGTCCTACTCCCAGCCGTCGTGGACGACCCTGGTTACCGGCGCGTGGCCCGACATCAACGATTGCCCGCCGCTGAACGCAGATTATGAGGCCATCAAGCCTCTTGGAGTGGATCACCTCTTCGCTGCGGTGCGCCGCGCCGGAATGACCAGCGCCGTCGCCGGCTTCAACTGGTGGGAGAAGATGATCCCCCAGGATTTGCTTCAGGCCGGCTTCTACGTTGAGGGCGAGGATGACGCCGCGGACCGCGCCGTGCTGGCCAAGGCTCTGGAGTTCCTGACCACCGCTCGCCCCAACCTGCTCCTTGTCCACTTTGACCAGGTGGATCACGCAGGCCACCTGTACGGCGGCGAGAGCGCCGAATACCGGCAGGCCGCCTATGCGGTGGATGGGATGATCCAGCAGATCGCCGAGGCCATGGACCTAGAGGAGAGCGTCCTCGTCGTCGTATCCGATCACGGGCACATCAAACGGGGTGGCCACGGCGGGCACGATGCCGTCGTGCTCACCGAGCCCTTCGTCATGGTGGGCAAGGGCGTCGTGCCGGGCGATCTGGGCGACATTCAGCAGACCGACGTGGCCCCGACCATCGCAGCCTTGCTAGGCGCGGCCCCGCCATCGGCGGCGCAGGGACACATCCTATTAGACGCGCTGGATCTCACCGTGGAGCAGAAGACGGAAAAACTCGTGTCCATGGCGCATCAGCGCATCGCCCTGGGCAACCTGTACCTGGACAGCATCGGCGAGGGGCCGCTGAGCGACGTGGCCCCAGGGGACGCAGCAGTGGCCCAGAGTTCCATTGAAGTGCGAAACTACGAGAGCGCGGCCCAACTGGCCCAGTATGCCATTGACCAGGTGGACTCGGAGATGGAGATCGCCACCGAGCGCCGCCTGCTGGCCGAACGCGCCTACCGCCGCGTGTTCGCCGTCCTCGCCGTGATCCTGCCGCTGTTCCTCGTGTATCGGAATCGGAGCGTGCGGGTGCTATTCCTGGCGTTTGCGGCGCTGGTTGCGCTGGTCGCGTACCACGCCTACTTCATCCGCACCGGCAATGTGTATTCGCTCAGCACCATCCCCGGCCTGGAGCCGTTCCTGATGAGCACGCTCAAGGGCACCGCAATCGGGCTTGGGCTGGGCACGCTCATCGTTGTGGCCCGCCTTTGGGTGGAGAAAGAGCGGGCCTGGCTCCCCATTGTCGGGGCCACCTACGGGTTTGTGTTCCTGACCTTGTACCTCATCGGCATCCAATTGGCGGTGGCGTACCTGTACAATGGGCTGACGATTACTTGGCACTTGCCCGATTTCGCCATCGGGTTTCATCAGTTCGTGGCGTTCGTTCAGTGGGTACTGGTATCGGCCATAGGGCTGGTGCTGCCGGCCGTTACGCTGCTGCTGAACGGCGCGCTGCCCCGCCTCATCTGGAAGGCCGAGCCGAAGGTGCGTTCGTGGCTTCGGCGGCGTGCAGGTGCACGATTGACCTAGAATAGCCGTTCGGCGATCGCGGAGTTAGGCAATGCGGGTGTTCATCACGGGGTGCAACGGACAACTGGGGCGCAGTCTGGTGCCGCTCCTTGAGGGCGAGATTCTGTGTGGCGCAGACCTGCCCGACTACGACATTACCGACGCACAGGCCATCCGTCGGGCCATCGTGGAGTTCGCGCCGCACGTGGTGATTCATGCCGGCGCGTTCACCAACGTGGACGCTTGCGAGACCGACCCCGACACGGCCTACCGTGTGAACGCGCTGGGCACGCACAACGTGGCTCTGGCCTGCCTGGAGTGCGGCGCGGAGATGGTGCACATCAGCACCAACGAGGTGTTTGACGGGACGAAGGGCGCGCCCTACTTGGAGTTTGACACGCCCAACCCCATCAACACCTACGGCCGCACCAAATGGGCCGGCGAGCAGTGCGTCCAGCGGTTCCTGCACCGCTACTACATCGTGCGGACGGCGTGGTTGTACGCGCGGGGCGGCAATAACTTCGTGGCGAAGATCATCAAGGCGGCGGACGAGCGCGGCGCGCTGCGGGTGGTGAGCGATGAATTCGGCTCACCCACCTACGCGCCTGATCTGGCCGAGGCCATCGTGAAACTCATCCGCACGCATCATTACGGCGTCTATCACTTCGCGAACGAGGGCGTTTGCTCGCGGTATGAGTGGGCCGTGCGGATTCTGGAGTTGGCCGGGCGGGGGCATGTGCCGGTAAAGCCGATCCCCTCGTCGGAGTGGAAGCGGCCGTCCAATCCGCCGCGCTACGCTCCGTTGCGCAACTTCTGCGGGGCGGCGCTGGGCATCACCCTGCGCCCGTGGGAACAGGCGCTGCGTGCGTACTTTGATGCCGGCACGGGAGAGTCTGCCTGATGCCCAGGGTCTCCGTAATCCTCCCGAACTGGAACGGGGCGCGCTACCTGGTAACGTGTCTGGACAGCCTGCGCCGCCAAACGTACACGGACTTTGAGACCATTGTCGTGGACAACGCTTCGCAGGACGAGTCGGTGGCCCTGATGGAGCGGGACTATCCGGAGGTGCGGCTGATTCGGCTGGATGAGAATCGGGGCTTGACCGGAGGGGTGAACGCGGGCATCCGCGAGGCACGCGGTGAGATCATCGTGCTGTTCAACAACGACACCGAGGCCGACGAGAATTGGCTGCGCGAACTGGTGGCCGCGCTGGACGCCCACCCGGAAGCCGGCATGGCCGCCACCAAGATGATGCTGTTTGACCGGCGAAACGTGATCCATTCGGCGGGCGATTTCTACCGCACGGATGGCATCCCCGGCAATCGCGGCGTGTGGGAGGAGGATTCGGGGCAGTACGACAAGGACATCTGGGTTTTCGGCCCCTGCGGCGGCGCGGCGGCCTATCGGCGGTCGCTCCTGGACGAGATCGGGCTGTTTGACGAAGACCTGTTCATGTACTGCGAGGACGTGGACATGGCCTGGCGGGCGCAGTTGGCCGGGCATCGGTGCGTGTTCGCCCCCAGGGCGGTCATCTACCATCGGCTGAGTGCAACGGGCGGGGGCAAGATCGCCAGTTTCTACACAGGCCGCAATACCATCTACGTCATCGCGAAGGACTACCCCGCCGATTTGCTCAAGAAGCATTGGAAAGATATCATCCGCGCGCAGTGGCACATCGCCAAGGATGCGCTACGGGCGTGGCGCGGCGAGGCGGCACGGGCGCGCCTGCGGGGCATCCTCGCGGGCATTGGGCGCATCCCGATGGCCCTGCGCAAGCGGCGGCAGGTGCAGCGCACGCGCCAAGTCTCGTCCGAATACCTTGAGGCGCTGCTGATACCCGCGCGGAAATAGGAGAAGGCATGAGTTCCGACGAAGCCTATTTGACCATCGTTATACCCGCCTACAACGAGGAAAGGCGGCTCCCGGGGAATCTGGAGAAGGTGCTGGCGTTCGTTCAGGCACAACCCTACGATACGGAAATCATCATCGTTGACGACGGGAGTACCGACGGGACGGTGGCGGCGGTGCGGCCGTTCATGAACCGCCACCCGCGACTGCGGCTCATTGAGAACGACCACCGCGGCAAGGCCTACACCGTCCGCACCGGCATGTTGGCCGCCACCGGCAGGTATGTCCTCTTCACGGACGCGGATTTGCCCACTCCCCTGGAAGAACTCTCCAAGATGTTCGCGGCGGCAGAGTCGGGCTACGATGTGGTCATCGGCTCGCGCGAGGGGTTGGGCGCGCGGCGGGTCGGCGAACCCTGGTACCGCCACTTCATGGGGCGGGTGTTCAACTTCGTCGTGCGCCTTGTCGCACTGCGCCAGTTTCAGGACACCCAGTGCGGCTTCAAACTCTTCACCCGCGAGGCGGCTCACGATCTATTCCGTCGTCTGCGCCTGTACGGCGACGACGCCAAGCCCGCCAAGGGCGGCACGCTGACCGGCTTTGACGTGGAGGTGCTCTACCTGGCCGTCAAGTTCGGCTACAAGGTGAAGGACGTGCCGGTAGAGTGGCACTACGGGGAGAGCAGCAAGGTGCATCCCGTGCGCGAGTCCATCCGGATGTTCCTGGATGTGGTGCGCATTCGGCTGAACGACTGGCGCGGGCGATACCGCCGGTCGGTCGCGGCCAAGGGACAGATGGGGGGGCCACCCCCCGAAGCGCACGTGTAACCGAAGAAAACCGCCGCTATCTCGGCGTATGGTTGTGTTGATAGCGTCTGTTGTTGGTGAGGAGAAGACGAGCAATGACCGAGCGAATTCATGTTTGCGTGGCCTGGCCGTATGTCAACGGCGACCTGCACTTGGGACACTTGGCCGGCGCCTATGTCCCGTGCGACATCTTCGCGCGCTACCAGCGCCTGCGGGGGCGCGAGGTGCTGATGGTTTCCGGCAGCGACACCCACGGCACGCCCATCACGGTGCGCGCCGAAGAGGAGGGCATCACCCCGCGCGAGGTGGTGGATCGCTACCACCCGCGCGACATTGAGGCCTACCTGAAACTGGGCGTGTCGTTTGACCTGTACACGGAGACCGACACCGAGAATCACTGGGCCGTTACCCAGGACGTGTTCCTGACGCTCCTGCGCAACGGATACATCTACCGCGACGTGATGGACGCGCTGTACTGCGACCACTGCAAGCGCTTTCTCCCCGACCGCTACGTGGAGGGGACGTGCCCGCACTGCGGCAACCCCAGCGCCCGCGGCGATCAGTGCGACAAGTGCGGGCGCACGTTGGACGCCATTGAACTTCTGGAGCCGCGTTGTCGGTTCTGCGGCCACCGCCCGCGGATACGGCAGACCGAGCATTTCTTCCTTGACCTGCCCAAACTGCGGCCGTTCCTGTTGGAATGGCTGAGCGAGGGCAAGGAGCACTGGCGGCCCAACGTGCTCCAGTTCACCGTGAACATGCTGAACGATCCCGACCTTCGGGGGCGGCCCATCACCCGCGATATCCCGTGGGGCATCCCCGTGCCGGTGGAGGGGTTTGAAGAGAAACGCATTTACGTGTGGTTTGACGCCGTCATCGGCTATCTGGCCGCCACCAAGGAATGGGCCAAACTCATCGGCGAGCCCGAACGCTGGCGCGATTGGTGGCAGGACAAGAACACGCGCAGTTACTACTTCATCGGCAAGGACAACATCCCCTTCCACACCGTCATCTGGCCGGGGATGCTCATCGGGTACGGCAACCTCAATCTGCCCTACGACGTGCCCGCCAATGAATACCTGATGCTGGAAGAGAGGGCCCTGAGCAAGAGCCGCCGCTGGGTGATAGAGGCGCTGGACTTTCTATCGCGCTACGACCCGGACACGCTGCGCTACATCCTGTCCATCAACATGCCGGAGACGCGCGACACCAACTTCTCCTGGGGCGAGTACGTGCGGCGCACCAACGACGAACTGGTGGCGACCTACGGCAACCTGGTGCACCGTACCCTGTCGTTCGTGCAGCGCAACTTTGAGGGGCGCGTGCCCGAGCCCGGCGACCTGTCGGAGGCCGACAACGCGATTCTCGCGCGCGCCGATGCCGCTTTCCAGACGGCGGGCGACCTGCTGGACGCCTGCAAGTTCAAGGCCGCCATCACCGAGATCATGGCCGTGGCGCATGAGGCCAACCGCTATCTGGACGCCAAAGCGCCGTGGTTCCAGATCAAAACCGACCGCCGCGCCGCCGCCACGACCATCTACACCTGCCTGTGCGTCATCAACAACCTGAAGGTGCTGCTGGCCCCGTTCCTGCCGTTCTCATCTCAGCGGCTCCACAACCTGCTGGGGTTCGAGAGCGACATCTTCGGGCGGCAGTACACCGAGGTGGTGCAGGAGGAGACGCGGTCGCATTTGGTGCTGCGCTACGACGGGAGCGCGCTGGCCGCGCGGTGGGAGCCGAGCCGCGTGCCGTCCGGGCAAAAATTGCCGCCGCCCACCCCCCTGTTCACGAAACTGGACGAGAGCATCGTGGAACAGGAACTGGCGCGGATGTCGGGCGGGGCCTAGCCTCGCCGTGGGCCGCGAAGGGGAGGTTCGGCGTTGAATTCGCCCAGGGGGAATGTGCGGAGCCTGGGGCTAGTCGTTATCCTGGCAGTCTATGTGCTGACGGCGGCCCTGTATGCCCTGCGCACGCCGCTGTGGCAGAACCCGGACGAACCGGCCCATTTCAACTACGTGCGCCATATCTGGGAGGAGCGGCGACTGCCGGTGCTCCAGATGGGCGATTATCCCCACGCCTACCTGGAGGACATCAAGGCGCGCCGTTTCCCGCCCGATATGTCCGTTGACCCCATTCGCTACGAGTTCCATCAGCCGCCGCTGTACTATCTGGTCGCGGCCCCTGTGTACGGCCTGGCGGGGAGCATCCCGCTGACGGCAGGGGTGCAAGACATCCTCGCGGCCCTGGGCGCGCCGACGGCGTGGGTCTGGCCCCTGACCGCCCAGGTGATGGCACTGCGGTTCCTGTCCATTGCGTTCGGCGTGGGGTTCCTGGCCATCTGCTATCGGCTGGTGCGGCTGATGTTCCCGGACGATCGGCCGCTGGCGCTCCTGGCGACGGGGTTTGCGGCTACCATCCCGATGCACGTGGCGATGACCGCGGCGGTGAACAACGACAGTCTTGCCAATCTTCTGCTGGCCTCGTCGGTGCTCCTCATGCTCAAGGCGATGCGCGCGGATGGGGGGCGTGCGGTACGGCTGTGGACAAGGGCGGGCGTAGTCATGGGTTTGGCCATGCTCACCAAATCCTCTGCGTATGTAGTCATTCCACTGGCGCTTGTGGCGATGGCGCTCGGGCACGGGCGGGACATGCGCTTGCTGGTCATGCGCGCGCTGGCGGCTCTCGGCCCGGCGCTCCTGCTGAACCTGCCCTGGTACGTGCGCAACGCGGCGGTGTACGGCGGCCTGGACGTGCTGGGACTCGCGCACCACAACATGGTGGTCGTGGGCCAGCCCACAACGGCGGACTGGGTGGCGCGGATGGGCTGGGGCGGCCTGGCGCGGGAGTTCCTCATCACGACCTTTCGCAGTTTCTGGGCCCAGTTCGGCTGGATGGGCGTCCTGGTGGATCAGCGCATCTACCAGGCGCTGGCGCTGGTGTCCTTGTTGGCGCTGACGGGACTGGGACTGTTCCTGCTGCGGGCGGCGGCCAACCGAGGCATGTTGTCGGGGTTCCAGTGGCGGGCATTGGGCATGCTGGCGTTATGGTTGGGGCTTACGGGGGCCGCCTACCTGTGGTACAACGCGCAGTTTGTGCAACACCAGGGCCGCTACTTGTTCCCCGCCATGCCCGCCATTGCCCTGGGGATGGCGCTGGGCGTGCAAGAGACCTTCCGCCCCACCAGGGCACGGCTTCTCGCACTCCTGAGCGTCCTCGGCATCGCCGCCAGCCTGGCGGTGATTCTGGCTACGGGGCGCGCGTTCAAGACGCTGTCCCTTCTCTTGGGCTTGGCGGCGTTGGGCTACGTCGTCATCTGGCGACTTGGCCCGAAGCGGGCGTGGATATGGCAAGGGGCCGCCTATGCGCTGTTTGTGGCGCTGGACTTTATTTGCCTTTTCGGCTATGTTGTTCCATACTTCACAGAGTAGAGCGGCGTTTTGGCCAGAGGTGCGGACATGGGCTTCTGGGAGCGAGTGCTGGGGCTTCTGACCGGCGGGAAGGGCGTGCCCGACCCTATGGCATACTGGGTGTATGCGCGGTGCGACAAGTGCGGCGAGCCGCTGAAGGCGCGGGTGGACCTGCGCAATGAGTTGAGCGCCGAGTTCGGCGAGCGCCGCGAAGACACGGTCTACACGACGCGCAAGGTGCTCATCGGGAGTGGGCGGTGCCACGCGCCGATAGAGGTACGGCTGACCTTTGACTGGCAGCGGAATCTGGTGCGGCGCGAGATCTCCGGCGGCGCTTTCCTCACGGAAGCCGAATACCGGGCCGAAGTTGGCCGCCAGAAATCATCAGGAGAGTCTTTGTAACCATGCCTCGGATTCACAACAACGCAAAAGGGGACCAAAAGGAGATCTGCGTGTTCAGCGGCCAGGCCCATCGGGCGCTGGCGCTGGAGATCTGCGAGAACCTGGGAATATCCCTGTCCCCGTCCGTTACGCGCAAGTTCAGCAACGACAATCTCTACGTCCAGTTGCAGGACAGCGTGCGCGAGAAGGATGTCTTCATCATCCAACCCCTCACGTACCCCGTGAGCGATAACCTGGTGGAGTTGCTCCTGCTGCTGGACGCGGCCCGGAGCGCATCGGCCGGGCGCGTTACGGCGGTGATTCCCTACTACTCGTACAGCCGCTCGGACAAGAAAGACGAGCCGCGCATCTCCATTGCCGCCAAACTCATCGCCGATCTCATTCATACGGCGGGGGCCAACCGCGTGCTTACCATGACGCTTCACTCGCCGCAGGTGCATGGATTCTTCCAGATGCCGGTGGACCACCTTTCGGCGCATCCGGTTTTGGCCGCGTACTACCGCAAGAAGGACCTGTCCAACACCGTTGTCGTTGCGCCGGACATGGGCCACGCCAAGCGGGCCTTCGCCTTCGCCCGGAATCTGGGCGTGCCCGTGGCCGCCGGCACAAAGAAGCGCCTGACGGACGACACGGTGCACATTGAGACCATCATCGGCGATGTTCGCGGCAAGCGGGTCATCCTATTTGACGACGAGGTGGCCACGGCAGGGTCGGTGATAGAGGCGGTGGCGCGGCTGCGAGAGATGGACGTTACCGAGGTGAGCCTGTGCTGCACGCACGGCGTGTTCTCCGGCCCCGCGATTCCGCGGCTCCTGGCGACGCCGGAGATCCACGAGATCGTTACCACGAATACCGTGCCCATCCCCCAGGAGAAGCGAGTCAAGGACATGCAGGTGCTGTCGGTCGCGCCGCTGTTCGCCGAGGCAATCCACCGCATCCACACGGGGCAGTCCATGACCACGCTGTTCGAGTATTAGGCACGCCGGACGATGCGGCGCTAGAGGCCGTGCCTAGAGGCCGGTTCGGGTGCGTTGGTATTGGCTTCCCCGATAGCCCTCGCCACGGCGACGCCGAGGGCACGCGCCTGCTCAAGCCACACCTCATCGTTGCGCGCGCCCTTGCCCGCGTCGGCGTGGGGGATGAATAACTCGCCGACCGGTTCTATGCGGGCGTCGTGGAAGAAGAGGCGGATGGGCAACAGGGCCGCCGACGGGTCTTCCGTTACGTCGCTGACCAGGATGATGCCGCCCTTCTTGACCTTCTCCAAGCGCGGCGTGAATAAGGGCTTGCCGTCGGGATCGCGCTCAATCCATGTGAGACAGTTGGCCCGGTCTATCACGCGCTTCAACTGCGCGCTGACGGTGCCGTAGTAGATCGGAGAGCCCACAATGATGCCGTCGGCGTTCTCCAGCACCTCGTAGATCTTCTGCATGTCGTCAAAGAAGAAGCAGTGGTTGGGCGCGGGATGTCTGCGGCACGCCTGGCACGGGCGGATGTCCATCTGGTTGAGGTAGAAGACCTCGGTGCTTGCGCCGAGGGACGCCGCGCCCCCCAGCGCCTCGCGCACCAGGGTGTCGGTGTTCATCCTGCGGCTGGGGCTTCCCACGATTCCAACGATGCGCATGGCAGCCTCCTGCAGCGTAAAACGAGAAAACGAGGCGACGAGCCTCGTTTCCCCACGCCCAACCGACGCGCCGCTCGGCCGGGGCCTATTCCCAGGACGGGGTGCGGGCCGCCGCGGCCTGACGCTCCAGTTCCTGCTTGCACTTCAGGCACAGCGTCGCCGTCGGCATGACTTTCAGGCGGGCAGGGTCAATCGGTTCGCCGCACCGTTCGCACAGGCCGTAGTCTCCCCGCTCTGTCATGCGAAGGGCGCGGTCTATTTCGGACAGTTTGTTTTCCAGGCTGCGGATCAGGGAGGCAATCTTCTCGCGCTCCCAGACGTCGGGGTCGCCTTCCTCGGGGGATGTCTCCAAATCGTAGGTCATCCCTTCGCGGAGGCGTGCGATATTGGTCAGCGTCTCATCGCGTTCACGCTGCAGTCGCTGGCGAATCTCCTGCACATTTACCCGTACATGGGTCATACCCATACTCCTTTCCCGCAGCGAGGTGTGCATACTTATAACATTGTTCACGCACTGGGTCAATGGCGTTCAACGCAGAAGAAGTGTGCAGATAGTCAGCCAACAGCATTTGACGTTTGAATTCGCATTTTTTTCTCCTGCGGACTATTTCTTGCTCTCGTTTCTTCTGTCCTGTACTCATTTCACCTGGACGGTGCCTTCTGCTATAATAGGGGCACTTGCTACCGAGGAGCAAAGGCATGCGTGAGCGCATCACATCGGGCAGGCCGCAGGCGCAGGATCGCACCGTGGACGCCGACCTGCGCCCCAAGCGGCTGTCCGAATACATCGGCCAGGAGCGGCTCAAGGAGAACCTGCGAATCTTCCTTGAGGCGGCCAAGGCGCGCGGCGAGCCGTTGGATCATGTGCTGTTCTACGGCCCCCCAGGCTTGGGCAAGACGACGCTGGCGCACATCATCGCCAACGAAATGGGCACGAACCTGAAGATCACGTCGGGCCCGGCCATAGAGCGCCCCGGCGACCTGGCCTCCATCCTCACCAACATGAGCAAGGGCGACGTGCTCTTCATTGACGAGATTCACCGCCTGGGCAAGGCCGTGGAGGAAGTCCTCTACCCCGCGATGGAGGATTTCGCGCTGGACATCATCATCGGCAAAGGCCCTTCAGCGCGGAGCGTTCGGCTCAGGCTCCCGCGCTTCACCGTCGTGGGCGCTACCACCCGCCTGGCGCTCATGACTTCACCTCTGCGGGGGCGGTTCGGCGTGGTGTATCGGCTGGACTTCTACGACCTGGCCGCGATGGAGCAGATCGTTACCCGTTCCGCGACGATTCTGGGCGTGCGGTTGAGTCCCGAAGGGGCGCGGGAGATCGCCCGCCGCTCCCGCGGCACGCCTCGCGTGGCGAACCGGCTGCTTCGGCGCGTGCGCGACTTTGCCGAGGTGCGCGCGCAGGGCGAGATCACGCTGGACGTGGCCCGCGAGGCCCTGGCCCTGCTGGACGTGGATGACCTGGGACTGGACGAGGTGGACCGCCGCGTGATCCGCACCATCATAGAGAAGTTCGGCGGGGGGCCGGTGGGGCTGGACACCATCGCCGCGTCCATCAGCGAAGAGGCGGATACCATCATGGACGTGTACGAGCCGTACCTGCTGCAACTGGGATTCTTGGAGCGCACCCCGCGGGGGCGGGTGGCCACTCGGCGCGCCTACGAGCACCTGGGCATCCCGTACCCCGCCGACACGGTCCAGCAGCCGGGATTGTTCTGATGGGCAAGGTC
>FWWL01007388.1_pt1 | contig 15000 bp, 12 predicted proteins | sample 2228331 | NCBI WGS metagenome assembly FWWL01 (sample SAMEA103939775, study PRJEB20133) | metagenome
CTGCGACGCCCCACTCTGGCTCACCTGAGGGAGCCGACGCCACCAGTTCAGAACCTGCTGGTATTCGGGGTTGTCTGTGCCGATGGTCTGGTAGCCTTTGGGGGCGACGCTTTGGGCGTCGTTGGTGATCAGCACCATCACGGCGTCTGAGGCATTGCCGACCTCGCGCACTATCTCCAGAATAGCCCGTTCGGTATCGTGCCCGCCAACACTGCCATCCTGCACGGTCGTCGGAAACATGTCCTGCAGTTTTTGCTTCGCGGGGTCATTGCGTGCACTGGCTTCTACGGTAACGGTGCGTGGTTGTCCACGACGGTGATCCCACAGGGATAGTTCCCAGGCGTAGCAGGAGAGCTGGTCACCCTCCACCAGCGTATCACGGATCAGGTACCATGCCAGCAAGCGCGCCGCCTGCGCCCGCATGGGGTCTTTGTTGAAGTGCCCGGTGCTGAAGGCGAGTATCAGGTGGACGTGCTGACGCTCGATGTCGCCGCCTGCCTCACGAACTGCGCGAGCGAGCGTATCGCGCAAGGCCCTCGCGGCGGTCTCGACGCTTGCCTCGTCGACGCGATCTTGGCGAACCGGTTGAGCAACTGCAACTGATACCAGCGCTAACAACACCAGCAAACTCAGCGCGCGCATGTTCTGCTCCAGCATGGGCTAAGCACACTACCTGTGCATTTCCCATTTTGCACAATATTATAGCCACCTTCGGAAAGAGTGTCAAGCAGTTTCTGCTGGGAAATATGCCGTCTTTTACAATCATACGTGGATCAAAGCGACATCAACCGAGCGCACCTGTCTAGTTTGCTGATTTTTGCGGTCAATACGGCGTGTTCGCTTGCTCATGAAGTCTGGAATATTGTACAATTTATCGCAGTACATGTTGCTTTGCCCGAGCGGGACAGGAAGAGGGGATGAACAGTGTTTGTTCAGCCTGTGTTCGCGAACACGTTCTTTCGTGCTCTGAAGGAACTATCGCCGACCGAGCAGGACCTCGTACGAAGGACCTGTTTCGACCTCATGCAGGACCCCACATCACCGGGTTTCTCTATCCATCGCCTGGACAAATGTCAGTACCGGCATTGGTGGTCTCTGCGGGTGAACGACGACCTGCGTATCATCTTCGCCCATCACGACCAGTATTACGTTATCTGCTATGTAGGTCACCACGATGACGCATATCGCTGGGCAGAAAAGCGACGTTATGATGCGAGTCCGGGCAGCGCTGCCAGGGTCGTGCTGCTGCAGGAAGAGGTGGAGAAGATCATTCGTAAGCAGGAAGTGGACGCGCCTCTCAGCAGATACACGGCAGAATATCTGCAAAGCATCGGAGTGCCGAAGGAGTGGGCAGAGGCTTTGCGATACGCGTCGGAGGAGGACCTGATTGAGCTCATCGACGAGTTTCCCGGGGAAGTGTGGGAGCGCATTGAAAAACTGCTTCGCAATGAGGTTGTGCCTGAGCCTGTGCGGGTGCAAGTAGACGATCCGGTGAAGCATCCCGACTGGCGGCGGCGATTCTGGACGCCCCAGAGTCTCGACGATCTGAAGCGTGCTCTGGATATGCCGTGGGAGCAGTGGCTGGTCTATCTGCACCCGCAACAGCGCACGGCAGTGGAACGTCGCTACAGCGGACCCGCCAGAGTCACGGGAGCTGCAGGCACTGGTAAGACGGTGGTGGCGGTGCACCGGACGCGCGAGCTGGCATTGTGCTATCCCTCACAGCCTATCCTGTTGACAACCTTCAGTAGGAATCTGGCGATGGCGTTGCAGTACCAGCTCAAACTGCTGATGGGTAAAGTGCCGTGGCATGTCCACGTGAGACACCTGCACCAGCTGGCAGCCAGGCTCTGGCTCCAGCATACCGGGAACGAGGCACACATTATGGATGATACCGAGCAGGAGCACCATCTCGATGCCCTCTGTGAAGAGATGCGACTACCTGTCACCCCTGCGTTCATGCGCCTGGAGTGGAATCAGGTTGTCGAGCCATGGAATATCCGCACCCTCGACGCTTACCTCGAAGCGGAGAGATATGGACGCAAAACGCCGCTCTCACCAGAGCGACGCCGACAGATTTGGGGCGTCTTCGAAAGGATGTGGCAGTGGCTGGATGAGCACAACGCCGTGACGTGGAGCACACTCTGTTACAGAGTAGCGGACATGGTAAGAAATGCTCCGCCCTTCCGCAGTGTGGTGGTGGATGAAGCGCAGGACTTCGGTCCAGCGGAGCTGACACTGGTACGTGCGCTTTCTGCACCGCAGGAGGATGACCTGTTTCTCTGCGGCGATGCGTGGCAGCGTATCTATCGCGTGGTCACGCCATGGTCTAGGCTGGGTATCTTCACTCAGGGGCGCAGCACGCGTCTTTACGTGAACTATCGCACTACCCGGCAGATCCAGCAGCACGCGGAGAAGTTGCTTCCCGAGACGGTGGACAGCGAGGATAGCGAGGAAACCAGTTTTTTGCGTCCGTTGGCAGTTTTGCGCGGAGAGCCGCCCGTAGTGCGCGCTTTCACCTGCCGTGAAGCGGAGGCTGAGGGGTTAGCCGAATGGATATGGATGCGCATCAACGAGGGCTACCAGCCCAATGATATAGCCGTGTTCGCGCGTGCGAACTCGCTGCTGAACGAGTACGTCAGTGAATTGCAGAAGCATGGCATCTCCTGTTGCCGTTTGAAGGAGTCCGCACTACCTGCCGCTGGCTCTGTGGCAGTCGGTACCACGCACCGTGGGAAGGGCCTCGAGTTCAAAGTGGTCGCCGTGGTGGGGGTGGATGATTTCTGGTTCCCCTGCCACCCAGAGCTACAACGACTGACCGATCCGCAGGAGCGTCATGCGTTCATCAACCAGGAGCGTCAACTATTGTATGTTGCCTGCACCCGCGCCCGCGAGCGACTCTGGATCAGCTACTCTGGCAGCCCCAGCCCGTTTCTATCGAGAGGATAGCGCCTGAACCATCTCTTCGCTTAGCCTCCGCCACGCCTCGATCACTCTGTCCTCCAGCGGGTCGTCGTCGCTGTTGGCGATGGCATTTTGGGCGTCCAGCCAGCCAACGGTACGCTTCACGCCCTTCAGCAGGACGCGGGTGATAGCGGTGCTGATCAAGCCCGTGCCACCGATAATCAATATTCTCATGCCGTCCGCCTCCAGGAGGGAATATGTATCACCTTGTCTTCTCGTGCCGATTCGTAGCTGGCGAACACCAGTTCCACCGTTTTCAGGTTGTCCTCTGCGTGCGTTTCGGGCAGAGTGCCGGTCTGCAGGGCGCGCAGGAGGTCGGCGTTGCAGGGCACGATGCTGGAATGCACCACATCGTAGGCGGGGTCTGCCCAGGCGTAGCGCGGTGGTGGCACTCGTCGCGCCAGCGTGCCCTGCTCGGTGGTGACGCGAATCCAGTAGTCGGTTGCCAGCTCCAGCGAGCCTTTGTCGCCCTCCACGAACAGGAAGGTTTGTGGGAACCGCTCGTGCTCGGTGCGGCTGGCGTAGCTCATTTCGCATACGACGGTGACGCCCTCACCCATGCGCATCACCACAGTGGCGACATCCTCGCCGCGGATGGTGGGATTCACGCGCCGAATCTGGCAGTAGAGGTTCTCCGCCTCCCCGAACAGGAATCGCGCAGTGTCCAGAATGTGACTGCCGATGTCGGTCAGGATGAACTGCTCCAGCTCGCGCAGGAAGGGCTGGTTATCGAACACCGGGAAGCTGTTGCTGAAGGTGACACGGGCGCGGAAGGGCTTGCCGATTGCGCCACTGTCCAGCACCTTCTTCGCCTCGCGGATGGGCGTCTGCCACCGCCAGTTTTCGTGGATGAAAAACGGTATGCCAGCTTCTTGACACGTGCGCACCATCTCGCGCGCGGTAGCGAGGTCAGGCGCCATCGGTTTCTGGCAGATGACTGGCTTTCCGTATTTCGCGGCGAGCTGGACGAACCGGGCGTGGGTGTTCACGTCGGTGATGATGTCCACGAAGTCTATCTGTTCGTTTTTCAGCAGGGCTTCGGGATCATCGTAGACGGCTGGGACGCCGAACTGCTGGGCGAGTGCTTCGGCTTTGGAGCGCGTGCGGTTATATAGCGCCACACACTGCACGCCTTCCAGCTCCATCCAGCCCGCCAGCTGAAACCTTGACCAGAACCCCGTGCCGAAGATGGCAAAGCGAAGGGTGTGCATGGTGAACTCCTCCTGCATTGCGTATGAGGTCGCCTCTGGAATTGCATAAGATTTGCATAAGATTCTGTTTCCAGAGTGCCTTTTATGCAATTGTACAAGGTGCAAAGATGCCAGTGTGTGCACAACATCTAGTATTTAGGAAGTTATATGCGTCAACATCTTGAGATAAAACCCTATCACTAGTCTGTTACTCTCCGTTTCCAGGGTGGCTCAGGAATGAAATATCCTCAATCTTCCGAACGCTTTGTACACAATTCCCACTTTGCGCCGCGCCCGCGCTTGCCTGCGACGGGTTGTATACTGTTTTCTCGCCGCATTTCTTGGAGCAGATTTCCGATGAAGTTTCTCTTCCGGTCTGGTGTCAAGACATCAGGCAGCTTTTCAAATAGTAGTTCCTCAATATCTTCACGCGATGCAGGCTGGAACTGGCTCAGGTACTCCTCTACCATGCGTTTGTAGTAGTTCTTATCCAACCCTCGCCTGCGGATATATTCCCCTTTGGTATCTGTCGCAGCAGCGATACGCGCAGATACAACAAGGTTGGGGCGACGTCCCTCAATTAACCCCTTTTGCCTGAGCCTACGGATTTCCTCATCTGTCAAGGGTTTTCGTTTCTGAACTTTATCCAGAGCGATGACCTCCCAGATATCCAGATCTGTTCGTTCGATGAGCAGCCGGGTGTACCGTTCATCCAAAACCTTGCCGGGAATTCGGACGACCACCCTGCCAGTGGTTGACAAGTCGTAATCTGGTAGCGGAAAAAACCTCTCTCTTTGTTTCTGGAACATCCGCTTGATCCCGCTCCCTATAGTATCGATCATATTGAACATGACCATCGCTTCGCACAGCAGACGGTTGCGATAGAATTCTGGAGGTGCGTCGGTACGTATGACGGCTTCAACACTGCCGGGAATAAAATCGCCCAGATTGGTAACTGTTAACGAATCCGGTTCCTCGACCACGTTTATGTGCCCACCGCGCGTATAGTCTTGATGAGCGAGTGCGTTGTGGATTACCTCACGCAGCACCCACGGGTCGTACTTCGTTATTTCAGCAGGGAAAAGCCGAGTGTTCACCAAGTAACGGTAAGTCGTGTTGCGGATTTTCCCAGATATTTCAATAACGTTGATGAGGAGTGGCGGCCCATAATGAGCGTAGTCAACCTCAGAGCCGTGTTCGTCACGCAGTATCCAGCTGATTCGCGCTGTCGATGGTAACAGATGGACCACTGTTTCAGGCTTACCAAGAAGTATCAACGCAGCACGCGTTAGCTGTCCAGAGATACAGAGGCGAGTCTTTTGCAGAAACGTCAGTGTATCCCAATTAGCAACCTCTGACGCAAGGTGTGGATTTTTCTGGGCAAACTGCTGGCGCGCGAAATCGAGCGCAGCTGTGTCTAATTCTGAGAGACTAGCTTGGGGACAGGTTTCGGCTGACCAATCCTCGTATACTGCCTTTCGCCGAATCCGCTCGATACCATCAAGAGTTAGAGGCACGAGACTGTCGTGGATTCTTCCGTACGCGATGCCATCCCACGTAGTCGGTATGCCCTGGACAGCTGGTGGAATCTCAAACATCAAAACGCGCTTCCGTTCAACCTCTAACTCATAGATGTTTCGGAAAGTCAGTCGGTGATTCGTGTGGTCGGCGATCTGTCTTTTCAGTTTGTCCAGCCCAGGAGGGTGAGCACGGTATTGGGTGCCGACGATTCGTCTCGGGAAGTCGTCAGAAACGCCAAAGATTAGCCATCCAGCTGACTGGTTGTTAAGGTTTGCTGCGTTGCTGATGGCTGAAAAATACTTACCGATCTCGTTGAAGTCGAAGTCATTCCGCGCCTCTTTGAACTCAACCCACTCAGTCTCACGCGGCATAGCACGGAGCTCATCGAAAACCTGTAAGAGCTGTTCATCCATCGACTGGCATCCAGAAACTGTTAGGTTCATTTCTTTCACTCTCAGTATATGGCTCCCCTACCTCATTCGTCAAGGGGGCATAAGGTGCCGCGTCCCGCCCTTGTGAACATCTGGGGTATACTAATCCCAGCACTGCACGAAGGATGAAAAACCATGTGTCTGGCGATACCGGGACAGATAGTCAGCATTTCGGGAGATGACCCGCTGACGCGCACGGGCAAGGTGAACTTCGGCGGGATTGTGAAAGAGGTGAACCTTGCCTATGTGCCGGAGGCGAAGGTGGGCGATTACGTGATTGTGCATGTGGGCTTCGCCATCAGCATCGTGGACGAGCAGGAGGCGAAAGAGGTTTTCGAATACCTGCGAGAGATGGAGCAGTTGAGCGAACTCGAGGGGCAACCAGCGTCATGAGGTTTGTAGAGGAGTACCGCGACGCGCAGGCGGCGCAAAAACTGGCGGAGGCACTCCATCAGATAGTCACCCGCCCGTGGACCATTATGGAGGTGTGCGGTGGACAGACGCACGCCATCATGAAGTTCGGTATCGATGAGCTCCTGCCCAAACAGGTGACGCTGTTGCACGGACCAGGATGCCCCGTGTGCGTGACCCCCGTGGAGCTGATCGACAAGGCGGTGGAGCTGGCATCGCGTCCGGAGGTCATCTTCTGCTCGTTTGGCGACATGTTGCGCGTGCCAGGTACCAGGGGCGACCTGCTCTCGGCGAAGGCGGCGGGCGGCGACGTCCGCATCGTCTACTCGCCGATGGACGCGCTCCAGCTGGCAATCAAAAACCCGGACCGGCAGGTGGTGTTCTTCGCGGTAGGGTTCGAGACCACTGCCCCCGCCAACGCGATGGCGGTGTATCAGGCGAAGCGTCAGGGCATACCCAATTTCTCCATCCTCGTCTCGCATGTGCTGGTGCCGCCCGCGCTGGAGGCGATCTTGCAGTCGCCCACCAATCGGGTGCAGGGCTTCCTTGCTGCGGGGCATGTGTGCACGGTGATGGGCTACACCGAGTACGAACCCATCGCGCAGAAGTATCACGTGCCGATTGTGGTGACGGGCTTCGAGCCGCTGGACATCCTGCAGGGCGTGTATATGTGCGTCAAACAGCTGGAAGAGGGGCGCGCCGAGGTCGAGAACCAGTATGCACGCTCGGTCCGGCGAGAGGGCAATCGCCACGCGCAGGAGCTCATCCGCGAGGTGTTCGAAGTGGTTCCGCGCAAGTGGCGTGGCATTGGCGAGATACCGCAGAGCGGACTGGGCTTGCGCGAACCCTACCGCGATTTCGACGCTGAGCGACGTTTTGCTCTGACGACCGGCAGTGTGGAAGAAGCCTCCGAATGCATCAGCGGGCTGATTCTGCAAGGGGTGAAGAAGCCTCACGAGTGCCCCGCCTTCGGAACGCGCTGTACGCCCGAGCATCCGCTGGGCGCAACGATGGTCTCTTCCGAGGGCGCGTGCGCGGCGTACTACCGCTACCGCCGGGCGGGTCAGGCGGCGAGCTGAGAGATTGCCAGTATATCGCGCAGGGCGTTCGTGAACATCCTCGTCTGCTGTTCGATCTCTGCCAGCAAGCGTGCGGAAGGTTCTGACTGCATCTGCCGAAGCAGACTGCACAGCCGTTCGTGCTGTTCGATAACCATCTCCGCCTCCGGCACAACTCCCTTCGCCATCTGCGCCCAGACTTCGAAACGACAGCCAGTTTCGCCCCCACCGAGAGGAATGAGTACACCGCCTAACCGAGCGCGCGCCCGCCTCAGCATCTGCAGGTGGTCGAACACGATCTGACTTGTGACCCGGTGTGAGGCGAAGCCGTTCGGGTCGGCAACTGCCTCCTGCACTCTCGCCAGCCACTGTTCTGCCGGGATGTCGGTAATCAGCAAGTGGTGCTCTTCGGCATGACTCACGCGGTTGCGCCCGTTGCGTTTGGAGACGTAGAGCGCCTGGTCCGCCTCCTCGATGAGTGTATCAGGATTGAGTGTGTGCAGGGCAAGTGTCGCTACGCCGATACTGGCGGTGATCTGGCGATAACAGCAGGGCACACCGGCGATAGCTTCTCGCACCCGCTCGGCAAAGGCAACAGCGCTTGCCCTGTCCGCCAGCGGCAAGATGACCGCAAACTCCTCACCACCATAGCGTGCCGCAAACTGCCCTTCACTGCAGGTTTGTTCCAGCACTCCCGCCACTTTGCGCAAAACCTCGTCGCCCGCCTGGTGCCCGTAACTGTCGTTGAATTGCTTGAAGTGGTCGATATCCAGCATCATCAGCGAGAGTGGTCGGTCATGCTCCAGCGACCACAGGTACTCGCGCCACAGTCGTTCGCGGAAGACCCGGTGGTTAGGCAGTCCGGTCATAGCGTCGGTGGAAGCCATGCGTTCCATCTGTGCGTTTGCCTCCGCAAGGCGCATCGTCACCTGCTGAAGGCTGGCGTTTTGTGCCTCCAGCTCGTCGCGCTGTTGCTCGATGAGTTGCTCCTGCAGTTTGCGTTCGGTGATGTCGATGTTCGCGCTGATGCCTGCGGTCACCCGACCGTTGGCATCGAATAGGGGGAAGGTGTTACACAGCACCCAGCGCGTTGCACCAGAGGAGGTGGTGTCACACCACTCGATATTGCGCACCGATTGCCCGGCGAACACTTGCTCAATGACCTCGCGGGTAGGTTCCGCATCTTCAGGACGCACAAACAGTTCGAACATGCTCTTGCCTATCACTTCGTCGGCGGACATTCCGTAGAGGCGTGCGCATTCCGAGTTCCAGTCCAGAATGATGCCATTGCGGTCGTAGGTAAAACACGCGGCAGGCATCTCGGCAAACAGCTGGGCGAATCGCTGACGTGCTGACTGCTGTTCCTGCAGGGCACGGTGCAGTTCTGCCGTCCGCTCCTCTACCAGCTTCTCCAGCTCGACGTTGTAGCGGCGCAGTTGCTCGGAGGTACGCTGTGCCAGCCACATCGTCAACAGCACGAAGACACTGCCGAACAGATACACCAGGGCAACCATGGAGTAAAGATAGGGTGTGCGGTGCGTGAAGATAGCCCAGACACTGAGCAAATAGCCCAGCAAGAAGAACTTCATCAGCAGTAGAAGCACCCGCAATAGGTTGCAGTAGCCGGCAGACTGCACCGCCTGACGCAGTCCCCACGCGCGGTGGATAGAAACCGCCATGATGCCTGCGCCTGTGCTGATGGCGATGAGGTCAAAAAGCTCTTTCGTGCTCATCTCCATTCCCCGATGGCATTATCGGATGTCGTTCGGTGCTTCTTCATGTGACTACAGATAATGTATACTGGACGTGAAGCAAGAAGAGGAGGCGCACGGAGGATGGAGTTACTCAGCTCTTGCCCGATACCCATTCAGCAGTACCCAACGGTGGTGATGGCGCACGGTGGCGGCGGTCGGTTGATGCACCAGCTGATTGAGAAGATGTTTATTGCCGCTTTCAGGAGCGGGGAACTGCGCCACCGTCACGATAGCGCGCGGTTGGAACTGCCCACAGCCCGCATGGCGTTCACCACAGATTCGTATGTGGTGCGTCCGCTCTTCTTCCCCGGCGGCGACATCGGCAAACTGGCGGTATACGGCACGGTGAACGACCTGGCAATGAGCGGTGCGCGCCCGCTGTATCTCAGCCTGGGCATGATTCTGGAGGAGGGACTGCCAATGGAGACGCTGTGGCAGGTGGTGCTCTCCATCCGGCAGGCAGTGCAGGCGACGGGCGTTCAGATTGTCACTGGCGACACGAAGGTGGTGGACCGAGGCAAGGGCGATGGCGTCTACCTGAACACCTCCGGCGTCGGCGTCATCGAGCATGACCTGCTGATCGCCCCGCAGTCGGTGCGGGCGGGCGATGTAGTTATCCTCAGCGGCGACATCGGGCGGCACGGTATCGCGGTGATGGCGGTGCGCGAGGGGCTGGAGTTCGAGAGCGCGATAGAGAGCGATTGTGCGCCTCTGGCGGAACCCGTGCTGGCGCTCCTTGAGGCAGGAATCGAGGTGCACTGTCTGCGCGACCTGACGCGAGGCGGACTGGCTAGCGCGATGGTGGAGATTGCGCAGACGGCAGGCGTGGGCATTACGCTGGACGAGGGGCGCATTCCTGTGCGCGAGGACGTGCGCGGCGCGTGCGAGATACTGGGCTTCGATCCGCTCTACGTGGCAAACGAGGGGCGGTTCGCCGCGTTCGTCCCGCAGACGCACGCCGACAAAGCGCTGGAGGTGCTGAGGAGATTTGAGGTTAGCGCAGAGGCGCAGGTGGTGGGCGAGGTGACCAGCTCTTCGCCGGGCATGGTGGTGTTGCGCAGTGTCATCGGCACATCGCGCGTGGTGGATATGCTCAGTGGAGAACAGCTTCCCCGAATCTGCTAAAAGCCTTATTCCGGTTGTTCCAGATAAGCCTCTACCAGCGGGCGGAGCATTTCGATAGTGTGGCGTAGTAGGCTGAGGAGATGGCTTCCTCATAAAACCCCTGTTGCAACAACGGTTGGGCGGCTTTTATCCGTTCTGCGCCTTTTTCCCAGAATGTACGAACTCGTCGGCAACCGCCGGACTGCGTTCGGACAGCATCACCAGCAGGTCGTAGTCGGAATCGGGGCGGTGGTCGCCGCGCGCCCGCGAGCCGTAGAATACAATCTGCTCTGGCGGGTTCGCCATGCGCTCGATGTACTCCAGAAACAGCCGTAGAGCGCGATCGTGGTACAGCCTGGCTGGTAGAGTGCGTTTCATGGTAGTTCGATGATACCTCTTCACCCCTTGACGGAAAAGTTTCCCTGTGCTAAACTTCGTGCTGGCGGTATGAAGGGTCATGGTGCCTTGAGGCCGAGTTCCTTGAGGATGTCCGTACCTTCGCGAATCTGTGCCACAGAAAGGAGAACAAAATGATACAGCACCTGATGAAGATCAGGATGGTTCTGTCGGTTGCGCTCATTCTCTGTGGGACGAGCGCAGGTGTCGATGCCCAATCCCTCACATGGCTCGGCACGCTCGGTGGGAGTTCGAGCATGGCTTATGGTGTCTCGGCGGATGGCACGGTGGTTGTGGGCAATGCTGCAAACGTCAGCAATTCGGTTCGTGCCTTTCGTTGGACAGCGGCGACGGGGATGCAAGACTTGGGCACGCTCGGTGGGAGTTCGAGCAATGCTGAGGGTGTCTCGGCGGATGGCACGGTGGTCGTGGGCTGGGCTTGGAACGCCAGCCGTCAGTATCGTGCCTTTCGTTGGACAGCGGCGACGGGGATGCAAGACTTGGGCACGTTAGGTGGCCCCGCGAGCCGGGCTTATGGTGTCTCGGCGGATGGCACGGTGGTCGTGGGCTGGGCTCAGAACGCCAGCAATTCGGTTCGTGCCTTTCGTTGGACAGCGGCGACGGGGATGCAAGACTTGGGCACGCTCGGTGGGAGTTCGAGCAATGCTGAGGGTGTCTCGGCGGATGGCACGGTGGTCGTGGGCTGGGCTCAGAACGCCAGCGGTCAGTATCGTGCCTTTCGTTGGACAGCGGCGACGGGGATGCAAGACCTCGGTACGCTCGGTGGCTATCAGAGCTGGGCTTATGGCGTCTCGGCGGATGGCACGGTGGTCGTGGGCGAGGCTCCGATCGCAGGCGGTGCGTATCGTGCCTTTCGTTGGGTGCAGGGTCAGGGCATGCAAGACCTTGGCACGCTCGGTGGCCATCAGAGCCGGGCTGATGGTGTTTCAGCGGATGGCACGGTGGTCGTGGGCAATGCTAAGAACGCCAGCGATCAATGGCATGCCTTTCGTTGGACAGCGGCGACGGGGATGGAAGACCTCAACCAGACCTACGCGTCCCTGCTGACCAACAACTCTCGGCTTGATGTTGCGACTGCCATCACTCCCGACGCACGCTACATTGTGGGCAGGGGCTGGAACACCAGCACGGGGCGCGCTGAGGCGCTCCTGCTGGATACGGGGGCGCTTGTTCGCAGGCAGATCGCCGGCAACGTTCACCTGCAGGACTTCGGTGGCGACGTCACGCAGGTGCCCATCGCCGTGCAACTGCGCCCCACAGGACTGCCTCCCATCGACCTCGTCGTCTATCTGGACGCGCAGGGCAACTATGTCATTTCCGATGTGGAGCCGAACGTCTACGACATCGCCTTCAAAGCCAGCCACAGGCTGAGAGTGGTGGTGCATGGCGTAGACGTGACCGGCGGCGATGCCTCCGGCGTGAATGTGTCGCTGACCAACGGCGATATCGATGGCGACAACGAGGTGACTCTGTTCGATTTCGGGCAGCTGGTGGCGGCGTTCGGCAGTATACCGGGCGATAGCAACTGGAACTCCGAAGCCGACCTTGACGGCGATGAGGAGGTGACACTGTTCGATTTCGGTATTCTGGTGCGCAACTTCGGCGCGATGGGGGATGAGTAGCCCTCACCCCCCTGCCCCTCTCCCGAGCCTTCGGGAGAGGGGCGCGCCGAGTGGCACTGCGGCGAGGATATAGAGTGTCGATTCACCGCGAGATTCGCCCTCTACATGCCGGTACCAGCAAGGCATTCAACGCTGACACCACGTCCGAAACCTGCCCTGCAGGTCATAAACGCTTGGTACACGCATCCTGCCCGTGTTGAAGGCGCAGATTGTTTGCTCTGGTGACATGCTACACAGTGGGGTCAGGACACACGGGCGGGACGCCTGTGCTACTTGTGATACGAGCAGGGCATTTCAAACACCCTCTCTCTGCTCATTGACGCCTGCCGGTAAATGCAGATAAACTATAGAAGATAAATCATGCTGAGGGATAGGGATGAGTTCAGGATATCATGTCGCCATCGCAGGGGCAACGGGCGCGGTCGGCACGGAGTTTCTGCGCGTGCTGGAGAAGCATCGCTTCCCGATAGCCTCTCTGCGCCTTCTGGCAAGCGAACGGTCTGAAGGCAAGAAGCTCTCTTTCTGCGGTGAGACGCTCACGGTGCAAAAGCTGAGCGACGATTCCTTCGACGGCGTGCAGATAGCCTTCTTCTCGGCGGGGGCGTCGCGCAGTCGGCAGTTCGCCCCGGCGGCAGTGCGAGCGGGGGCGGTGGTCATCGATAACTCCTCTGCGTTTCGCATGGACCCGCAGGTTCCGCTGGTGGTGCCCGAAATCAATCTGGAGGACGCCCGCCAGCATCAGGGCATCATCGCCAACCCGAACTGCTCTACGATTATCATGCTGATGGCAGTAGCACCCCTTCACCGGCTCAGCCCGGCGAAGCGAATCGTGGTCAGCACCTACCAGTCCGCCAGCGGCGCAGGTGCGCAGGCGATGCAGGAGCTGTTGGAACAGACCGCGGCGGTACTGGAGGGCAAGCCGGTCACTCCGCGCGTCCTGCCCCATCAGATTGCCTTTAACCTGTTCAGCCACAACTCGGCGATCAACGAGTGGGGCTACAACGAAGAGGAGTGGAAGATGATCCACGAGAGCCGCAAGATCCTGCACGAGCCGGAACTGGCGATCACCGCCACCTGCGTGCGCGTGCCGGTACTGCGGGCGCACTCCGAAAGCATCAACATCGAGTTTGCCGGGCGACGCCCCAGCGTGGACGAAGCGCGCGAGGCGTTGCAGAAGTTCCCCGGCGTGAAGCTGGTGGATGACCGCGAGCGCAACCACTTCCCCATGCCCATCGAAGCCAGCGAGCGTGAAGAGGTGCTGGTGGGGCGGATTCGGGAAGACTTTTCCAACCCGATGGCGCTGGACCTGTTTGTCAGCGGCGACCAGCTGCTGAAGGGCGCGGCGCTGAACGCGGTGCAGATTGCCGAAGGCATGATCGAGAAAGGCTGGCTGTAGAGGCAATAACAAAGGAGGTTACCATGCAGGTGAACTGGGGACCGGTGGTGACCGCGATGGTCACGCCGTTCAACGAGAATCTGGAGGTGAACATCGACGCGGCACAGGCGCTGGCGGAACTGCTGGTGCAGACCGGCTCTACCGGACTGGTGGTGAGCGGAACGACCGGCGAGTCGCCCACGCTCTCGTTCGAGGAAAAGGTCACGCTGTTTCGCAAGGTGAAGGAGGCGGTGGGCAATCGGGCGGCGGTGCTGGCAGGCACAGGCAGTTACGATACCGCCGAGTCGGTGCACCTGAGCCAGGAGGCGGAGCGCGTGGGAGTGGATGGTCTGTTGCTGGTCGCGCCCTACTACAACCGCCCGTCACAGGAGGGGCTGTACCAGCACTTCAAGACCATCGCGCACGCGGTCGACCTGCCGGTGATGATCTACAACATTCCCGGACGCACAGGCGTGAACATCGAGCCAGCGACGCTTCTGCGCCTGGCGGAAATCAGCAACATTGTGGCGGTGAAAGAGGCGAGCGGCAACCTGAACCAGATGTCCGAAATCTGCGCGGGCGCACCGGAAGGCTTTCTGGTATACAGCGGCGATGACTCGCTGACACTTCCCCTGCTTGCTGTCGGCGGTGTGGGCGTGGTGAGCGTGGCGTCGCACGTGGTCGGGCGCGACATCCGCCGGATGTGTGAGGCGTTTTTCGCCGGGCAGGTGCAGGAGGCGAAGAAACTGCACCACCGAATGCTACCGCTGTTCAAGGCGTTATTCTGCACCACGAATCCGGTGCCGGTCAAAGCGGCTCTGAATATGATGGGAGCGAACGTCGGCGGGGTGCGCCTGCCGCTGGTGGAGGCGAACGACCGCGAAAAGGAGATTGTACGCAAAGCCTTGAGAGACTACGGGTTACTGCAGTGAGCGACGACACTTTTCCTTACGAGGAAAGCATCGCGCTGATACCGCTGGGCGGTACGGGCGAAATCGGCAAGAACCTCACCGTCGTGCAGTTCGGCGGTGAGATACTGGTGATAGACTGTGGTCTGGCGTTCCCCTTCGACGATGTGTACGGCGTGGATATCGTCATCCCTGACATTACCTATCTGCGCCAGAACGCCGACCGTGTGCGCGGGATTGTGCTG
>FWWL01007393.1_pt1 | contig 14995 bp, 9 predicted proteins | sample 2228331 | NCBI WGS metagenome assembly FWWL01 (sample SAMEA103939775, study PRJEB20133) | metagenome
CTAGGGGGCTTCGCCCTCTAAGATTACTCATGTTTTGGTTAGTTAGCTCTCTATTTAGGGTAACTCTTGCCTACCTGCTTTGAAGGGTTTTGTGGGGGTTTTTGCTTCCTGGGGGTGTTTTTTAGGTGTTTTATTTTTGTGTTGTTTTTTTCCAAAACAAATAAGTTAACATAATTTTTAAATCATAAAACTTCAAAATAATAAGGTTTCAAATTACAAAAAGTAAAGTTTAGCAAGATTGAAACAAGATTGAAATATGCTATGTGATTTTTTATTATGACTTTTAGTTATGCTTCTGGCACTGAAAATTCTGAACATAATAGCTTTCACATGTTCGATACTATCTATTTCTCTAGTGATGATATCAATTTGCGCAGTTTTGGTATTTTACTCCCACACACTTTCTTTTAAAGTTTTCAGTGTATATATACCGGGAATAATTCCAGCCACTGTGATTTCAATTTTTTTTCTCGCTACCCTAATCTATCTAGTAAAGTATCTAAGAAGAAAGTTTCTCATCAAATACGAAGATTTCGAGAAGAGCTTCTTCGGTAAAAAAAATTTCTTTATACCTTCGGTAATTCAAGCGAAAAAAGAAAAACTTGTGGAAATTCTTTTAGACCAAAAAGACATCATCAAAAAACTGGTAAAATTCTCCACCATAAAAACATCGATTAGTCTACTCATAACACTATTTTTCATATGCTTATCAATAATTTCTTGGAATTTAGGAAATTACTACGTTAAGGATTTAATAGACTTTCTAAGCTTATCACATAATCTTACGTATTCGGAGTTTTTCTCTGACGATATACCACTAAATGTAAAACTAAAACCAAAATACCAAATACAAAAAGCTTTTCTAAATTTTTCGAATGACATTGTAGAGCTTTCTAAACATGACGACACTTTTGAAGAAAATCTCTATCCAAAAAATATTTCTACAGAATACAGAATACTAGCCCATAAATACGGGCTTCTATTGGAAATATCCAAATTTAGATCTATGTATATACCCGAGTTTTCTATTGTTTCATCTAGAGTTAAAGTATTTTTCAAAGGCAAAGAAATATTTTCTCAAGACTACTCAGGATACATAGAACTGGTCAGTGGAAGTGAAATACTTTTTGAATTCGTATTTTCAAGGAAAGTAAAGAGTGTATACTCACCTTACCACAACTTAAAAATATATTCAAATGTAGTTTTCTTGAAAGCCTTACCAAATAAAAGCACAGTTATTCAAGTCAAAGTTGAAGATACTTTCGGGAAAAACCTAATAATATCCAATCTTGTTTATGTAAAAACAAACTCGCCACCTAAAATAGTATTTTCAAGCCCTAATAAGGATTTGAAAATAACTTCTAGTCAGTTTTCTGTAGAATTTGCTGGAGAAATCCTAGACGAAGAAGAAATAAAGTCTGCTACAGTGAGAATAATATCAACAAACAAACTCACAGAGTATGTTAAAATCCATAAGAGTTTCTTAATCCCGGAAAAGGAAAATTTCAATTTTACAATATCCTCTGAAGAATACAATTTTTCACCCGGAGATATAGTAAATATTGAAGTATTGGCGAAAGATATATACGAATCTGTAGGTAAAGGATCAAGAGTATTAAATTTCCCTACTTTTTCAGAACTGGCCAAGGAATGGAAAGAATCTACAGAAAAAATCTCAAAAGATACTCAAAAAGATATCCAAAACATTACAGAAATAAAAAAAGAAATCTCAAAAAACGAACTAACTTCAAATAAACTACTAGAAATTTCCAAAAAGCTGAAATCCATAGCATCTAATTTCGCAAATTCAACATTAAATGAAAGTCAAAACATAATAGAAAACTATAAATATCTAGATGAAACTTTATCGATAATCAGTGAAATAAACAGATTTGAAAACATAATAAACCAACTTAGTAATATCTTAACAACTGAAAAAATCTCAGAACTAGTAGAATCCTTTAGAGACCAAAAAGAATTCATCCTCAGAAAAAGTGAACACCTAGATTCTATCGAAAAAATCAGAGACAAACTTACTGAGTTAGAATTTCAAGTGAATAGACTAAAAGAGTTTTCTGACGCAATTTCCCTAGCAGGAGATATTAAAGAACTAGGGAAAATGCTAAAAGAAGAAATCAAACAAGACAAACTATCAGAGAAAATAAGAGAAATAACTAAAAAAGATCAATTCAAAAACTTAGCAAGTGAAATAAAAAATTCTCTTATGGAAAAACTAAAAATGATAGAAAATATGAAGAAATCTCAAAAATTAACCAAAGAAAGTATAGATAAAATCATTGAAGAAATGTCTTTTGAACTATTTAGAGAAATGTTGAAAAATGCTTTGAACATGGTACAGAACCAGAAAAAAATAACATGGGAAGCTTATACAAACATTTTAAACATTCAGAAAGGTATATCAGAAGCAAAAAAATTCTTTTCCACAAAATCTATACGCTACCCTAGAATAAATGTAGAAATTTCCAGAAAATACACTACTCTAATAAACCAGCTAGTAAAGGATTATAGAGAAAATGTTTCAAAATTGCTTAATTCTATTGTTTTAGATCCATCTTATGCCCAAATATACAATCAATTAAGGGACTTATTCATCGCATTTGAAGAAAATTTTTATATGTTTAACTTAGCAATCTCCAGCGGTATTACATTGTCTATTTATCAAAATCTTGATCATATGATACTAACAACTTCAAAAACTCTATCAAAGATCTTAGATATAATAGATAAAATTAACGAAAATATGCAGATATCTGCCGGTGGTGGTGTTAGCATGGAAGAATTAATAGAACTACAACAAAAAATATCAGAGATGCTATCAAAACTCCTAGGTCAAGAAGTACCTAATCAGGAAAGTCTGTCAAAATTAGAAGAATTGATAAAACAAGCAATATCAAAAGCAGAAGAACTGGGAAACAAGTATGGAATTTCTGAGGCAAACGAAATAAAGAAAAACCTAGAAGAGCTATTTGAAAAGGTTAAAACAAGAAAATTAGATGAATCGTTAACAAAAAGTAAATCAATAGAGAATAACCTTCTCGAATACCAGAAAGGAATGTTCAAAAAAGGTATCTCAGCAAAATTCGAAGCAGAAAAACCAAAACCTTTCAAATTAGAAAAAACCACAGTGGATAAAATTAACTATACGGAACTCTTCAAAAATTCACCATTTCGAAAAGAGTATATAGAAATAATAAATAATTATAAAAAGATTCTCGAAGAAGAAAAATAAAAAACTATATACCTCAAAGATATAATTCTTAAAGTTACTTCAAATTAGGTTGCTAAAGGGATACCTCTATTAACTAACTTAATGGCAAACCAGACAGAAATTACTCTAAATAGGATGCTAAAAAAATAGATACCTATTTTGCGGTTAAAGGGTTCTTCAAAATAAAAACTTTTTAAAATGATGGTATTCTTAAGGAGGAGATAATCTTAGGAGAAAAAGTAGGCAATCTCCACCCAACCCACCTTTGATAAGACACTTTCTTCAAAAAACAGGGGGGCACTTAGGGGGCCGAGCCCCCTATAACCAACTAAGGGATGGGTGGGCGTGGGGAGTTACCCTAGATGGATGCCAATAAAAATCCTTAAATAGAAATTCCTGTAGAGTTTCAAGGAAGATGTTAACTTCTAAATGATAAGCCAAAATTTATCCTTTAATCGGTTATCAACACATTTAAAGAAGATAGGATTTGCTTTCTAATTTAAAATGTTTAAGAGGTAGTTTACCTATTGGAAATACATTAAATCCAATTTTATAAAGAGATTTGTGATCGAGAATATTTCTTCCGTCAAATATAAATGCAGGTTTTCTCATGGCATCAAAAATTTTCTTGTAATCTAAGTTTTTATACATCTCCCATTCAGTTAGTACAAGTATAGCATCAGCGTTATCTGAAGCTTCGTAAGGATCTTCTGTAAAAAAGAATTTACCATTTACTCCTTCTAAGTCTTTTTTTGCGTTTTCTAAGGCTTTCGGGTCGGTTATCCATACTACTGCTTTTTCTTCTGCGAGGTTTTTAGCGATATCTATTGCTGCACTTTCTCTCGTGTCATTTGTGTTAGCCTTAAAAGCGAAACCAAAAATAGCTATCTTTTTGTCTGCTACTGTATTCATCATTTCTCTAACGACGTTTCTAAAAAATCTATTTTTTTGATACTCGTTAATTTCAACTATCTTCAAAAAGTAATCACCAACCTCTTCTAATCCTAAACTATTACACAAATACACTAAATTCAATATATCCTTCTTGAAACAAGACCCTCCAAATCCAACACTAGCTTTTAAAAACTTATTTCCTATTCTGCTATCACTACCTATACACTTAGACAATTCATCAATATCTGCCCCTACTATCTCACATATAGGTGTTAGAGCATTTATCGAAGAAATTCTCTGAGCTAAAAACGCATTAGCAGCAAGTTTAGCAAGCTCACTACTCCAAACATTAGAAGTTATTATTTTCTCCCTAGGCACCCAATTCTCGTATAACTTAACCAGTTCTTCTCTAGCTTTTACGCCACTAGGTGTTTCTTTAGAACCTATCAAAACTCTATCCGGTTCAAGTAAATCTTTTACTGCACTACCTTCAGCTAAAAATTCTGGATTAGAAAGCACTTCAAACTTGTATTTACTCGATGTGCTTAGTATTCTCTCTATTGTCTCAGCAGATCTTACAGGAACAGTACTCTTTTCAACGACAATTTTATCGGAATTAGAGTATTTCAGTATATCTCTAGCCGCTTTTTCGAGATATTTAACATCCGGTGCCATTCCTTTGCCAATCCCGTATTCTTTGGTTGGAGTATTCACGCTTATAAATATAATCTGAGCTTCTTTTATGGAACTCTCTATATCAGTAGTAAAGAATAAGTTTTTACCTCTGACTTTTCTTACTATTTCATCAAGACCAGGCTCATAAACAGGCAAATTTTCTGAGTTCCACCTTTCTATTCTTTTAGCATCGATATCGGTTACTATTACTTTATACTGTGGACATTTATAAGCTATAACTGACATTGTAGGGCCACCTACATAACCAGCACCTATACAAGCTATAGTTTTTTCAAATTTCATACCACTTACTCCTTTACATCTCTCAGTAAATTTAATCAAAACACAAAAAACTAAAAGAGAACCTTCTTAAAATATTCTATTGTAAGCTTCAAACCTTCATCTAAAGGAACTTTAGGCTCCCAACCATATTTTGCCTTAGCTAAGGTCAAATCTGGCTTTCTCTGCTTCGGATCATCTTGGGGTAAAGGTTTAAAAACTATTTTCGATTTGGTATTTGTGTATTTTATAACTTTTTCAGCAAGTTCTAATATCGTAAACTCACCATCATTACCCATATTAAGAGGCCCAACAAAACCATCATCAGAGCCTACAAATCTAAAAATAATTTCTACCAAATCATCTATGTAACAAAAACTCCTTGTTTGAGACCCATCTCCGTAAACGGTAATATCTTCTCCCTTCAAGGCCTGAACTATAAAGTTACTAACAACACGTCCATCTTGTGGATGCATTCTTGGACCATATGTGTTAAATATCCTCCCTATTTTTATTTTAACACCATGCTTTCTATAGTATTCAAAAAAGAGCGTCTCTGCAACTCTCTTACCTTCATCGTAGCAAGCTCTAATACCTATTGGATTGACATTTCCCCAGTAACTCTCCTTTTGGGGATGTTCTAATGGATCTCCGTAAACCTCAGACGTTGAAGCTTGAAAAACCTTAGCTCCAGTTCTCCTAGCTAAACCTAATACGTTCAAAGCACCTAAAAAAGAAGTTTTTAATGTATGTATAGGATCTGATTGGTAATGAACGGGAGAAGCAGGACAAGCTAAATTGTAAATTTCCTCAACTTCCAAGTAAATCGGATTCATGATATCGTGATCTATAACTTCAAAATAGGGATTACCTAAAAGGTGTTTTATATTGTCTTTACTACCGGTATGGAAATTATCCAAACATATAACTTCACATCCTTCATTCAAAAGTTTCTCACAAATATGACTCCCTATGAATCCAGCACCACCAGTTACCAGAATTCTCTTTCTCATAAAATACTGAAGTATCATAAATAATCTCAATCACAAACATCAAAAACCTAAAATATCCGTAATTTGCTAAACACATTTATATTAGGTTTTACTCTTAGTAAAATGAAAAATCATCAGACACTATTCAAAACGTGGGTATTCTTAGGGGGTGCCTAAGGGTGCTTAAAGCACTGTGCCTAAGGGCGCCTAAGGCGCTTTCTTTAAAAAACGGGGGTATTACCAGGGGGCGAAGCCCCCTATAATTAACTTACCAAAAAGGGGGGTATGCTTAGGGGATGGAACCCCCTAGAATTAAACTTAAGGGTGGGTGGGTGTCTAAGACACTTTTATAAAAAAACGGGGGTATTACCAGGGGGCGAAGCCCCCTATAATTAACTTACCAAAAAAGGGGGTATGCTTAGGGGGTGAAACCCCCTATAAGTAACTGAAGGGTGGGTTGGGTGGGGAGTTACCCTAAAAGATTGCTAAAGATAGATGCTAAGAAAAATTCTTAAATATAAACCTCTGAAACAAACCCTGCCAAAATTGATACCTATATACCACTCAGTTTAAGATTTAGATTAAAGTAAATTTATGAAGATACTTTACATATGGCACGCAGCAGTAGAACCAGGTTTTCGTAAGCTTTTAGATAAGATGTCTCAACTCAATGGTATTTCCTTAACCTTAGTTACAACACATAAATGGAAAGAAAGCGGAAGAGAACAAAAGTGGGATAAAACAATAAATCTCCCTTACAAAGCATACGGACTTTTTGTAGTTTTTCCAAACCACATAAGAAGTTTCTTTTTTCTAAACATATTCAAAATCATATTTATACTTCTAAGAACAAAACCAGATATCATATATCTGAAAGAAGAACCATATTCAATAGCGGCATTTCAATGGGTAGTATTATCACATATCTTTTCAAGAGAAAGTAAAATAATAATTGAAAGCGACGAAAACCTAATATTTACTCAACCTTTTCCATACTCATGGATAGAGAAATTTGTACTTAACTCCATAGACAGCATTGCTTGCGTACCGACAGATGGAATAAAACTCTATAGAACCAAAGGTTTCAAAGGGCAAATATACAAAACTTCCTACTTTATCGATGAAGAAGTATTTCACTCAATAGATAAAGAAAAAGCTTCTCTCCACTTTCCGGAAATAAATACATCTATGCCATCTATAGGATACGTAGGTAGAATAACAGAGGAAAAAGGTATAGATACTCTCATAGAAGCTACCAAGATTCTCATTTCAAAAGGTTATAAATTCAACGTATATCTCCTTGGTTCTGTAAATCCCGAGTTCAAAACCAAATTAGAAAGTTTTCTCTCAGATCCATTGGTTAAGGAACATCTACATCTTTTAAAAGCAAGACCTATGGAAAAACTTGTGTTTTTTTACAATCTAATGGATGCAATAGTATTACCGTCTAAGACAACTTCTTGGTGGAAAGAACAATTCGGAAGAGTAATAATAGAAAGTCAAGCATGCGGAACTCCAGTAATAGGCTCATCTTCCGGAGAAATACCTTATGTCATTGGGGATTCTTTTTTCGTGTTTGAGGAAGGAAACCCACTAGCTCTCGCTACTATTATGGAAAAGATAGTCTCTGGCCAGATCTCTAAATCCCAAGCTTCGGAAAAAGTAAAAACACTCGCTCTCTCACGTTTTTCTCTCTCAAATGTCATTAAACAAAAACTTGAAATAATGGAGAATGTGGCCAAATTTCGAAATGAGGGGAAAATATGAAGATAGCAATTCCATTACCTTTCTTTCACAAACATGGTGGTATTGAAAGGCATACCTACGAACTTGTTTCAAGATTAAAAAATTTTCATGAAATTCATATTTTTTGCTACGACTTCATACCAATAGAAGGTGTAGTATTTCACAAAGTTCCAGGAAAATTTTTGCCAGAAATGCTAAGAAGATTATGGTGGCACATATACATATTTTTTACTCTATCAAAGATGAAAAAAGATTTTGACATAATTCTAAACAACGGTTGTGGGCAATCTCTTATACAAGATGCCATTATCACAGCTAGTGTCCATAATGCCTGGATGAATTCGTTCAAATTATTGAAATTAAAACGATTTTTCTTTAATCCTCTACATTACATTACCTTGCTTATAGAATGGATAAATTACGATTTACACAGATATGAAAGAATTTTATGCATATCAAATTTCATCAAACAACAACTCATTCGATCTCATAGAGTTTACGAAAAAGAGATAGATGTTATTTACCTAGGCGTAAACATAGAAGAATTTACACCCGAAAAAAGAAAGACTTTAAGAGATAAAGCAAGAAAGAAATACAACCTTTCTCATGAAGATAAAGTAATACTTTTCCCATCACACGAATGGAAAAGAAAAGGCCTTGATACTATATTAGATTTGCTCACACTAAATACCGAATATAAGCTTCTAATTGTAGGGAACCCTTCCAAACATGAAAGAAAAGTTTACGAAGAAAAAATAAAAAATAAAAACTTAAAAAATAGAGTAATATATGCAGGTATATCGAAAAATATGGTTGAAGCCTACTCTGCGGCAGATGTTTTGGTGTTTCCAAGCACTTTTGATGCTTTCGCTTTAGTTGTTATTGAAGCGATGGCTTCAGGACTGCCAGTCATCACAACACCAACAGTAGGAGCGTCAGAATTGATCACAAACGGAGAAAACGGATTTATCATAAAAGACTGGAAAGATATAGAAGGAATAAATCAGTATTTATCTCTACTTTTCAAAGACCAAAATTTCTATGAAAAAATAAGCAAAAACGCAAGAGAAACCGCTTCAAAACACAACTGGGACATAGTATCAAAGGAAACAGAAGAATGGCTAAAAAAAGTATACATCCAGAAATTTTCTAAAAACAAATTTCAATAAAAATTAAGAGGTTCATATATGAAAACTATTCTATTTTTCCCTGCATATCCATATTCAGTAGACGACGGTGGTGGTAAAACTCATACAAAGGAGATTATAAAAGCAATAGCAAACCTCGGTGTGGAAATAAAACCCTTTGATTGGACAAAAGAGAAAAACGAAGAAGATTTTTCTCACATCCTTGTTTTTGGATTTTCAGAACATACCCCTGAGATTTTCAGGCAGCTTAAAGCCCGATACAGAAGTAAAATAGTAGTTATTTCCATCTTTGACAGAAGACATAGTAGACTGAGCACGAAATTGTTACATATCCTAGGAACTCCCTTCCCATTAGATAATGTAGCAAAAAGAAGGGAAAAACTCCTTAATCTAGCAGACAAAATTATGGTTAACAATACTCTCGAGAAAACTGATCTTACGTCCATATTTGGAATCCCAGAAGAGAAGATAGTAATAAATCACTTGGGTATCCCTTCAGATCTTCCACAGTTATACAAAGAAACACCATCAGAACTTTTCTATAATTTTTCAGGAGTAAAAAACTATATATTCTTTCCAGCCGCTAATGTAACAGAAAGAAAAAATCAGCTTTTTCTTCTCCGGGCCCTTAAAGATACTTCGTTTCCTCTTGTGCTCACAGGCACAGAAAATATACACCCTCCACTTAAAAAAGAGTTCTACCGACTCATCAGAGAAAGAAAAAATACCTTTTGCTACGGATATTTAGATAGAAAAATGCTTATATCAGCATACAAAGGAGCAACTGCAGTAGTTCAACCTTCGCGATTTGAGACCGCAGGCATCGTAGCAATGGAAGCAGTATACTGCGGAATCCCTACAATAGTTTCTGACATACCTGTATTCCGTGAATATCTCGGAGAATATGCTATATATCTTCAGCTTAAACCTGAAAAATGGAAAGAAACCTTACAAACCATCTACGAAGGGAAATACCCGCTACCAACCAAAAGATCACAAGAAGAATTTTTTGAGAAACACAACTGGACAACCTACGCAAAGAATGTAATTGAAACTTTTAACTCAATAAGCTAGGGAAATACTTTATGGAGAAAGTTTCTATTCTTATCTTAAACTATAACTCATGGGAAGACACACTTGAATGTCTCGAAAGCGTAACCAAACTTAATTATCCATCGTATGAGATCGTCGTATGCGATAATTTTTCCTCAAACAATTCCATCGAACATATAAAAGCATGGGCAGAAGGTAAAGAATATCCACCTCACATCTCAGAAGAGTTGAAAGAATATCTTCTCCCTCCCACTCCAAAACCTATACCATACATTCTCTATACACGAGAGGAAGCATTACAGGGAGGAGATAAAGAGAAAGAAAAAAGCATTTTCTCATCCCAATCTCCAAAGCTTGTACTTATCCAAAACGATAGAAATGAAGGATTTTCAGAAGGAAATAACCTAATGATAAAATATGTTCTTGCCCAAGATAGCAGTAAATACATCTGGGTTCTCAATAATGATACTGTTGTTCATCCAGAAGCGCTCTCAGCACTCGTAGAAAAAGCAAAAGAATATCCAGAAGGAAGTATGGTTGGATCAAAGATTCTCATCTACGAAAAACCAGACTTTGTATATACCTTAGCAGGCGGAACTATAGACTCAAAATACTCAACACACTTTATCGATTTTGGAAAACCAGAGCACATGCTCACCGAAGAGAAAAATGTAAAACCAGATTTTATTACAGGAACATCATGTTTTCTTTCTTGTGAAACAGTAAAAAAAATCGGACTTCTCCCGGACGAATATTTTATGTACTACGAAGATGTTGACTGGTCCTTGAGAGCTAAAAAACACAATATACCTCTGTTATATGCATCGAAAAGTATCATCTGGCATAAAAAAGGTATACTACACGAAACTAACACAAATCTTCGAAAGCATATGAAAGTAGCTAGTAAGGTTATTTCTTGGCCCAAAATTGAAGATTCTCTCATGGATTATTACTACGCGCCAAGAAACAAAATCTTTACTATAAAAAGAAACCTTCCAGAAGAGTTCCACAAACGGTTTCTTTCTTATTTTCTACTCTGGATGTTAAGATGGAGCCTGATCATTCTTCTCTTCCAGGACCATAAAATTTCAAGGTTACATCTCATTTGGAAAGCCTTTATTGACGCTCTCACAAACCAAATGGGGAATAGGATAGAACCCAATGTGTGGAAAACAAAGTATAAAAAGGATTCCTAAAAGTAGTGTTTATTTCTTTTTAAATTCTAATATACTATTAACATAACTGAGGACTTCCTTACTTACCTTCTTATAAAACTCATTCCCAGAAACAACAAGAGTACTAAGATATATTACTAATCCTCCAAGTAAGACAATAAAAAAAGAAAGTAGATATGAAAGAGAAAAATACTTCACACAGAATCCCCATAAAAAAATACCTAAACAACCGAGAAAGTAGAAAAATACATCCCTTGCGATTCTGAGAAAAGGAGTGAAAGTTTTTACAAAAAACATTTTTAAAATAATATTCAAAGACTGAGATATAAAGGAAGAGATAAATATGCTCACATAACTATACTGTGGGATTAAGAATATATTCAATAAGATATTTACACTGGAAGAGATAAGTGTCGAAAAAAAGATTTCTTTAGCCATGCCACGGGGGAGAAGAATCTGCGTTTCTGCCCACAAATTAATTCCGTCGAGCAAGAGCATAAACCCAGCTACAGTAAGCGCAAAGTACGCTCTTTCGTACGCTGCTCCTCCTATAATCCATATAATCTCCTTTCCAGCGACTATGAAAAGTGTTATAGCCGGCAAAGCAAGTAAAAAAATATAGTTCAAACCTGTAGACAAGAGCTTATTATACTCTTCAACTTGATTATTTCCATAATAATAACTAGCACGAGGAGTAACAACTGTATTGAGAATAGTCACCAATGCATACGCATACCCTAGAATCTTTGAAACAACTGTAGCCATTCCTACAGCTTCATGACCAGCAATATTCCCCAAAAGGATAACAGGAACATTCACATATAAAGCTCCTACAATGCTACTCATCCAGAAAAACCATATAGACTTAAAGTGACGAAATAAACTTCTAACAGATGATGCAACTAAACTCACATAACGTCTGGCGTACAAAAAGTTATAAACAAAAGGAATAACTGTGGAAAGCACAAGAATCAAAGCGTATATCCAATAGTCAGATTCATTGCGAACAAAGATAAGTATAGCAGGTAACATGAGAAGTTTTACCACGATATTCCTAAGACTTATAAATCGATAATTTTCAACACCACTAAAAAACCAATCCAAAGAAAAAGGATTGAAAAGAATAAGAATACCAAATAGAAAAAAAATTAACCTGTCTCTCTGAAAGTCTGGGACAAATAAAAAGAAAATCGCATATACAAAAAAGGCTATACCATGTGTAAAGAATAAAATTAAAAGAAGCTCACTAAAAACTCTCTGAAGCTTTTCTTTATCGTCTCTAACAGTTGCAATTTCTCGCAACCCATACACCCCTATATTCAAATTAGCAAATAAAAGAAAATTATTTACCCATGCTTGCACATAACTAATTTTCCCTACCCCTTCAGGACCAAGAACCCTATAAACATACATCACCGCTACCATTGGTAACAGAAAATTAGCTATGGTAAGAATGGTATTATAGAAAAAGTTTTTTTTCAATGAAGGCTGTTCCATATACAACTACACCTTTTTGAAAAAATTCTCAATAAACGCTATGTTTTTATAGTGATCGTAAAGGTTTTCAAAATTTTCCCAAGCAACACTACAATCTTTCTCTTTTCTCAAAATCGAGATACATGCTTCAACCCACTCATGTTCATTTCTAGCTTGTGGGATATATTCCTCCACCCCAGATCCTTTAACAGCTTCCGGAAAAGCCACCACATTCTTTCTAAAAAACAAAGCCTCTACAAGTTTTATCTTAACACCAACAGATGATTTACTCAACAAAGGAACTAAATGAGCTATCTCCATATACGGCCTCACAGATGCTATCTCCCCTAGCATTTCAACACCATCAGGCAAACTACTACCACCAAAGTATTTCTCTACATCATACCCACCAAACAGGAAAATTACTTCAGGTACGTTTTTCTTTATCTCAGGAAATACCTTATCTATAAACCACTTCACCTCCCTTACATTATAACCATCTCTAAAGTTATTTACTAAAAACATGACCTTTTTCCCATTATATCTTTCTCGAATATAAGACAGTGTAGCATTCTCATCTTCAGTAAAAGGAATACCCATAGACTCTGGAAGTTGATACCAATAAGGAACAAAATAAACACCATCTTTCCTTTTCTTCTGACACCATTTAGTATCTTCAGTAGATAAGCAAAAAACTTTATCAGCAAGTCTAACTACTCTCGGCTCATACCATATAAGCTTAATTATATCTGCAAACATAAACCAAAACCTAGGATCAAAAAGTTTCTTTTTCAAAGACATTCTTCTATAGTTATACCATGCAAAATCTCTTTCTATATTTTCCATCCTTAGAAGTATAGGCACACCTTTATCTTTAAGCTTACCGTAAAAAGGTAAAATTGTATCAAATGCAAAACTTATTTCTACAATAGTAGCAACCAAATCATAAATATGATTATCAAGCCATTTACTTATACTTTGTATTTCCATCTTCGAAGGAATTCTCCTCTTAGCGTAAGAAGGCTTCAAAGAAAGAAAATCTCTGAAACTTCTAGACATAGGAAATAAGTAAATATCATCATACAATTCGTCACATACTTTTAAAAATTTATCAAAACGATCTGGAAATTGTTCTTTGTTAGTTTGGCTATATGGTGCAAGTAGAATTACAGAATATCCCTTCTTAGATAGTAAAGTGTCCCTACAAAACCATTCTATCCTCTCCGGGTGAACCATGAAAGAAAAGTCAGAAGGACAAGACAAAATTTTTCCTTTACGCATTTTCAAACTCCTTCACATGTGGTATAAACCAAGAATACTTAACAGTAGCAATGGACAAAATAAATAAAAAAACCTCTTTCATCGGATACTTACGAATAAATATATCGTTAATCAGAAACCAAAACCCAATAAAGAGATAAACAATCCATAAAATCGATGTGCTAATAATCCCATAATGTTTCCAATAAAACTTCAAAGCGCTTACTTTAGAAAGAGTATAACTTCTTAAACTGCTTTTAGAACTACTTTTTCCTTCTAGATGAACTATATATGGACCCTTTATAATTCCTAATATAATACCTTCTTTAGCCATTCTATATTCTAAATCAGTTTCTTCAAAATATAAAAAAAACCTAGGATCAAAGTCTCCAACTTTTTCTATCACTTCTCTTCTTACAAAAAGATCAGCTCCAGTGATATAACAAACTGGATAAAATTGATCTCTAGAATCTAAATAATGATTTTTCGTTTCATCACCATCAAAAAAGGCATTTCTTCTAAAAAACTTTTTTATTACCCTTATGAAATCTCTTATCCATCTTAAGAAAAATATCTCGAGCGTCCATAACAAACCATCCCTTATAACTTCTGAAATCTGCCACTTTAGGTTAGGGAAATCACCATAAGAGTGTATGATATTTCCTTTTTCATCTCTAAGCCATGTCCCAACAGCTCCAACATGAGTATTTCTTTCCATAAAGTCATAGAAAATTTTCAAAGCATTATTTTTAATTACTGTGTCTGAATTAAGCAAAAAGAAATATTTACCTTTAGCTCTCCTCATAGCAATATTATTTGCTCGACCAAAACCTAAATTTTTATCATTTTTTATCAAAACCACATCTTGGAACATATCCGCAATAGCTTCAGCACTACCGTCACTGGAAGCATTGTCAACTACTATAACCTCAAAAGAAACATCTTTAGTATTTTCATACAGTGATTTAAGACATCTTAAAGTCAAATCACGAGTGTTATAACTCACTATTATAACACTTACATCTACAGCATTACTCATAGATAACCTTCTCAAAAACTTTTTTCAAC
>FWWL01007394.1_pt1 | contig 14991 bp, 11 predicted proteins | sample 2228331 | NCBI WGS metagenome assembly FWWL01 (sample SAMEA103939775, study PRJEB20133) | metagenome
ACGACCGCCGCCGACAACACCGAGACCGCGATTCTCGATGCCACCGAAGAGCTACTGCGCTGGCTCGCTGCCGCCAATGAGCTGCGGCCGAGCGACATTGCCAGCATCGTCTTTTCCGTGACTCCTGATCTGAACGCGACCTTTCCCGCCCGGGCGGCCAGGCAGCTCGGCTGGACCGACGTGCCTCTGCTGGATACCGTCGAAATCCCTGTCCCCAGCGCCCTGCCGCGATGTATCCGCGTCCTGATTCATTGGAACACCGACCGGCCGCTCGAAGCGATCCATCACGGCTACCTGCGCGAGGCGGCTGCGTTGCGGCCCGACCTGGCGCCCGAAACCGGCATCATTGCGATGCCGCTCACCGGCAACGGTAGCTCCCGCCCCATCGCCGAGCCAGATGTCTCGCCGCCAGCCCCTCGCCCCGCCGCCACCATCACGCCCAGCACCAAGACGATCATCGCCTACCAGGGCGAGCCCGGCGCTTATTCCCAGGAGGCAGCCCATCAGCACTTCGGTGATCTGGTGAACACGCTGGCCTGCCATAGCTTCGAGGAGATCTTCAAGGCCATCGAAGAGGGTCGCGCCACCTACGGCGTGCTGCCCGTGGAAAACTCACAGGCCGGATCCATCAACCAGGCCTACGACCTGCTGCTCGATCACGACCTGCGCGTCATCGGCGAGGTGAAGCTGCGCGTGCGCCATTGCCTGCTCGTCCCGCCGGGCACCACGGCCGCCGATATCCGCAGCGTGCAATCGCACCCGCAGGCGCTGGCCCAATGCGAGCGCTATCTGCGGACGCGCGGCTGGGAGCCGGTGCCGACGTACGACACAGCCGGCGCGGCACGTGATCTGGCAGCGAACCCGATCCCCGGCCGGGCCGCCATTGCCAGCGCCCTGGCCGGCAAGATCTACGGCCTGGACGTGCTCGACGTCGGCATCGAGGATTCGCCGGAAAACACCACACGCTTCTTCGTCCTGGGCCGGGAAGAGGTGCCGCCGGCCGCGCGCAACAAAACATCCATCGTCTTCGCCACCTCGCACACGCCGGGCGCGCTCTACCATGCTCTGGGCGAATTCGCCACGCGCGGCATCAACCTGACCAAGATCGAGAGCCGGCCGCGACGCAACCGGCCATGGCATTACGTGTTCTACGTAGACCTGGAGGGCCATTACCAGGACCTGGGCGTCAGCCGGGCGCTGAGCAATCTGCTCACCCGCGCCGCTTTCGTCAAGCTGCTGGGCAGCTACCCGGCGGCGTGAGACGCATGCATGACATTTCACGTTTCACGCCCAACTTTTGTCACGGAGGTGTATCCCATGATCATCGTTATGAAACGCGGGGCCAGTGCCGGAGAGATCAGCTTTGTTGTCAACCAGGTGGAGGCGTTCGGCTATCGTGCGCACCTTTCGCATGGCACCGAGCGTACCATCATCGGCGTAGTAGGGGACGACCGCCCCCTCGAAAATCACAATTTCGAGCTGTTGCCCGGCGTCGAACAGGTAGTGCGCATCCTCCAGCCGTTTAAGCTCGCCAGCCGGGATTTCCACCCGGAGAACACCATCGTGGACGTGCGCGGGGTGCAGATCGGCGGCCAACAGCTCGTGATCATCGCCGGGCCCTGCTCGGTGGAGAGTCGCAGCCAGCTGCTGGAGACCGCCTGGGCAGTGAAGGAGGCCGGCGCCAGCATTCTGCGCGCCGGCGCGTTCAAGCCGCGCAGCTCGCCCTACTCCTTCCAGGGCCTGGGCGAAGAGGCACTGGAATTGCTAGCCGAGGCGCGCGAAGAGACCGGCCTGCCCGTCATCACCGAGGTGATGTCCATCGAGCAGGTGTCGCTCGTCAGCAAATACGCCGACGTGCTCCAGATCGGCGCGCGCAACATGCAGAACTTCCCGCTGCTGCAGGCCGTGGGCCGCACGCGCATCCCCGTGATGGTCAAACGCGGCCTGATGAACACCGTGCAGGAATGGCTCCTCTCGGCCGACTACGTCCTGAGCGGCGGCAACCGCCAGGTGATGCTCTGCGAGCGCGGCATCCGCACCTTCGAGACCGCCACGCGCAACACCTTCGACATCAATGCCATTCCGCTGGTCAAGAGCTGGACACATCTGCCTGTGCTGGGAGATCCGAGTCACGGCACGGGCAAATGGGACCTGGTGTCGGCAGTCGGTCGGGCATGCATCGCCGCCGGCGCCGATGGCCTGATGGTCGAGGTGCACCCCGACCCGGCCAAGGCGCTCTCCGATGGTGCGCAATCGCTCAAGCCCGAACGTTTCGCCGAATTGGTCGCCTCGTTGCGCAAGATCGCGCCGGCCGTAGGACGCACGCTGTGAGGCTTAAGGTTGGGGGCTGGGGGGCTGGCGCAACGGCTCCCACGGATGAGGGCACCCCGGTGTAGAGACCAACCCGAAAGCCGCCGTCGAAACAGACATGCCAGAAGACACATTTACCATCTGCATCGCGGGCCTCGGTCTCATGGGCGGGTCGTTGGCGCTGGCGCTGCGCGCGGAGACAACGCCCGCCACCTGGCGCACGGCGCGCCTGATCGGCGTGAGCCGCAGCCCCACGACGCTGGACGCCGCGCGCGCCGCCGGCGCCATTGATCACGGCACCACCGATCTCGCCCAGGGCGTCGCCGAAGCGGACCTGATCGTCCTGGCGACGCCGGTGCGCACGATCCTGCGGCTGTTGCCGGAGGTTGGCCGTCATGCCCGACCCGGCGCGCTGGTGATGGACCTGGGCAGCAGCAAAGGGCAGATCTGTGCGGCCATGGCCGATCTGCCTCCTGACGTGCAGCCGGTGGGCGCGCATCCGATGTGTGGCAAAGAGACGGCCGGTTTCGCCGCGGCCGACGCCGCTTTGTACCGCGGCCGGCCGTTCGTCCTCTGTCCGCTGCCGCGCACCGCCGATGATGCGCTCCAGACAGCGCATGACCTGGCGATCGCAGTGGGCGGCCGGCCTCTGGTGGTGGACCCGCTCGCGCACGACCGTGCCGTGGCCGCCATCAGCCATCTGCCCTACGTCGTGGCCGCTGCCCTGGTCGCGGCCGTGGATGGCGCCGGCGACGGGCTGGCCTGGACACTGGCTGCCTCAGGTTTTCGGGATACGACGCGCGTCGCGGCCAGCGATGTGGAGATGATGCTCGACATCCTGCTGACCAATCGCGAGGCACTGCTCGCGTGGATGGATGCTTTTGCCGGACAGTTCACCGCGCTGCGGAGCGGCCTGGCCGCGGGCGACGAGACGGGCCTGCGAACCTATCTGGCAGCGGTGCAGACACGACGCGCCGGCATGCGTTTTTGAGGAAGGCCCTTCGAGTTTCCACGCGGGGTCTGGTAATGTGAAAGGTCCGAGAACATGCAACGACTCATCGTTCATCCTTCCGGCCCATTGGCCGGCACCGCGCGCGTGCCCGGCGATAAATCTATCAGTCACCGTGCGCTGCTGCTGAGCGCGCTGGCCGAGGGCGACACGACCATCCATGGCTGGGTAGATGCCGACGTCTGCCGGGCCACCCTGCGCTGTGTGGCCGGCCTGGGTGTGGCCGTGGAAGAGACGCCCCCCTTGCCCGAGACAGCCGACAGCTGGCAGGGCACGCTCACCGTGCACGGCGTCGGCCTGCACGGCCTGCGCGAGCCGGCCGACGTGCTGGACTGTGCCGGTTCGGGCACGACCATCCGTCTGTTATCGGGGATCCTGGCCGGCCAACCTTTTACCAGCATCTTGACCGGCAGCGAGGCGCTGCGTCGTCGGCCCATGGGCCGCGTGGCCGAACCGCTGCGCCTGATGGGCGCCATCGTGCTCGGCCGCCAGGATGGCCGATTGCCGCCGCTGGCGATTCGCGGGGGCGGGCTGCGCGGCATGGACTACGCCATGCCGGTCGCCAGTGCCCAGGTCAAATCGGCGATCTTGCTGGCCGGCCTCTTCGCCACCGGCGAGACGATCGTGCACGAGCCCGGCCCGGCGCGCGACCACACCGAACGGATGCTGGCACATTTCGGCGTCGAAATCGTCACGCAGCGTGAGGGCGCTGGCGCAGCCATCCGCCTGACCGGCGGACAGAAGCTCATCGGCGGCGGCCGGCTCGACGTGCCCGGCGATTTCTCCTCGGCTGCATTTCCGCTGGTGGCGGCCGTGCTCGTCCCCGGCTCGGCTGTCCGGCTGTCCAACGTGGGGGTCAATCCAACCCGCACCGGCCTGTACGATTTGCTGGCGGCCATGGGCGCGGCCGTAGGCATAGAGACGCCGCCCCAGGTCGGCGCCGCGCGGCCCATGTCAGCAGCGGGCGAGCCGATGGCCGTGGTGACCGGCCACAGCAGCGCACTGGCCGGCATCGAAGTCGGCGGCGAGGTCGTCGTGCGGGCCATTGACGAATTCCCGATCTTCGCAGTCGCGGCGACCCAGGCGGCCGGCACGACCGTCATCCGCGACGCGGCCGAGCTGCGCGTGAAAGAGTCGGATCGCATCGCCGCGGTCTGCACGGAGCTGCGCAAGATGGGCGCCGATGTCGAAGAACGACCCGACGGCATGGTCATCCACGGCCCGGCTCGTCTGTGCGGGACCGTCGTTGACAGCCACCACGACCATCGCCTGGCGATGTCACTGGCGGTCGCCGGCCTGGTGGCCGACGGCCCCACCGAGGTGCTCGACGCCGGCGTGATCCGCGACTCGTTCCCGGGCTTCGTGGAAACGATGCGCAGCCTGGGCGCAGATATGACATGGGCAGGGGAATGAGCACCGAGCACAGCGTTCTCATGTCGTCTGATCGCTTAGTCCCCCGGTCGCGCTGTCACCCCATCACCGGCGCGACACGACTGGTCGGAGTGATGGGCTGGCCCGTAGAGCACAGCCTGAGCCCGCGCATGCACAATGCGGCATTCGCGGCGCTGGGGCTGGATTGGGTCTATGTGCCGTTTCCAGTGCGGCCCGAGCGGCTGGCCGACGCCGTACGCGGGCTGGTCGCATTGGGATTTGCCGGCTGCAATGCGACCGTGCCGCATAAGGCCGCGCTCGTGCCGCTCATGGACGAGCTCACGCCGATTGCAGCGGCAACCGGTTCGGTCAACACGATCGTCATCCGGCCGGACGGCTCACTGCTCGGAGACAGCACGGATGGCCACGGCTTCCTGATGGACTTACGGGCACATGGGGTGGAGATCGGCCCATCGGCAAATCAGCACGGCGACGATCCCTCGACCATCGCGTCACCTGGCCACTCTGTTGCCGCGCCACCCCGGCATCGCGTGTTGGTGATCGGTGCGGGTGGCGCGGCGCGGGCCGTGGTGTACGCCCTGGCCGAGGCGGGCGCACGCGTGGCGGTAGTCAACCGAACGGTGGCACATGCCGAGGCACTGTGGGAGGCCGAGCTCTCGGCGCATCCGTTTCCGGCCGCGCTGCCCGGGCTGGCGGCCGATGCCAGGTTAATCGTCAACACCACCAGCCTGGGGCTACACGGCGACGCCGATCCGTTGCCGTGGGATCCGGAGATTCCCTTCTGGCCCGATCAAGTGGTCTACGACCTGATCTACCATGTGCGCACGCCGTTTCTGCGCCTGGCCGAGGCGGCCGGTGCCCATGCCATTGACGGCCTGGGGATGCTGGTGTACCAGGGCGCGCGTTCGGCGGCGCTCTGGACCGGCCACAATGAGGCCGAACTCGCTCATTGGATGAAAAAGGAGCTCACACAATGACGAATGTCTTCGATGATCTCATGCGTCGGGGCCTGGTACATAGTTTCACCGAAGGGCTGCCCGAAGTGCTGGCCAATCAGAAGGTCACCGTCTACATCGGCTTCGACCCCACTTCCGACAGCCTGCAGGTGGGTAACCTGCTGGCCCTGATGGGGCTGGCGCGAATGCAACGATTCGGCCATACGCCCATCGCGCTGGCAGGCGGTGGCACCGGACTGATCGGCGACCCCAGCGGCAAGACGCAGGAGCGCCAGCTGCAGAGCAAAGAACAGATCGCGGCCAATGTCGAGGCGATCAAAGTGCAGCTGGCCCATTTTCTCGACTTCGAGGTGCGCAGCAATCCGGCCCGCATCGTCAACAATGCGGACTGGCTCACTACCATCTCGATGATGGATTTCCTGCGCGATGTGGGCAAACACTTCACCGTCAACTACATGATTGCCAAAGACTCAGTGCAGACCAGACTGGAGCGCCAGGAGGGGATCTCCTACACGGAGTTCAGCTACATGCTGCTCCAGGCCTACGACTTCCTGCAACTCTTCGACCGCTACGGCTGCATCCTCCAGGCCGGAGGCAGCGATCAGTGGGGCAACATCACGGCCGGCGTCGAGCTGATCCGCCGTGTGCGCGGCGCGCGCGCCTATGGGTTGGTCTACCCGCTGGTGACCGGTGCCGATGGTGTGAAGCTGGGCAAGACCGAACAGGGCGCGATCTGGCTCGACCCGAAGCGCACATCGCCCTACCGGTTCTACCAGTTCTGGCTGAACCAGCAAGACGCCGACGTGATCCGCTACCTCGCCTACTTCACCTGGTTGAGCTTCGAGGAGATCGCCGAGCTGGAGCAGGCAGTGCGCGAGCGACCGGAGCAGCGCGAAGCACAACGGCGCCTGGCGCGCGAGGTGACGCGACTGGTGCACGGAGATCAGGCGCTGGCCGATGCCGAACGGGCCTCGCTGGCGCTCTTCGGCGGCAGCCTGGAGGGCCTGAGTGTTGCCGAGATCGAAGATGTCTTCGCCGAAGCGCCCTCCAGCGAGATGCCGCGTTCGGCGTTCGAGGGGCCGGGCAGGCCGATCCTCGACCTGTTGGTGGAGACCGGGCTGGTGAAATCGAAGGGCGAGGGCCGACGCCTGATCGCCGCGGGAGGAGTCTACGTCAATAACGTGCGCGTCGAGGATGCCGGCCAGGCCATCGCCACTGCACATCTGATCGGCGGCCGCTTCCTGGTATTGCGCACCGGCAAGAAGCAATATCACCTGGTGCGGATGCTGATGTGAGGATTGTCTTCTCTCTCCCGGCCGGGAGAGAGAAGACAATCCATCGTTCGCCTGCGGCTCCATCACGCGTCTTCGGCCGCGCGGTAGAGCGCGATGATCTTCTCCGGCGGCACTTCGGCCAGGATGTTGTGGATGTTGCAGAAGACGAAGCCGCCATCCTGGGCCATGTACTGCGTCACTTCACGGGCTTCGGCATAGACATCTTCGACGGTCCCCAGGAGGAGGGTTCCCTGCGCGTTGACTCCGCCGCCCCACAGCGTCAGCCGGCCGCGCGCCTTGTCCTTCCACTCCCGATACGAATGCCCACCGGCCGTCCACTGCACCGGGTTCAGCGCATCGAAGCCGCACTCCACGATCATGTCGAGCAGGTCGTAGATCGCGCCGCACGAATGCAAGAAGGTCTTGACCTGGGGCGCGAGGCGGTGGCATTCGTCGTTGATCCGTTTGCGATAGGGCAGGAAGAGCTTGCGAAAGATCTTCGGCGAGGCGATGGTGCTGCGCTGCGTCCCCCAATCGTCGCTGCCCAGCCAGATGACGTCCACATACGGCGCGATCTCCGGCAGCAGCGCCCGGATGTTGTGCAGCGCGAACTCGGTGGCGATCTCGTGCAGTTCGGCCACGTAGTCCGGCTCGGTGAGGCACAGCACAGGGAAGACGCCCATCCCGCCGTGGCCGTGGATCGAGATCGGCGGCGCGAGCGCGCCCTCATTGAAAAAGACCGCCCGGTCGGTAGCCTCGCGCACGCGGCGGCACAGGTCGCGGATCGTCACGATCTCTTCATCGCGCAGATAGCGCGCCTTCAGCCCCTCGGCAAACAGCTTGAGGTCGTATTTAGGCAGCTCGTCGCTCATGTTCAGCGGCTGGCCGCCGTGGAGCTCGTCGAACACGAACGAAGTGGGCGGCATCCGGCTGGCGCCCTGGACGATCGTCCCATCCTCTTCGGTGAAAAAGATGGCCGGGTTGCGCACCAGCGCCGGCAGGCGACCGTTGAAGTCATACGGATGCCACTTCTCCGGCTCAGGGAAGGCGTTCGTTGCCCGGCCGCAGATGGTCACGACGTCCACGCCGAGCGCATCCAGCACATCGAGATCGGGCATGGCGAGCATCTGGCCGGTGTCGTACATCTTCGGCAAACGCGGGGGCAGGCCCAGAGCCGCCACCAGCCTGGGATAGGCAAAGCCGCTGATGCTCGACGATAGCATCCCGCCGAGATCCTTCGGCGGCCGGTCGGTCTTCTGAAAGGCGAACGCCTTCAGCACACGTTCACGGGGAGATAGCATGGACCTCCTTCACGGGCAAAAATGAGCAGCGAGATACACTCCTCGCCTGGTACTGACGCAAACGATAATCCGAATCATTGTACCCCACATCGGTCTGAGAACCCCAAAAACACATCGTTCCAAGATGCGTTACCCGACAACGCACTCCCCCAAAACACCTGTCCTGCCCCAGTTTGCCAGACGCCCCATTCTTGCGTATGATGGAGACGCCATTTCATCTGCATGGAACCGAGGCTCAAATCATGATCTTCCCCGCCCTTCCGCAGGATCTGCTCAAGGCGCGCTTGCAGCCGCCGGCTGGCCCCATCCGCATGGTGCTGGACACCGACACCTACAACGAGATTGACGACCAGTTTGCAGTCGTCTACGCCCTGCGCTCGGCCGAAAAGCTCACGGTCGAGGCGCTCTACGCCGCGCCCTTCACCAACGACCGCTCGACCGGGCCGGCCGACGGCATGGAGAAGAGCTACGACGAGATCGTGCGCCTGCTGGATCGGCTGCACATCCCAGCCGCGGGCTTCGTCTATCGCGGCTCGACCGCCTACCTGGGCAGCCGGCCGGAACGCAGCCCTGCTGCGCTCGATCTCGTGCAGCGAGCCATGGCCGCACCCGACGACGATCCGCTGTACGTCGTCGCCATCGGCGCGATCACCAACGTCGCGTCGGCGCTGCTGATCGAACCGGAGATCGTGCGCAAGATCGTGGTGGTGTGGCTGGGCGGCCATGCACACGCGCTGCCGCATACCGTCGAATTCAACCTCATGCAAGACGTGCCTGCCGCCCGCGTCATCTTCGACAGCGGCGTGCCGTTCGTCCATGTGCCGTGCCTGGGCGTGGCCTCGCACCTGCTGACCACCAAAGCCGAGCTGACGGAGGCCATCGCCGGCCGCAATCCGGTCTGCGACTTCCTGTACGAACGGTTCTGTGCGTACCATGCCGATCACTTCGCCTACGGCAAGGAGCTCTGGGATGTGGCGACCATCGCCTACCTGCTCGACGAGAGCTGGACGCCCTCCCGCGTGGTCCCCAGCCCGCGGCTGATGGGCGAGTATCGCCTGGGCGAGGGCGGCCACCTCTACTTCGCGCCCGCGGCCGATCGCCACCCCATCCGCGAAGTGTGGTTCCTGAGGCGCAACCCGATCTTCCGCGATCTGTTCACCAAACTGCAACGCATCGAGAAGTGATCCATGTCACCACGCCAGATCGTCTTCATCATGACCGACACCCAGCGCCAGGACATGGTCGGGTGTTACGGCAATCCCGACATGCACACGCCGAACCTCGACCGGCTGGCGGCCGAGGGGGTGCGCTTCGACCGCGCCTACACCTGCCAGCCTGTCTGCGGCCCGGCTCGCGCTGCGCTCTTCACCGGCACCTTCCCCCACACCAACGGCGTCTGGGCCAACTCGAACCCGATGGGCGACAACATCAAGACGGTCGGCCAGCGGCTGCACGATCGAGGCATCCACACCGCCTACATCGGCAAGTGGCACCTGGACGGCGGCGACTACTTCGGCCTGGGCCGCTGCCCGGACGGGTGGGATCCGGCCTACTGGTACGACATGCGTAACTACCTGGAGGAGCTGACGCCGGAAGAGCGACTGCGTTCCCGCTCGCCCGCGCTCAATCGTGACCCGAACCTGACCGCCGGGTTCACCTTCGGCCACCGCTGCTCCGATCGGGCGATCCGCTTCCTGGAAGCCAGCCAGGATGAGGACTTCCTGCTGGTCGTCTCCTACGACGAGCCGCACCACCCGTTCATCTGCCCGGAGCCATTCGCCAGCATGTTCCGCAATTATCGTTTCCCCAAGCGGCCCAACGTCTGGGACACGCTGGCGGATAAGCCGGAACATCACCGGGTATGGGCGGGTGATGCCGTGCACTGGGATCGCGACCGGCTGGAGATCGTCATCCCCGATTACCTGGGCTGCAACAGCTTCGTGGACTACGAGATCGGCCGCGTGCTGGAAGCGGTGGACCGCTACGCGCCGGATGCGCTGGTGATCTACACCTCGGATCACGGCGACCTGCTGCAGTCGCACTGCATCACCAACAAAGGCCCGGCCATGTACGAGGAAGTAACCCTGATGCCGTTCCTCGTGCGCTGGCCCGGCCAGGCGCCGGCCGGTGCCAGCGCACGCGGCCTGATCTCGCACATTGACGTAGTTCCGACCATGCTCGATTTCTTCGGCCTGCCCACCCCGCAGACGCTGGCCGGCCGCAGCCTGCTGCCGGTGTTCCGCCAGCCCGAACGACCGGCCAACGACGCCGTCTTCATGGAATTCGGCCGCTACGAGACCGACCACGACGGCTTCGGCGGCTTCCAGCCCGTGCGCGCGGTGCGCGATGAGCGCTATAAGCTGGTGATCAACCTGCTGACGACCGACGAGCTGTACGACCTGGAGGCCGATCCGTTCGAGATGCGCAACCTGATCGGCTCGCCGGAGCACGCGGCCGTGCGCGATCGCCTGCACGACCGACTGCTGGCCTGGATGAACGACACCCGCGACCCGTTCCGCGGCTACTACTGGGAGCGCCGGCCCTGGCGCAGCGATGCCCGGCCCGCGACCTGGGACTACACCGGTATGACCCGGCAGCGCGAGGAGCTCGACTATGAGCCGCGGCAGTTAGATTACGCGACCGGATTGGAGATCACCGAGACGGTGCGGAAGAAATGAAAGGGAAAGGATGAAGGAAGCACGATGAGCGAATTGCAGCGAATCGCGCTGGTCACCGGCGCGGGGAGCGGGATCGGCCGGGCTGCCGCGCTGGCGCTGGCGCGCGACGGCTGGACCGTGGTGTTGGCCGGCCGTCGGGCCGAGGCCCTGGCACAGGTCGCAGCCGAGGCGGCGGCGTTCGGCGCCCAGGCGTTGCCTGCGCCCACCGATATCACCGACCCGGCCTCTGTGGCCGCGCTGTTTGCCGGGATCAAAGAACGCTTTGGCCGCCTCGATCTCCTGTTCAACAACGCCGGCATCGGCGCGCCGGCGATCCCGCTGGAGGAACTGACCTTCGCCCAATGGCAGGCCGTCGTGCAGACCAATCTGACGGGCGCATTCCTCTGCACGCAGGAGGCGTTCCGGATCATGAAGAACCAGGTCCCGCGCGGGGGCAGGATCATCAACAACGGCTCGATCTCGGCGCATACCCCGCGGCCTCACTCCGCGCCCTACACGGCCACCAAACACGCCATCACCGGCCTGACCAAATCCACCGCGCTCGATGGCCGGCCGTTTGACATCGCCTGCGGCCAGATTGACATCGGCAACGCGGCCACCGAGATGACCGAGCGGATGAGCCGCGGCGTGTTGCAGCCCGATGGCCGCATCATGCCGGAACCGACGATAGATGTAGACATAGTCGCCCGCGCCGTGGTCTACATGGCGAGCCTGCCGCTCGACGCCAATGTCCTCTTCATGACCGTGATGGCGACGAAAATGCCGTTCGTCGGCAGAGGCTGACGCGCCTCTGGTCAAACTTACCTCGGTCAAGCCGCTACCTGACAGGATTTACAGGATGAAACATTCCATCATTCTCATCCTGTAAATCTTGTTCATCCTGTCCAACGGAGGCTAAACCTGTGCGCATCCTGTATCTCGATCTCGACACCCTGCGGCCCGACCACCTGGGCTGCTACGGCTACCATCGCAACACCTCGCCCAACATTGACCGCATCGCGGCGCAGGGCGTGCGCTTCGACAACTACTACTGTTCGGACGCGCCCTGCCTGCCCTCGCGCACCGCGCTGATGACCGGCCGCTTCGGCATCCACACCGGCGTCATCAACCACGGCGGGACGTGCGCCGACCCGCGCATTGACGGGCCGAACCGCGGCTTCCGCGACAGCCTCTCCTCGACCAGCCTGCCGGCCTTGCTCAAACAGGCCGGGCTGTACACCGTCTTCATCGGCGGCTTCGGCGAGCGCCACTCGGCCTGGAGCTTTTACGCCGGCTTCCGCGAGATCTACGACACGGGCAAAGGCGGCATGGAATCGGCCGAGGACGTGACGCCCACCGCGCTCGACTGGATCGAACGCAATGCGGTACGCGACAACTGGTATCTGCACGTCAACTATTGGGATCCGCACACGCCCTACCGCGCGCCGGCCGAGTTCGGCAACCCGTTCGAGAACGATCCGCTGCCGGCCTGGCTCACGCCGGACGTGCTGGCGGAACATCGCCAGCACGTCGGGCCGCACAGCGCGCGCGAAACCTACATGTACCACGGCAACGACGATCCACGCTGGCCGCGCTATCCGGGCGAAATCCGCGACATGGCCGATCTCCATCGCTTCATTGACGGTTACGACTGCGGCGTCCGCTACATGGACGAGCACATCGGCCAGCTCTTCGCTGCGCTGGAACGGGCCGGCGTGATGGACGACCTGGCGATCATCATCAGCGCGGATCATGGCGAGAACCTGGGCGAGCTGGGCATCTACGCCGAGCACGGCACGGCCGACCACATCACCTGTCGCATCCCGATGATCGTGCGCTGGCCGGCGGGCATGCAGGGCCACGTGGATCGCGGCCTGCACTACAACCTCGACCTGGCGCCCACCCTCGCCGAGCTACTCGGCCGGCCGGCCAAGCCGCACTGGGACGGCGACAGCTATGCGCCGGTCATCATGCACGGGGCTGATCGCGGCCGGGAATACCTGGTCATCAGCCAGGGCTGCCACGTCTGCCAGCGCAGCGTGCGCTGGGGCGACTGGCTCTACATGCGCACCTACCACGACGGCTACCATCTCTTCCCGACCGAGATGCTCTACAACGTGGCCGAGGACCCGCACGAACAGCACGACCTGGCGGCCGCGCGCCCCGACCTCTGCGCGCAGGGGCTGCGCTATCTGACGGAGTGGCACGACCAGATGATGGCGACGATGCCGGCGGGGTACACCGAAGATCCGATGCGCATCGTTCTGGCTGAGGGCGGGCCATTCCATGCGCGGGGATTCCTGAAGGATTATGTCAAACGACTGGAGGAAACGGGGCGGGGTCATGCCGTGCCGGAGCTGAAGCGACGGCATCCGCGCGAATTCGCCTGATGGCGCACGCGCCAGGCGCCTGACCGAGAATGGGCCATGTGCCGCGGGATCAATCCCGTCGCGGGCCATTTTGGATTGCGGCGCTGTAGCGCCGCTTTGCGATCGTCGCCGCAGGCCAAAGCGGCGTCAAGCCGCCGCAATCCAAAGCGGCGTCGGGCCGCCGCAGACCAAAGCTACGCCAGATAATCGCTGCGCATCTTCTCCATCCGTCCCACGCTTTCGGAGAAACCGCCCGGCCGGCTGCGCGCATGCCACAGCTCGCGGTATGCCGCGATCAGCCGTTCGGCGTCGGCGGCGAGCTCGGCGCGCAATCCGACATCCTCTTGCCCCTCGGCTTTGCCCAGCATCCAGAGGCCGCGGCGGGCGCCGTGGCGCAGCATGTCTGCCGCCCACATGAACTCGCGGCGGATCAGGTCGGCGTCGGGCCGCTGCGAGGCGACCTGGGGCCAGCGCGCCATCACCGCGTCTATCTCCTCGATGGCAGCGAGCAGGCCCGCCGCGGTGAATGCGCCGTAACGCGGGCGATTGGCCGCGAACTGCGCATAGGTGACCTGCAACAGCCGGCCCATCACCGTCGAATTGTGCAGGTCCACGCCGGTCTTCAGATAAACATTGCCCAGGTCATAGGCGATGCGGCCCAGCACGCCGCTCGGATCGCGGAACGCGTGGAGGCTGATCGCCTGCGCGATGTCGAGCTCCCGGTTCGCCGCACATGCCCAGGAGAGCGCCGCGCCGTATGCGAAGCCCAGATAGCTCACCGGCAGCGGCTGCCAGTGGCCGGCGTCGCCCCAATCGGTGATCAGGTAGCCGACCGCGCCGTGCTTCAGGCCGGCCTCGGCCGCATTGCGCAGGTTGCCGATTGCGTTCGTCGTCCGACCGGCGATGGTATTCCAGGAGGCCGTGCCCGGACAGACGTAAAACGGCACCCCTGAAGCTGCAAAAGCCGCACCATGCTGATCGAACGGGTGTGCGGCCTCGTAGCCCCATTCCAACGCCACGGCATCGCGCGGCACTTCGGGCACCAGCTCCGGATGCTCCATGATGATGTCGCCCCAGAACTGCATCGTGCGGCCGCGCGCTTTGACCTCGCGGTAGATCTGGAGCAAAAAATCGAGGTAGACACGACCGGCCCCGCGCTGCGCCACCGCCTCTCTGGAGCGGCCCTGGCCCAGGTCAATCGTCTCGTCGCAGCCGACGTTGAACTGGCGGCTGGAGAAGTGCGGCAGCAGCTCGTCGAAGATGCTGCGCACCAACGCGATGCTGCCCGGATCAACCGGACACAGGCTGAGCGGATAATCGTAATGCCCCCAGCGCGTGTCGCAACCATCGGGCGCTTAGGCCAGATGGCGATAACGGTCGTGGATCAGCCAACGCGTCATGTGGCCGAACGAGTTCTGATTGGGCACCAACTCGATGAAGCGCTCGCGACAATACGCGTCGAGCGCCAGGATCTCCTCGCCGGTCAGCGGCGACGCATCGGCCCAGACCTCCGGATGGTTGCGGTAGGCGAAGGTGTGCTCGGTGTAGAGCTGGAGCTGGTTGATCTTCCACTCGGCGAGCAGATCGACCAGGGCGTAGAGCGTCGCCATACTCGGGACTTTGTCGCGGCTGATGTCGTGCATCACGCCGCGGTGGGGGAAGTCGGGCCAGTCCTCGATGCGCAGACAGGGCAGGATGCCAGGCGAGACCTGGCGCGTCAGTT
>FWWL01007395.1_pt1 | contig 14991 bp, 16 predicted proteins | sample 2228331 | NCBI WGS metagenome assembly FWWL01 (sample SAMEA103939775, study PRJEB20133) | metagenome
TGCCGATTCAGCTTTGCTGAAAACGACTCTAGTGGCGGCTCAGCCCGCAACCATCCGCGCATTCGCCTCCCGCAGCGTGATCGTCCCGCACGACAACGCCAGCGGGTAGAGGATTTCATTCTCGATCCGCACCCGCGCCGACAGCGCGGACAGGACGCGCTTGCTCGCCTCGATGAACAGCTCGCGGTCGCTCTCGATCTCGTCGGCGGTCCATTCGTCGACATAGGCACGCCATTCGGCGGCCAGCTGGTCGAAATCGCCCATTGCGATTTCCGCTGCCTCGCGCTGCGCCATGTCACCCCTGGCGAGCAAGTGCGGATAGACTTCGAGGTCCTCGGTCGCCAGATGCGCGACCAGATCGGTGTCCAGCGCGACGATCATCGTGCGCAGCATCGTCGGCGATTCGGTCGCGACGGCACGCAACAGGGCGTTGCTCCGCGCGCTGATCTGCGCATGCTCGTCAATCAGACGCTCGATCGAAACCATTCCACCCTCCTTCGCCGACTCGTATAGACGATGCTGGTTAAGAGGGGGTGGCGTTCCGCTTGACGCCGGCTATTCAGCCTCCCCATCCTCGCGCACACACGTAAGGACCGCCAGATTTCATGCAGCTCGTCATCGTCGAATCGCCCGCCAAGGCGAAAACCATCGAAAAATATCTGGGCAAGGACTATCGCGTCCTCGCCTCCTATGGTCACATCCGCGACCTGCCGCCCAAGGACGGATCGGTTCAGCCCGATGACGGATTTGCGATGGAGTGGGAAACCTATCCCGACAAGGCCAAGCAGCTGAAGGCGATCACCGATGAGGCCAAGAAGGCCGACCGCCTGATCCTCGCCACCGACCCCGATCGTGAGGGGGAGGCGATCAGCTGGCACGTTCAGGAAGTGCTGGCGAAGAAGAAGGCGCTGCCCAAGGAGGTCGAGCGCGTTACCTTCAACGCGATTACCAAGGCCGCGGTGACGCAGGCGATGGCGCAGCCGCGCCAGCTCGATACCGACCTCATCGACGCCTATCGTGCGCGCCGGGCGCTCGACTATCTGGTCGGCTTCACTTTGTCGCCGGTGCTGTGGCGCAAGCTGCCCGGCGCCAAATCGGCGGGCCGCGTCCAGTCGGTTGCACTGCGCCTGATCGTCGAGCGCGAGCGCGAGATCGAGCTGTTCAAGGCACAGGAATATTGGTCGGTCGTCGCGCATCTCGAACATGACGGCACCGCGTTCGACGCGCGGCTGGTGCGGTTCGAGGGCAAGAAGCTCGACCGGCTGTCGATCGGCACCGAGGGCGTGGCGATGCGCGCCAAGGCCGCGGTCGAGCAGGGCCGGTTCACCGTCGCGAGCGTCGAGACCAAGCCGGCGATGCGTAACCCGCCGCCGCCCTTCACCACCTCGACCCTGCAGCAGGAGGCCGCGCGCAAGCTCGGCTTTTCCGCCAGCCACACGATGCGGATCGCGCAGGCGCTCTACGAAGATGGCGCGATTACCTATATGCGGACCGACGGCGTGCAGATGGACGGCAGCGCCATCGACGCCGCGCGCAAGGCGATCCATGACCGCTATTCGGGCAGCTACGTCCCCGACAAGCCACGCCAATATCAGACCAAGGCCAAGAATGCGCAGGAAGCGCATGAGGCGATCCGACCGACCGATTTCAGCAAGGATCGCGCCGGATCGGGCGACCATGCCAAGCTCTACGAGCTGATCTGGAAGCGTGCACTGGCGAGCCAGATGGCGTCGGCGCGGATGGAGCGGACGACCGTGGAGCTGGAAGAACCGACCGGCCAGGACGCGCTGCGCGCCACCGGCCAGGTGGTGCTCTTCCCCGGCTATCTCGCGCTCTACGAAGAAGGCCGCGACGATGAGGGCGACGAGGATTCGCGCCGCCTGCCGGTGATCCGTCAGGGCGATACCCCCGCCAAGAAGGGCGTCGACGCCGAACAGCATTTCACCCAGCCGCCGCCGCGCTTCTCCGAAGCGTCTTTGGTCAAGCGGCTCGAGGAACTCGGCATCGGCCGCCCCTCGACCTATGCCTCGATCATTCAGGTGCTCAAGGACCGCGCCTATGTGCGGGTCGAAAAGAACCGCTTCTTCGCCGAGGAAACCGGGCGGCTGCTGGTGGCGTTCCTCGAACGCTTCTTCGAAAAATACGTCAATTACGACTTCACCGCAGGGCTTGAGGAAGAGCTGGACGATGTGTCCGGCGGCCGCGCCGGGTGGCAGGCGGTGCTCGACGCCTTCTGGCGCGATTTCCAGCCGCGCACGGCAGAAGTCATGGAGCGCAAGCCGAGCGAGGTGACCGAGGCGCTCGACCAGTTCCTCGAACCCTATCTCTTCCCCGACAAGGGTGACGGCACCGATCCGCGGCTCTGCCCGTCCTGCGGCACTGGCCGACTGGCACTGCGGGGCGGCAAGTTCGGCGCGTTCGTTGCCTGCTCCAACTATCCCGACTGCAAATTCACCCGCCGCTTCGGCCAGCCGGGTGGTGCAGACGGCGGGGACAGCGGCCCTGAGGTGATCGGGCAGGATCCGGAGACGGGTGAGGACATCTCGCGCCGCTCGGGCCGGTTCGGGCCGTATATCCAGCGCGGCGAGGGCAAGGAGGCGGCGCGTGCGTCGATCCCCAAGGATATTCCCGAACTGGATCTGGACTGGGCGGTCAAGCTGCTCAACCTGCCGCGCACGATCGGCAACCATCCGGAGACCGGCAATCCGATCACGGCGTCAATTGGCCGCTATGGCCCCTATCTGGCGCATGACGGCAAATATGCGCGACTGGCTTCGACCGCAGAGGTGTTCGAGACCGGCATGAACGCTGCCGTGGTCAAGCTCGCCGAAGCTGCGGCGGGCGGCGGGCGTCCGCAGCGCGGCTCGCGTGAGCCGCTCAAGGTGCTGGGTGCGCACCCGGTGTCGGGCGCGGAGATCAAGCTGATGGAGGGGCGCTACGGCGCGTATCTGACCGACGGCACAACCAATGCGACCCTACCAAAAACGGTCGATCAGGCGGCGCTGACGCTCGACGAAGCGGTGCAGCTGATCGACGCCAAGGCCGCCGCTGGCCCAGCCAAGAAAAAGGGCGGACGCAAGGCTCCGGCGAAGAAGGCTCCGGCAAAGAAGGCCGCGCCGAAGAAGAAGGCGGCGGCGAAAAAGGAGTAACTCTCGTCATCCCGGCCTTGAGCCGGGATCCCGCTGCCTGAACCCGCCTGAGAAGAAGCGGGGGCCCGGGTCAACCCCGGGATGACGGGCGGGGAGGATTGGGGCGTTACGCTGCCCGAAGCGACGTCATCTGCAGCCAGGCGCGCGCCTGCTTCTGCGCTTCGATGATTTCGCGCGCGGTCATTTCTTCCGCGATCTCGGCCCGCATATAGGGGGCGTGGGCGCTGCCCTTCAGGGCGGCGATGTTGAACCATTTGTGCGCTTCGATCAGGTCCATGTCGACGCCCGACGCGCCGCTCGAATAGACCATCCCGAGCTCATAGGCCGCGTCGGCGCTACCGCGCGCCGCATCCGCCAGCCGGCTGTCGATCAGGAACTGTGCGCTCTTAATGCTGTTGCCCATGACTTTGCCCCACTTTTGATCGCTCTCATCATGGAAGCGAGCTTGGGGCATTCATGGTAAGCAAATGGTTAACGTCGGTTACCGGTCAATCCGGGGCCGCCACCGCAACATTGTCGATCAGCCGCGTGCCCGCGATCCGGGCGGCGGCGAGCAGGCGGCGGGGCTGGCCAGCGACCGGCGCGCCCAGGCTGTCGGCATCGACCAGCTCGACATAATCGACTTCAAAACCAGCAGCTACCAGCGACACGCGCGCGGTGGCCAGCGCGGTGGCGGGGTCGTCGCCCTTCTCGATTGCGCGCACCGCGACGCCAAGCGCGCGGGGCAGGGCAACTGCCGCTGCGCGATCCTCGGGCGCGAGATAGGCGTTGCGCGAGGAGAGGGCGAGCCCGTCATCATCGCGCTGCGTCGGCACGCCGCGCACGTCGATATCGAAATCGAGGTCCGCGACCATCCGCCGGATCACCGCGAGCTGCTGGAAGTCTTTCTCGCCAAACAGCGCGACATCGGGCTTCACTTGGTTGAACAGCTTGGCGACCACCGTCGCGACCCCGTCGAAATGACCCGGCCGGGCCGCGCCGTCGAGCGGCTCGCTGACGCCCGAAACCGCAATGTTGGTCGCGTGGCCCTCGGGGTACATGACCTCGACCGGCGGCATCCACAACAGGTCGACCCCGGCCTCGGCCAGCATGCGCGAATCCGCCAGCTCCTTGCGCGGATAGCGGGCAAGGTCTTCATTCGGCCCGAACTGCTTGGGGTTGACGAAGATCGACACCACCACGCGCTGTCCCGCCAGCTTGGCCTGCGCCACCAGTGCCATATGCCCGGCATGGAGCGCGCCCATGGTGGGGACGAAGGCGATCCGCTCGCCCGCAGCGCGGAATCCCGAAATGGCATCGCGAAGTTCGGAGAGCTGACGGATGGTTTGCACGCGTACAAGGCCTTGGATATGGAACGGAGCGCGGCCTTCTATGGGGGGCGGGCCGGGTGTTCAATCAGGGAAGTTGAGTGACCGACGCATCGAACGCGCTGCACGTGATCGTCTTCGCCAATGAAAAGGGCGGGACTGGCAAATCCACGACCGCTGTCCACACCGCCATCGCGCTCGCGATGAAGGGCGCCCGCGTGTCATGCCTCGATCTTGACCATCGCCAGCGCACGATGGGCCGCTATCTCGACAACCGGCTCGAAACGATGAACCGCGTCGGGCGCCCGCTGCCGATGCCGCGATTCGAAACGCATGACGGCGATAGCATTGCGCGCTTCTCCGAATCGCTGGAGCGGCTGGGGCAGGATACCGACTTCCTGATCATCGACACGCCCGGACGCGACGACAAGTTCGGGCGGATCGCGATCACCAATGCCGACACGCTGGTGACGCCGATGAACGACAGCTTCGTCGATTTCGACCTGATCGGGCAGGTCGACCCCGACACCTTCCGGGTTACGCGGCCCAGCTTCTATTCCGAACTGATCTGGGATTCGCGCAAGCGCCGCGCCAAAGCCGATGGCCAGACGATCGACTGGGTCGTCCTGCGCAACCGCATGCAACATATCGAGGCGCGCAACATGAAGCGCGTGTCGGAGGCGATCGACCAGCTCGCCAAGCGCGTCGGCTTTCGCGTCATCCCCGGCCTGTCCGAACGCGTGATCTATCGCGAGCTGTTCCCCAAGGGCTTGACCATGCTCGACAGCCGCGAATTCGGCGAAATGGGCCTCGCCCATGTCGCCGCGCGGCAGGAGCTGCGCGAGATGATGGCCGGCCTCGCCTTGCCCGAGGTCGAAGCCACGCTGCCGCTGTTCGCATGATTGCCAAATTCCTGATCGGGGTGCTGCTCGCCTGGCTCGGCTGGCGGCTCTGGCATGGCTGGGGACGACCGCTGCCCGGCACGCCCAAGCCGGCCCCGGCACCCACCGCGCGCGACCCCGAAGAGGCCGCGGCTTATGCCATTCTCGGCGTCTCGCCCGGGGCCGATGCGGATGAGATCCGCGCCGCGCACCGCCGCCTGATCACCAGCGTCCACCCCGATCGCGGCGGCTCGCCCGAACTGACCCGCCAGGTCAACGCCGCGCGCGACACGCTGCTCAAACCCAAGCTCGGCCCGAAAAACTGAAACGCATTGCGCTTAGCCGCGTTTGACGGTTGCACTTTGCGTAACGCGCGCGAAATGAAGCGCGTGGAATTTCCTCCGGAGGCCCAATGACCCATCGTTTCGATCCGACCTCGCTGCGCGAATATGACATCCGCGGAATCGTGGGAAAGACGCTCGGGCCGGACGATGCGCGCGCGATCGGGCGCGGCTTTGCCACCTTGCTGCGCCGCGCCGGCGGGCACCGCGTCGCGGTTAGCCGCGATGGGCGCGTCTCCTCTCCGGTGCTGGAAGCGGCGCTGATCGAGGGGCTGACCGCGTCGGGCTGCGACGTCGTCCGCATCGGCCTCGGGTCGACGCCGATGCTCTATTATGCCGAGGCGATTCTAGAGGTGGATGGCGGCATCCAGATAACCGGCAGCCATAATCCCGGCGACTATAACGGCTTCAAGATGGTGTTCCAGCACCGTCCGTTTTTTGGGGCCGACATTCAGACGCTCGGGCGCATGGCCGCCGAGGGTGATTGGGAGGAGGGCGAAGGCACGGTCGCCGACGCCGACATTCTCGACGATTATGTCGGTCGCCTGCTCGCCGGCTATGCGGGTGGCACCTTCCGCATCGGCTGGGACTGCGGCAATGGCGCGTCGGGGCCGGTGATCGAAAAGCTGGTGAAGCTCCTGCCCGGTGAGCATCACACGCTGTTCACCGATGTGGACGGCAATTTCCCCAATCATCATCCCGATCCCACCGAAGAGAAGAATCTGGCGCATCTCAAGGCGCTGGTCGCGGAGAAGAACCTCGATTTCGGACTGGCCTTCGATGGCGATGGCGACCGGATCGGCGCGATCGACGGGCAGGGCCGCGTGATCTGGGGCGATCAGCTTCTGTCCATTCTGGCCGAACCTGTCCTCAAAAAGGACCCCGGCGCGACGATCATCGCCGACGTGAAGGCTAGCCAGGCGCTGTACGACCGGATCGCCGAGCTGGGCGGCCAGCCGCTGATGTGGAAGACCGGGCACAGCCTGATCAAGACCAAGATGAAGGAAACCGGCGCGCCGCTCGCGGGCGAGATGAGCGGGCATATCTTCTTCGCGCAGGACTATTACGGCTTTGACGACGCGCATTATGCCGCGGTCCAGCTGATCAACGCGGTGCACCTGATCGGCACGTCGATGAGCGAGATCCGCAGCGCGATGCCGGCTATCGTCAACACGCCCGAAATGCGCTTCCAGGTCGATGAAAGCCGCAAGTTTGCGGTGATCGACGAGGTGCTGGAGCGGCTCAAGGCCGAGGGCGCCGACGTCAACGACACCGATGGCGCGCGGGTCAATACGCCCGATGGCTGGTGGCTGCTGCGCGCATCGAACACCCAGGACGTTCTGGTCGCCCGCGCCGAGGCGAAGGACGAGGCCGCGCTCGACCGCCTGCTGGCGATGATCGACGCGCAGCTCGCCGCCAGCGGGCTGGAGCGCGGGCCTCAGGCGGCGCATTGAGCGCGGCGGTCGAGTCCTATCTATCGACCCTCGCGCCGCATGACCGGGCGATGGTCGATGCGCTGCGTGCCATCGTGATCGCCGCCGCGCCGGACCTGATCGAGGAGATCAAGTGGAATGCGCCGAGCTTTCGCGACGGCGCGGACCACAAGGTTACGCTGGGCATCGAGCGCAAGGGCGGTGTCCGCGTCGTCCTCCATCGCGGCGTCGCAAAAAAGCACGCCACGGAGTTCAGCTTCGACGATGCCGCGCGGCTGGCCGCCTGGCCGGCACCAGACCGTGGCGTCGTGACGTTCCGCGATCTGGGGGAGATCGACTCGCGACATCGCGAATTGCGCGACCTGATCGCGCGCTGGATCGCGGCAACCCGCTGACCGCTTGCGAATGCCGGACCGGCTGGTGTTCAGCGGCGCGCCAGATCCCAGGCCGCGCGCACCTGCGCCAGATAAATCGGCGCGCTACGCCGTAACGCTGCCTGCGCATCGCGCGAAAAACCGGTGTGAAATTCCTGGCTCAGCCGTGCATCGGCGGCGGCGATGCGCAGCAGCGACCGCACCTCCTGCGGTGCTCGGTCCCGCGCCTGCAGATGCGTGGCAAGGCCAAGGATCGCCCGCGCGCGATCGGGGTTCATCGCCGGGCGGCGGATCAGTATCGCGACTGCGCGGCGATACCAGGCCTCCGCTTCTTCGGCGCGGCCCTGTTTCGCGATGATCGCGGCAAGGTAGGTGCGCCCTTTGGCGATCATCGGGTCGGACTCGCCGACCCGCGCGGCGGCGGCATCCAGCCCCTTGCGGAACATCGCCTCGCCCTCGGCGAGCCGGCCCTGGCTGGCGAGGTTGTAACCCAGATTGGTGTAGGTCACCGCCAGATCGAGCATGCCGCGATCGTCGGTCAGCTTCTCGCGTGCCGCCAGTAACGGGGCATAGAGCGCTTCGGCCTCGGCGAAGCGGCCCTGATCCTCCAGCATATAGGCGATGTCCTGTTGCGCCTGCAGGATATCGCGGCTCCCGGCGGGCAGGATGCGCGAGCGCAGCGCCAGCGTTGCCCGCATCGTCGCCTCGGCCTCCTTGTGGCGCTCCTGATAGCTCAAGTTCCACGCTAGCGCGTAATAGATGTCGGCGACTTCGCCGGGGTCCGGCTTGTCCGCGTCGATTAGCGCGAGGGCGAGCCGATATAGCGGCTCCCCCTCGGTGAAGCACGCCTGTTGCTCCATCGCGCCTGCCAGATGCAGATAGGTGCGCACCAGCTGGGGCGTGCGCGCCATCGGTCGCCGGTCGGTGTGGAACAGCGGTGCGTACTGCTCGGCCAGCGCCGCATCGCCGCCGTCGCGCGACGCGACCACCAGCTTGCCCCAGCTCGCCGCGCACTCTAGCGTCGGCTTGGCCGGATCGCACGCTGCCAGCTCCGCCCGCCGCGCCGCGATGTAGCGCGCCCGCGCCGCATCGCCCCCGGCCAGCTCGATGCAGCGCGGCGCCCGTGCCGTCGCTGGCAATGCCGACACACCCGCCAGCGCCGGACTGGCAACGGCTAGAGTCAGCAACAGCAGCAGGCGGCGGACGATGGGCATGGGCTACATCCTATCGCACCGCAGGCCACGCGCCAGCGACGATCTCTGACAGGTGCCGCAGCGCAGGGGTGGCAAATCACGGCGCGCCGGGCCACATGGGGGCATGGTTCCCCCCGCCCCCCAGATCATCCGCGTCATCGACCTTGAAACGACCGGCAATGCGCCGCCGCAGCATGGCGTGTGCGAAATCGGCTGGCAGGATGTTGCGCTCGGCAAGGATGGCCGCTGGGAGCTGGAGGGGGAGGGCGGTGCGCGCCTCGTCAATCCCGGCCGCCCGATCCCGCCGCTGACCATGGCGATCCACCATATCCGCGACGAAGACGTTGCTGATGCGCCATGGTGGCACGATGTTGCGCGCCCGGTGCTCGATCCCTGGCCGCGCCGCATCGCGCTCGCGGCGCATCGCGCCAGTTTCGAGGAGCAGTTCTGCACCCCGTCGCTGACCCGGGGCGCGGACTGGATCTGCACCTATAAATGCGCGCTGCGGCTGTGGCGCGACAGCCCCGGCTTCTCGAACCAGTTTCTGCGCTATTATCGCATGCCCGCTGGGCTGGAGCATGAGCGCGGCCTGCCCGCGCACCGTGCCTTTCCTGACGCGTATGTGACGGCGCACCATTTGCGCGACATGCTCAACGAAGCGAGCGTCGCGCAGCTGATCGAATGGTCTAAGCTGCCGGGACTGCTCCCGCGCGTCCGCTATGGCCCCGATCGCGGCAAGGAATGGAGCGAGATCGACGACGAGGCGCTCGACGGCTTTCTGCAGGATCGCGACGAGGACATCCGCTACACCGCCCAGGTCGAGCTGCAACGCCGCCGCGGCCGGGGACCGGAATTCAAGCCGGTCCGCCAGCCGGACTTGTTTTAGACACCCCCATCGCGCTCCCCTCCCTGAAAGGGAGGGGTTGGGGGTGGGTGCGCGCGTCTGCGCGCTTAGAAATACCCGTGGTGCGCAACGCAGAGCGGCGACGAGGCATCGAGCCTCGCCGCCGCTAAACCCACCCCTCATCCCTCCCGTTCAGGGAGGGGAGTTGGAGTGACGGATCAATATTCGATCCGCGCGCTCTTGATCTTGCGCTTCTCCAGCATGACCTGGACGCTGTCTGGACCGGAGAGATGGCCCGCACCGACCGCCATGAAGACGACGCCCGGCTTGTCGAGCCGCGTGTCGATCCACTCGGCCCAACGCGCGTTGCGGTCGGCGAGCAGCATCTTGCTCAGCTCGGGCGAGCTGCGCATCGCCTCGTTCATGATCGCGGCCAGACCTTCGGCGTCACCTTCGGACCATTCGGCGACCATCTTTTCGAACTCCGGTCCGATCTGGCCGAGCTGCGTCAGCGTTTCAGTCAGGAACTGGATTTGCGCGGCTTCCGACAGGCTGTCGAAAAAGCCGAACTGCTGTTCGATGGTTTCGACGCCGGAGATCGGCTTGTTCGCCGCCTTGGCCGCTGCCGTCAGCGCGGTCTCGGCGCCCGAAGCCGGGTTATAGCCCGCCTTCATCAGTGCGACGAGCGACAGCTGGTTGGCCGCGAACCAAGGCTTCAGCCGGGCAAAGGCCTCGGGCGGAATGCCGGCGTCGGCGACCGCCTTGGCAAAGGCCTCGCGCTTGTCGGCGGGCAGGCGGTCGGCCAGTGCGGGGCCGGTGGCCGCGACGCCGTACTTCATGATCAGCGGTTGCACCGCAGCCGGATCAGGCATGTCGCCGATTTCGGTGACCAGCTCGCCACTCGCGTCGAATGCGGTCTTCACCGCTTCGTCGAACCAGCTGAGGTTGGACGGCAGCACATGGATCGTGCCGAACAGATAGATGGTCGTGTCCTCATCCTTGACCACCCACAGCGCAGGATCGGCGTCCTTGAGCGCAGCGGCCGGGGCGGGGGCCGGGGCCTGCTGTGCAAGGGCGGCAGGAGCGACGAACAACAGGGCAAGCGCCGTCGCTGCGCGGGGCAGGAACTTCTTCATCTTAAATCTCCGATAACAATGGGTTAGTTTAGCTCAGGGTCGTAATTTCTTGTAACCATAGGCCAGCAGCATCACCGCGAAGGTCGCGACGGCGAGCGCTTCATGCTGGGGTTCACGCACCAGTCCGCCGCGCCACCACAGATACCAGTTGGCATAGAGCGCGAGGTAGAAGTTGAGCGCGATCGCCGACGACCAGAGGTTGTCGCGCCGCTCCAGTTCGTCGGTGACGCGGTTATAGCGCCAGCCGCCATAGGCGATGCCGATGGTGGTGATTAGCGACGCGGCGATGGCCCAGGCGGCGGGGATGCCTTCGAGGAATTCGCCGCCCTCTACCTCGAACATCGCCGAGAAGAAGCCGACCACTGCGCCGGCGCCCATCAGCGTGAACAGGATGATCCGCTGGCGCCGCGTGCGGGCGCGCGCGGCGGCAAGACCGTCCTTCACTTCATTCGCCATCATCATGCTCCGCGTCATCGAAAATCTCCTCGATGCTCAGGTCGAACAGTCGCGCGATCCGGAAGGCGAGCGGGAGCGAGGGGTCATATTTCCCCGTCTCGATCGCGTTCACCGCCTGTCGCGACACACCCAGATGCCCGCCCAGTTCCGACTGGCTCCAGTTGCGTTCGGCGCGCAGCACTTTCAGACGGTTCCGCATTCGTCACTGTTCCCTGACATTGTGTCAGCCACAGGTGACTATATGTCAGGTTACCATTACACGCGTCAAGTGGATTTTTTGCCCCCCGGAATCGCGGCGACCAGCGCTGCGGCAACCGTGCCGATGCACAGCAGATAGGGGAAAGCGAGCGCGGTCGATCCGAAGGCAAAGGGCTGGAGCAGAAACACGGTGACAAAGCCGGTCAGCAGCGCGGCGATCACCGACGCCGTGCTTCCCCGAGTCGTGAACAGCGCGACCGCATAGACGCCGAGCAGCCCGGCATAGGCAAACACCATCACCGACAGCACGAATTCGAGCAGCGGCATGTCGCTGTGCTTCTGCCAATAATAGCTCAGCACCGCGGTGGCGAACATCGCGACGGCGACCGCGACCATGCCCCAGCGCCCGGCATGGACATAATGCCGATCCTCCGCCCCGCCGCGCGCCTCGCGCCAGGGGCGATAGAAATCGCTGACGACCACCGACGACATCGAATTGAGCGCCGAGGTGACGGTCGAAACCGCCGCCGCGATCACCCCGATCGTCACCAGCCCGCGCAGCCCGGGGGGCAGCTGGGTCAGGATATAGTGGACGAACACGGTGATCTTCTCGCCCGCGAAATTGGCGGAGACCGAATTGGTTGCCCCCATGATGTCGGGACGGTCGTAGAAGATGTGCAGCAGTAGCCCGATGGTCACGAAGATCGCGATGATCGGCACGCTGCCCAGCGCAGACATGATCAGGCTGCGCGCACCGGTCTTCGCGTCCGGACTGGCGAGCAGCCGCTGGGTGGTATCCTGATCAAGGCCGGAACTGGCGGTGTTGAGCAGGAACAGCCCGGTGACCGCGGCGAGCAGCGTGAATGGCTTGGACAGATCGGTCGACAGGTCGAACAATCGCAGCTTGTTCGCCCCATCGGGCGCATTGCGCAGCGCGTCGATCAGCGCCGCATTGTCGAGCGGGATCGCGGCGCGCAGGAAGATCAGCACCGCGACAGCGGCGCCGGCATAGACGATGAACTGGACGAAATCGTTCCAGATCACGGACTTCAGCCCCCCGCGCAGCGTGAAGGCCAGGCTCGCGAGCATCACCGCCGCCGCCGACAATATGATCGATCCTGCGTCGATTGCGTTGAACCCGACCATCGCAATGGCGATCGCCGCCAGATAGACGCGCGCCCCGCCTGACAGGATGCGCCCGGCCAGATACATGCCCCCCGCCCAGCGCATCGCCCGTGCGTCGTAGCGCGTTTCGAGCAGCTCATAGACCGTGGCGACGCGCAGTGCGTAGAAGCGCGGGATCAGTACATGCGCGACAAAGAACGCCGCCAGCACTGCGCCGACCACCGCGCCGAGATAGCTATAGTCGCTGCGATATCCGTAATCGGGCGCGCCGAGGAAGGTCGCCGCCGACTGCTGCGTCGCCAGCACCGACACGGCGGCCAGCCACGCCGGCACGCTGTTCCCCGCGAGGAAATAATCCCCCGCATTGCGCGTCTCGACCCGGTTGAAATGCCAGGACAGCCCGGCCAGTACGGCGAGGTAGAGCCCGACCACGAGCCAGTCGAGCGCGGCGAAATGCAGCATCATCGCCAAGGTGTAGCAGAGGTCTTTGCAAGGTCACGCGCCAAGTTGCGGAACGACTCCCGCGCTCACGCTTTGAATCGGCCTCGCAACAAAAGGACCGGGCATGGCAGCGCGCGCATATTGGCAGGGGCAGATCCGTCTCGCGCTGGTCTCGATTCCCGTCGAGATCTACAGCGCCACCAAATCGGGCGCGCAGGTGGCATTCCACCAGGTCCACGAACCCTCGGGCAAGCGGATCAAATATGAGAAGGTCGTGCCCGGCATCGGCGCGATCGACACAGACGAGATCATGAAGGGGTTCGAGGTCGAAAAGGGCGAATATGTCCTGCTCGACCAGGACGAGATCGATGCGGTCAAGCTCGAGTCCAAGAAGACGCTGGAGCTGACCCAGTTCGTCGACGCGCATGAGATCGACGTGCTCTATTACGAAAAGCCCTATTTCGTCGTCCCCGCCGACGACCTCGCCGAAGAAGCGTTCGTCGTGCTGCGGGAGGCGCTGAAGCGCACAAAGAAGGTCGGGCTTGGCCAGCTGGCGATGCGCGGGCGCGAATATGTCGTGAGCCTCAAGCCGTGCGGGCGTGGCATGGTGCTCGAAACGCTGCGCTACGCCGATGAAGTGCACAAAGCGCAGGGCTATTTCCGCGACATTCCCGATACCGCGCCGGACGCGGACTTGCTCGACCTCGCCGAATCGCTGATCGAGAAGAAATCGGCGAAATTCGACCCCGCGACCTTCCACGACCGCTATGTCGATGCGCTCAAGGGGTTGATCGCGCGCAAGCAGAAGCAGAAGGGCAACCGCAAGATCATCGAGGACAGCGATTCGGGCGGTGCCGCACGCGGATCGAACGTCGTCGACCTGATGGCGGCGCTCAAGAAGAGCCTGGAAAAGCCGGGCGGTGCTGCCAAGTCGGCGAGCAAGACGCCCGCGAAAAAGGCCCCGGCGAAAAAGCCCGCGGCCAAGGCCCCGGCGCGCAAGCGGGCGTGACACGATGGAGTTGAACCCGCCGGTCACCTTCGACGCGCTCGGCTGGGATCCGTGGCTGCGGCTGGGCGGAGCCGCGATCGCCGGGTTGCTCCTCGGCCTCGATCGCGAAGTGCGCGGTCATGGAGCGGGGCTGCGCACCCATGCCATCCTGTGCTTCTCCGCCGCGCTGATCACGCTGTCCGCACTCGCCCTCTACTACCAGCTCGGCGGCACCGAATCCCAAGCCGACCCGCTCCGCGTAATTGAAGGAACGGCGGCAATGGCCGGCGTAATCGGCGGCGCGCTGATCGTGTTTGCCAAGGGTGAGGTCAAGAACCTGACCACTGCCGCGCATATCTGGCTGGCTGCGTCGATCGGGATTGCGTTCGGTGCGGGGCTGTATCCGATCGCGGTGATCGGCACGCTGGGGTCGGTGCTGTTGCTCACCCTGTTCGGCTGGATCGAACTGCGCGCCTGCAGGAAGAGCAATGGCCAAGGCTGATCCGCTCGAACGCTACAATGCGATGCGTGATTTCGCCAAGACGGCGGAGCCGCGCGGGGAGATCGGCAAGGGGGAAGGCCGGACCTTCATGGTCCAGAAACACGACGCGACGCGCCTCCACTGGGATTTCCGGCTCGAGGTGGACGGCGTGCTCAAAAGCTGGGCGGTGACGCGCGGCCCCAGCCTCGACCCCGACGAAAAGCGACTGGCGGTGCGCACCGAGGATCACCCGATGTCCTATGCGACGTTCGAAGGGACAATTCCCAAGGGCGAATATGGTGGCGGCACCGTCATGCTTTGGGACCGCGGCACCTGGGCGCCGGTGCCGGGCAAGAGCGCGAAGGATCTGGACAAGGGGCATCTCCATTTCACCCTCGATGGCGAGCGGATGAAGGGCGAATGGCTGCTCATCCGCCTGAAGCCCCGCAGTAAGGAGAAGCGCGAGAACTGGCTGCTGCGCAAGATCGACGATGCTTATGCCGGCGCGACCGATGCGTTGGTCGAAACGGGCCTCACCAGCGTCGCGACCGGCCGTACGATGCAGGAGATTGCAGAAGGCGTGAAACCGTCGCCCCGGCGCAGGCCGGGGCCGCCCTCGGCGCGCGCAAAACGGAGCGGCCCCG
>FWWL01007398.1_pt1 | contig 14989 bp, 11 predicted proteins | sample 2228331 | NCBI WGS metagenome assembly FWWL01 (sample SAMEA103939775, study PRJEB20133) | metagenome
CGATGAAGCGGCACGCGCATTTGCGGCTTACCTTCAGCAGCACTTGCGCCTGCCGGTGGGCTCCCGGGTGGCGCTGATGATGCCCAACGTGCTGCAATACCCCATCGCGTTGTTCGGTACGCTGATGGCGGGATATGTCGTCGTCAACGTCAACCCTCTTTATACGCCGCGGGAACTGGAACACCAGTTGCGGGATTCCGGTGCCAGCGCGATCGTGATTCTGGAAAACTTTGCGCATACGCTCGAGGAAGCGCTCAAGCACGTGCCGTTGCCAAACGTCATCGTCACGTCGCTGGGCGATATGTTCCCTCCACCTAAGCGCTGGCTCGTCAACGCCGTCGTGCGCCATGTCAAAAAAATGGTGCCTCGCTGGCATATCCCGCAAGCGGTTCGCTGGAGTGAAGCGTTGGCCACGGGGGCGCGCCTGCAACTGCAACCGGTGACGGTCTCGCCCGAGGACATCGCGTTTTTGCAATACACTGGTGGTACCACGGGGGTGTCCAAAGGCGCGGTGTTGCTGCACCGCAACGTGCTCTCCAACGTCGCGCAGGCTACCGCGTGGATCCGCTCGGTGATTCGCGAAGGCGAAGAGGTAGTGATCACCGCGTTGCCGCTCTATCACATCTTCGCGCTCACTGCCAATTGCCTGACCTTCACCGCACTGGGAGCGCTCAATGTGCTGATTCCCAATCCGCGCGACATTCCCGGGTTCGTTGCCGAGCTCAAAAAGCGGCCGTTTACCGTGATGACCGGGGTCAATACGCTCTTTAACGCGCTGCTCAATCACCCGGAGTTCGCGCAACTCGATTTCTCCAAGCTCAAGGTGACCCTGGGTGGTGGGATGGCCGTGCAGGAAGCCGTCGCCAAGCGCTGGCACAAGGTCACCGGCAAGCCGCTTTTAGAAGCCTACGGCCTGACCGAAACGTCGCCAGCGGTAACGATCAACCCGCTCGATTTGCCGGAATACAATCATTCGATCGGCTTGCCATTGCCCTCGACCGAAGTGAGTATTCGCGACGATCAAGGCAACGAACTGCCGCTCGGTGCGGAAGGCGAGTTGTGCGTGCGCGGCCCGCAAGTGATGAAGGAGTACTGGCAACGACCCGATGAGACGGCGAAGGCATTTACCGCCGACGGTTTTTTGCGCACCGGCGATATTGCGCGCATGGATGAGCGCGGTTTTCTCTACCTCGTTGACCGCAAAAAGGACATGATCCTGGTCTCGGGTTTCAATGTCTACCCGAATGAGGTCGAAGACGTGATCGCGGCGCACCCGGGGGTTTTGGAAGTTGCGGTGATTGGCGTGCCGGATGAAAAGAGCGGCGAAGCGGTCAAGGCGTTCGTGGTGAAAAAGGATCCGGCGCTGACTGAGGCGGAAGTGATCGCTTGGTGTCGCGAGCGGCTCACGGGTTACAAGGTGCCGAAGCACGTGGAATTCCGCGACGAATTGCCCAAGACCAATGTCGGCAAGATCCTGCGCCGGGCGTTGCGGTGATCGAGGCGCTGGACTCCGCGAGTCGATCGTTGGGGTGGTGCGGTTGCAAAGCTGTTGGGCCAGAACACCTGGAATGACCGGCTACTTATCAGGGGTGTAAAGGGCGAGCGCGCATACGGCAGTGGGTCGCTTTACGCTCACAGGAATTTTAGCATGCCCATGAACGCGACGGTGAGCGTAAAGCCTAAGCCCATCATCCATTGTAGCGCCGTAAAGCGCTTGTCCATTGCCTCAAAGCGCTTATCCACTGCCTCGAAACGCGCGTTCATTTCGCGCTGCAGCGCCTCGAAGCGCTTGTCCATTGCCTCAAAGCGCTTATCCACTGCCTCAAAGCGCTTATCCACTGCCTCAAAGCGCTTATCCACTGCCTCGAAACGCGCGTTCATTTCGCGTTGCAGCGCCTCGAAGCGCTTTTCCATCGCCTCAAAGCGCTTATCCATCGCCTCGAAGCGCGCGTTCATTTCGCGTTGCAGCGCCTCGAAGCGCTTGTCCATCGCCTCGAAGCGCTTTTCGCTCGCCGCAAACTGCGTTATCTGCACTTCGCGCAGCGCCTTGAGCTCCTCTTCCACGCGCACGATGCGCTCAAGAAGCGAAAACTCCCGCGCCCGCTGTTCGTTTTGCTGCACAAACGCGGCGACTTCCTCTCGGACCGTGGCTTTGAGCCGCTCGCGCAAGATCGCTTCCACAAACAGCTTGAGGGCTTCGGCATCCAGCGTTGGAGTGGTGGTGCCACCGGTACGCGCAGTGGAAGAGGTTTCAGCGACGATATCCACGGCTTCGGTCATCGTTGGCAATCCTTCAAGGAAGGTTAGTTTCATTATAGCGCCGCGGGGGCGATTTACTGTTAAACAGAAAGGTGCGCACCCCTTGCCGATGCAGTTGCTGCTCTAGCGCATTGACCAGCGCGGACTTGCCCGCTACCCCACACGCCGGTCAGCCACACCACCAACGCGCGGTGACCAGACATGGCCGCTGGTGGTGACTGCTGGCGACTGTTTTTTCGCGTGGTGCCTTGCTGGTGCCTTCCGTCTTTTGAATGCCCATTACTGGCCTGGGTGGTGTCGGGGAGGGGACTCGAACCCCCAAGCCTTGCGGCGGCGGATTTTAAGTCCGCTGTGTTTACCGATTTCACCACCCCGACACGGCATCGTAATTTTACCTTGCGGTTTCTAGATACCCAAGGGTAAAATTCAGCGATGAGTTTCGATCGTCCGCCCTTTTGGCAGCATACCACCGCAGCGGCCGCTTTTGCCTTGGCCCTGCTGTGCGTGGCGTGGGAGGCGGTACTCGCGCCGTTGCGCCCGGGGGGCTCGTGGCTGGTGGTGAAAGCGCTGCCGTTGGCGGTGCTTTTGCCGGGACTGTGGCGCGGGCAGCTGCGCGCTTACCAATGGTTGTCCCTCGTCTGTAGCTTGTATTTGCTCGAAGGGCTGATGCGCTGGAGCGATGCGGGGATGGCGGGGGCGTTGGCGAAAATCGAAACCTTTGCCGCGATCGCGTTATTCGCGCTGGCGTTTCGCTTTGCGCGTTTTTTTCCCCGTCGTCCGCGGTCGCATTGATCGTGCGGTGTTCCCACCCGCGTGCACCGTCGTCGCCGTTCGCCAGCCGGTGTGCTTATGGCTCCGCGCCCTGGGCTGGCAGCACCCGCAGCGATTTTCCTGCCTCGCCGACGCTTGACGCGCCGCAAGCGATATCGACTTCGTGGCCCGCGCCGCGGCATTTACCTGGCGCGGGACGAACGAGTTACACCTGCGGACTGATGCGCTCGGCCTGCCCCTCCAGTTTATTGAGCGCGTTGAGATAGGCTTTGATCGACGCGACGATGATGTCAGTATCCGCCCCTTGCCCATTGACGATGCGCCCACCTTTGGCCAGCCGCACCGTGACTTCGCCTTGTGCGTCGGTGCCTTGGGTGATCGCGTTGACCGAATACAGCAGTAACTCGGCGCCACTGCGCACCAATGATTCGATGGCTTTGAACGACGCATCCACGGGACCTGAACCCTCGCTTTCGCTGCTGTGCTCCATGCCGTCGATCGCGATCACCAGGCGCGCGCGCGGCATCTCGCCGGTTTCGCTATGCACCCAGCTCGAGACCAGCCGGTAGCGCTCTTTGTCGGTTAGTCCGGCCAAGCCGTCTTCGCTCATTAGCGCGATGAGGTCTTCGTCGAAGATTTCGTGCTTTTTGTCCGCGAGGTCCTTGAAACGCGCAAACGCCTGGTTGAGTTGCTCTTCGGACTGGAAGGTGATCCCCAGTTCCTGCAGGCGGGTGCGGAAGGCATTGCGGCCGGAGTGCTTGCCCAGCACGATGCGGTTGGTGGTCCAGCCCACGTCCTCCGCGCGCATGATTTCGTAGGTTTCGCGGTGCTTGAGCACCCCATCTTGATGGATGCCCGATTCGTGCGCAAAGGCGTTCGCGCCGACGATCGCTTTGTTCGGCTGCACGGGAAAACCAGTGATCTGCGACACCAGCCGTGACGTCGGCACGATCTGGCGTGTGTCGATGCGCGTGTCGCACGGAAAAACATCTTGGCGCGTACGCACGGCCATCACCACTTCCTCGAGCGCCGCATTGCCCGCGCGCTCCCCCAGCCCGTTGATCGTGCATTCCACTTGCCGCGCGCCGGCAAGTACCGCGGCCAGCGAATTCGCCACCGCCAGCCCGAGGTCGTTGTGGCAATGCACCGACCACACCACTTTGTCGGCGTTCGGGACGCGCTCGATGAGGGTGCGGATGCGCTCGCCAAACTGATGTGGCAACGCGTAACCGACGGTGTCGGGGACGTTGATGGTGGTCGCGCCAGCGCGGATCACCGCTTCGAACACGCGGCACAAAAAGTCGATGTCGCTGCGCCCGGCGTCTTCGGCAGAAAACTCCACATCATCCGTGTATCGCCGTGCCCAGCCGATCGCTTTGACGGCTTGCTCGAGCACTTGCTCGGGCGTCATGCGCAGTTTCTTTTCCATGTGGATGGGGCTGGTGGCGATGAAGGTATGAATGCGCTTGCGTTCGGCGGGAGCGATCGCTTGGCCGGCCAGCTCGATGTCACGCTCGTTGGCGCGCGCCAACGAGCAAACGGTGGATTCACGCACCGTTTGCGCCACGGCTTGTACGGCGGCAAAGTCCCCAGGGGACGCGGCGGCAAAACCGGCTTCGATCACGTCCACGCGCAGTTTCTCAAGCTGCTTGGCAATGCGCACCTTTTCCTCTTGCGTCATCGAGGCGCCCGGGCTTTGCTCACCGTCGCGCAACGTGGTGTCGAAAATGATCAAGGTGTCTTTCATTTCAGTCATCCTTTACGGTTACCAGGTTTCAACACGTACTTCCCGCTTTGGCCGCGGGGTAGGGAAAACGAGAGGAGAGAAAAAAGATGTTTTCAGCGCCCGAGGCGCAGCAGAGGGCCGAGCAGGCGACCTGCCCGAAAGAAAGGATGACGCACAGAAGCGATAACAGCGTTCATGTTCATGAATATACCGGCTTTTCAGGGCTTGTGCAATAGGAGCTGACAATGGCTGCGATGGGTTCGTTTAATCACAGGCGCTGGTTGGGTGCTAGCGCATTTCGCTTCATCAGTCATGACTCTGGCCGCTCGCTGCGACGTCGGTACCAGCGCCAGGCAAGCAGCACGTAACCGCTCAAAGCATAACCCAAGGTGAGGGTAAACAGCACTCCCGGCGGGTAAAAAGCGATAGAGGCAAACACCAGGGCCGTGGCGGCAGCGGCGAGAAAAGGCACTGAGCGGCGCAAATCGATCGCTTTACCGCTCCAAAAGAGCACGCTGCTGACCATACTCGTGCCGGCAAACACGGTGATCACCGCGATGGCCGCGGCGCTGGAGACGCGCGTCAGTTCCATGTCTTGGCTCAGCCACGCAAAGCTGGCTACCAGTGCGGCGGCGGCGGGGCTGGGCAGGCCTTGGAAATAGTTCTTGGGGACACTGCCCTGAGCGACGTTGAAACGCGCGAGCCGCAACGCCGCGGCGGCACAATACAAAAACGCCACCGCCCAACCGATGCGGCCTAGCGTCTGTAGCCCGGCGGCGTAGGCGAGCATCGCCGGGGCGACACCGAACGACACCATATCGGCCAGCGAATCGTATTCGGCGCCGAACGCGCTTTGTGTGCCCGTCATCCTGGCGATGCGTCCATCCAGCCCGTCGAAGACGATGGCGATGAAAATGGCGATGGCTGCTGCCGACAAATCTCCTTGCCAAGCCATCACCAGGGCGACGAAACCGGCAAACAGCGCCGCGGTGGTCATCAAATTGGGCAGTAGATACACTGCGCGGCGCGGTGGCGGGTTGGTCGGTTCGAAAGGTTTGGGTGTCATTGGGGTTCAAATCGCCACATCAAGCTGGGTCATCTCGACTTGCGGCTTTTTCGCGAAATCGAACGATTGGCGATGAGGATCGCCGCGGTCGTTTTTCGGGCAGGACTACCGCGGTTTTCCACGCCGAACGGATACGGGTGTCACGTTCGTTCCTTTGCCGGCGCTGACAGAACCGCAAGAATCGTTTCGCCGCTGACGGTTTTTTCTCCTAACGCCACACGCACTTCGCTGTCCAGAGGCAAATACACGTCCACACGCGAACCAAAGCGAATGAAACCGAAACGCTCGCCGCGTCGCAACCGATCGCCCGGTTCGACGTAACACAAAATGCGTCGCGCCACGAGTCCGGCGATCTGTACGCACGTGACGTCGTGTCCCTCGTCGCTTTTCAAGTGTAGGGCGTTGCGCTCGTTTTCCAGGCTCGCTTTGTCCAGCGCCGCGTTGAGAAAACGCCCCGGATGATACCAGCGGGCGACGACGGTTCCGTGGATGGGGCTGCGGTTCGAGTGGACGTTGAACACGTTCATGAACACGCTCATTTTGAGCGCTTGCCGCCGCAACCACGGGTCGATGACCGGTTCGATCGCGATCACTCGGCCGTCGGCGGGCGCGACGACGGCGCGGGGCACCTGTGGCGGCGTGCGGCGTGGATCGCGGAAAAACTGTACCACGAACACGAAGACTGCCCACAGTGGCAGCGAGGCCCAGCCCCACCACACGCTAGCGGCAAGCGCGACGATCAGGGCGATCGCGATGAATGGCCAGCCTTCACGGGCAAGGATCGGGTGGGCGTCTTGGGTAGGGGGTGTCATGAGTTACGTGTTCTCCGTTCAGAAGACGATCATATTACCCGCAGGTCGTTGGAACGAATCAGCCCGGCGTTGCAGCTAAGCGTACTGCTTTCTTCGATAGGAAAGTTGTGCTATTTTACCTGTATCTTGTCGAATGGCTCAAAGGACGTGCGATGCGCTGGCGCCAGGGTTTGTGGTGGGCTGGGTTGACGGTGGGATGGATGGGAGTGGCCGTGGCCGCGGGTGGGTCGGTGCCGTGGAGTTACCATGGTTCGACCGGACCCGAGCGTTGGGGGCAGCTGAGCCGCGAGTATTGGTTTTGCGGACAAGGAAAAAACCAGTCGCCGGTGGACATTCGCCGCGAAACGGTGCTGCGCACCGATCTGCGGACGCTGGAGTTTTCTTACGAGGCGCCGTTGCCGCTGACGGTGCGGTATAACGGCCATGCCGTGGAGATCCCCGTCAGCGGTAAATACCAGGTGCGCGCCGAAGGGCAGACGTATTCGCTGAGCAACATTCATTTCCATACCCCGAGCGAACATCTCGACGGTGGCAATCGCTACCCGCTGGAAGTGCATCTGGTGCATCGCAACGAGCACGGGGAGCTGCTGGTGGTCGGCGTTTGGTTCCGCCGCGGCGAAGAAGAGCATCCGGCGCTCGCGGCAATCAGCGCGCTGTTGCCGCCTCCGGAACCACAGGCAGCAGGACAGCGTTCGTCGGCAAGAAGGGCGCCTTTGCAGTGGAGCAAGAGCGGCGGCACCATCGACGTGCGCACGCTGCTGCCTCGTTCGGAGGGTTTTTTTCGCTATAACGGCTCGCTGACCACACCGCCTTGCACCGAAGGCGTGCGCTGGTACGTGATGCAGGAAGCGGTGCCGGCCAGCGAAGCGCAGCTCAAGCGCTTGCACGAGGTGATGAAAGACAACGCGCGTCCGGTGCAGCCGCTGGGGGCGCGGCGCATTTTGGAGTAGGGCGACGAGGCTGAATTCTTTGCCCGGGGCGATACCAACTGTTGCCCTAGCCGGTTTAGGGTTGGTGTCGTGCCACGTCCAGTGACATTCACGGGGTTACGCGATACCAACTGTTGCCCTTGCCGGTTTAGGGTTGGCGCGTCGCCGCAACAAGGAACTCTCTGCCTTGCGCGATGCAAGTGGGTTGGTCGGCTGGTTTAGCAACGGCTCTTCCACTGCAACCAGGAACCTTCTGCCTTGCGTGATGCCAGGCCGCCCGGCCGCCGCCAAGTGGCCATGCGCCGAGGCGGCGGTGTTGCCTACATTCCCTGATAAATCGGGCCCTCGCCACCTTGTGGGGGCACCCAATCGATGTTTTGCTCCGGGTCCTTGAGGTCGCAGGTCTTGCAATGCACGCAGTTTTGCGCGTTGATCACCAGGCGCGGCGATCCCCCTTCTTCGACGATCTCATATACTCCGGCGGGGCAATAGCGCGTCTCGGGCGAGGCGTAGCGCTGGTAATTCACCGCGATCGCCTTGGCAGGATCGCGCAGCACGAGGTGGCACGGCTGGTCCTCTTCGTGGTTGGTGTTGGATAAAAACACCGACGACAGGCGATCGAAGGTGATCACCCCGTCTGGCTTGGGGTAGGCAATGGGCGTGCATTCGCTGGCCGGACGCAACGCTGCGTGGTCGGCCTCCTGATGGCGCAGCGTCCACGGTGCCTTGCCGCGAAAAACCATCTGGTCGATGCCAAAAAGTACGCTACCCCAATACAGTCCCTTGTGCATCAGCGGCTTGAAATTGCGCGCGCGGTGCAGTTCTTCGTGTAACCAGCTCTGCGCGAAGGCCTGCGGGTAAGCTGTGAGTTCGTCGCGTTCGCACCCGGAGGCAAGCGCTTCGGCCACGGCTTCGGCGGCGAGCATCCCTGACTTCATTGCCGCGTGCAGTCCTTTGATGCGCGAGGCGTTCAAGAATCCCGCGTCATCGCCAATGAGCGCTCCGCCCGGAAAAACGAGTTTCGGCAACGACTGCAAACCGCCCGCGACCAGCGCCCGCGCGCCGTAGGCGAGCCGCTCGCCGCCTTCGAGCATCGGGCGAATCGCCGGATGGGTCTTGAAGCGCTGAAACTCCTCGAAAGGAGAAAGGTAGGGGTTGCGGTAATCCGCGCCGACCACGAAACCGATTGCCACCAACCCATCGTCGAGGTGATAGCAGAACGAGCCGCCGTAGGTGTGCGCATCAAGCGGCCAACCAGCGGTGTGCATCACCAGGCCCGGCTCGTGTTTTTCGGGCCGTACGCGCCACAGCTCTTTGATGCCGATGCCATATTTTTGCGGATCCTTGCCGGCGCGCAGGTCAAAACGCTGTTCCAGTCGTTTACCCAGATGCCCCCGACAGCCTTCGGCAAACAGGGTGTATTTGGCCTCCAGCAGCATTCCGGGCTGGAAATTGGGTCCCGGGGTGCCGTCTTTTTGCCGCCCCATATCGCCAGTGATCACCCCCGCCACGCGTCCTTGGTCATCGTAATGCACCTCGGCAGCGGCAAAGCCGGGGAAGATCTCCACCCCCAGCGCTTCGGCCTGTTCGCCCAGCCATTTGACCAGAAACCCAGCGCGCACGATGCTGTTGCCTTCGTTGCGAAAACACGCAGGCAGTAGCGCGTTCGGGGTGCGGAAGGCTTTGTGTTCGGTCAGGAACAAAAAGCGGTCTTCGCGCACCGGGGTGCCAAGCGGCGCGCCGCGCTCGCGATAATCCGGAATCAATTCCGCGAGCGCCCGCGCGTCGAACACGGCGCCGGAAAGCGTATGGGCGCCGACTTCCGAACCCTTTTCCAACACGCACACCGACCAATCGGCGCGGCGTTCGGCGGCAAGTTGCTTGAGCCGAATCGCGGCAGCCAGTCCTGCGGGTCCGGCGCCGACGATCAGCACGTCGAAGGCCATGCTTTCCCGTTCCATTCCAGCCTCTCCTTGAGTACAATCTGATACCATACGCTACCGTATGTTGTCAGAAAATTGCCCTCCCGACAAGGGGCTGGGCAGTCACAGGGAGGAAAAATGAGCGAGCGTCAAGAGGTGAGTTCGGTTCGAGAAGGATCAGAACATGCGGCGTCGCGTCGGCTGATCTGGGTCAGCCGCATTCCGGTGCGCTGGGGAGATATGGACGCCTATGGGCACGTCAACAACACTGTGTATTTCCGCTTTTTCGAGCAGGCGCGCTGCGAGTGGCTGGAGCACGCCGGTTATCGCGTCAAGCCTACGGCCGGCGGCGCGCCGGTGATCATCCATACCGAATGCACCTTCCTGCGCCCGGTGACTTACCCGGCTACCGTGGAAGTGAAAATGTACGCCGGAGCGCCCGGGCGCAGCAGTGTGATGACCTGGTACGAGCTCGGTTGCGTTGGCGAAGATTTTCTCTATGCCACCGGTTCGGCGAAAATCGTCTGGTTCGATCCGGCCACCGGCCAGTCGGTGCCTTTGCCCGAGGAACTGCGCGAGCTGGTGCTGTCGCCAGAGTGAGGACTGATGACGGATCGAGGGGCGTGCGCTTAAGGCGCAAGGCGTACCCACCTCCGGTACCTAGGGCGACAAACCCGATGAGCGTGGGTAGATTGATTGGCCCGAGGCGGATGGCCTTTGTGTCCTTGCGCTGAGTTTCTAACCCGCTACCAAAGGAGAAGGAGACTGAAGATGAACCAACCCTTGTGGCGTCCGGATGCGGCGCGCATCGAAGCGGCGGCGATCACCGCGTTTCACCGGCACATGAGCGCGAAGTACGGCGTGGGAAATGACTACGCGGCCCTGCACCGTTTCAGCATCGACGACCGCGCGGCGTTTTGGCGCGAGGTGTGGGACTTCTGTGCGGTAGTCGGCACGCCCGGAGAGCGGGTGCTAGAAAACGGCGACGACATGCTCGCCGCACGCTGGTTTCCCGACGCCAAGCTCAATTTCGCCCAAAACCTCCTGCGCCGGCGCGATGAGGCCGACGCGCTGGTGTTTTGGGGCGAGACCGCGGTTAAGGCGCGCTTGAGTTTTGCCGAACTCTATACTGCGGTGGCGCAGTGCGCGGCGGCGCTGGCGGCCGCTGGCGTCAAAGCGGGCGACCGGGTCGCCGCGTACATGCCCAATCACCCGCATACGGTGATCGCAATGCTCGCGGCAACGAGCCTGGGGGCAATCTTTACCTCCGCTTCGCCGGACTTCGGCGTGCAGGGTGTGCTGGATCGCTTCGGGCAAACCGAACCCAAGGTGCTGTTTACCGTCGATGGCTATTGGTACGGTGGCAAAACTTTCGATATTCGCGACAAAGTGGCGGCGATCGTCGCGTCGCTGCCGAGTGTAGAAACGGTCGTCGTTTCGCCGTATCTGGCGGCGCAAGACGTTCCCAACGCCGCCGTGGGTGCGATCGGCGCGCGTGAAGTTCCCGAAAAACTTGCCGCCACGGCGTGGCTGGGGACATTATCTGAGCTGCCCTCCACGCGTGCAGGCTTGAACGTGTTGCCCTGGCACGCCTTCTTGCGGCCCCATCGCGACGTTGCCGAGGTTGCCTTCACACCGCTTCCCTTCGATCATCCCCTCTATATCCTGTACTCCTCTGGCACCACCGGCGTGCCCAAGTGCATCGTCCACCGCGCCGGAGGGGTGTTGCTGCAGCACCTCAAGGAACATCGCCTGCACGGCGACATCCGTCGCGATGACCGGGTGTTTTATTTCACCACTTGCGGCTGGATGATGTGGAACTGGCTGGTCAGTGCGTTGGCGTCCGAAGCCACTGTGCTTCTCTATGACGGATCGCCCTTTGCCGCGAACGGACAGGTGCTTTTCGATTTCGTGGATGCGGAGGCGATGACGCACTTTGGTACCTCCGCGAAGTTCCTCGACGCGGCGGCCAAACAAGGCCTGCGCCCGATCGCCACGCATCGGCTCGAGCAATTGCGCACTGTGTTCAGTACCGGTAGCCCCTTGGCCCCGGAAGGCTTCGACTATGTCTATGAGGCGATCAAGCGCGACGTGTGCCTGAGCTCGATCTCGGGCGGCACCGACATCTGCTCGTGCTTTGTGCTCGGCAATCCGACGTTGCCGGTGTGGCGCGGCGAGATCCAGTGCAAGGGCCTGGGCATGGCGGTGGCGGTCTATGACGAGCACGGTCAACCGGTGGTCGGGCAAAAAGGGGAGTTGGTATGTACGCGCGCGTTTCCATCGCAACCCCTGGGCTTTTGGAACGACCCCGACGGCAAAAAATACCGCGCGGCGTATTTCGAGCGCTTTGCGGGCGTGTGGCACCACGGCGACTACTGTGAAGAAACCCCGCGGGGGGGCTTTATCATCTACGGGCGCTCGGATGCCACGCTCAACCCCGGTGGGGTACGCATCGGTACGGCCGAGATCTACCGTCAAGTGGAAAAACTCGACGAGGTGCTGGAGTCCGTGGTGATCGGCCAGCGTTGGGACAATGACGAGCGCGTGGTGCTGTTTGTGAAACTGCGCGAAGGGGTGGTGCTCGATGCCGCGCTCCAGGAGCGAATCCGCCGCGTGATTCGCGACAACACCACGCCGCGGCACGTGCCGGCGCGTATCGTCGCGGTGCCCGACATCCCGCGCACGAAAAGCGGCAAGATTGTCGAGCTGGCGGTGCGGCAGGTGGTGCACGGCGAGCCGGTCAAGAACGTCGAGGCGCTTGCCAACCCGGAAGCGCTGGAGTATTTCCGTAACCGGGCGGAATTGCAGCGGTAAAAAGCGCCGCTGCGTTGCCGTCACCCTGGGATTCTGACGTCCGCTGCTACCAGCGCAGGGACAGCAGGGGTGTCAGACCCGTTTGCGGCTGCGGCAGCCCAGCCCTGCGAATCCTTGTTGCTTTTCCCTCGGACTCGTCCCCCGGTGCTACGCTGATCTGTTTCGCGCGCCCGCGGACCTTTTCCGGTATCATTACGTTTTCCTGATCACCGCAACGCCATGACCAAGTACGTCTTCGTCACCGGAGGGGTTGTTTCTTCGCTCGGTAAAGGCATTGCCGCAGCCTCATTGGGCGCGATTCTCGAAGCACGCGGTATCCAAGTCACGCACCTCAAGCTCGACCCATACATCAACGTTGACCCTGGCACGATGTCGCCGTTTCAGCACGGCGAGGTGTTCGTCACCGAAGACGGCGCCGAGACCGACCTCGACCTGGGGCATTACGAGCGCTTTACCCGCGCCAAGATGAGTCGGCGCAACAATTTCACCACCGGCCAGATCTATGAGTCGGTGATCAAAAAAGAACGGCGCGGCGAGTACCTCGGCAAGACCGTGCAGGTGATCCCGCACGTCACCGACGAGATCAAAGCCTATATTCGCCGCGGTGCCGAAGGCGCGGAAGTGGCGATCGTCGAGGTGGGTGGTACGGTGGGGGACATCGAGTCTCTGCCGTTTCTGGAAGCGATCCGCCAGATGGGTATCGAACTCGGGCCGCAAGGCGCGTGTTACATTCACCTGACGCTGCTGCCCTACATTGCCACCGCCGGGGAACTCAAAACCAAACCCACCCAGCACTCGGTCAAAGAACTGCGCGAAATCGGCATCCAGCCCGACGTGCTTATCTGCCGCGCCGACCGACCGATTCCCGACGAGGAACGGCGCAAGATCGCGCTGTTTTGTAACGTTCGCCCGGAGGCGGTGATCGAAGCGCGCGATGCCGACACCATCTACCGCATTCCGCTGCTCATGCACGCGCAGATGCTCGACGAGATCGTCTGCCACAAGCTTGGCATCCTGGCGCGGCCGGCGAACCTGCGACAGTGGGAGGAGATCGTCGAGGCGTGGCAGCATCCGATCACCCAGATCGACCTCGGTTTCGTCGGCAAATACGTCGATTTGACCGAATCGTATAAGTCGCTGATCGAAGCGCTGACCCACGCCGGGATGAAAACGCGCTGCCGGGTCAACATCCACTACCTCGACGCCGAAGCGCTGGAAGCGGACGAAACGGTTGTGGCGCAGCTCAGGCAATTCGACGCGATTTTGGTGCCGGGCGGATTTGGCCGCCGCGGCACCGAAGGCAAGATCCAAGCGATCGAATACGCGCGCTGCCACCGTGTGCCGTATCTGGGGATCTGTCTTGGGATGCAGCTCGCGGTGGTGGAGTTTGCGCGTCATGTCGCCGAAATGACTGGAGCGCATTCCACCGAGTTCGAACCGGCAACACCTTATCCGGTGGTGGGGCTGATCACCGAATGGCAGGACCGCAGCGGCCGCATCGAGCGGCGCGATGCCAACACGGATCTGGGCGGAACGATGCGGCTGGGGGGGCAGGTGTGTCGCATTGCGCCCGGGACGCTGGCGCACGAGATCTACGGCAAAGACGAGATCATCGAGCGGCATCGGCACCGCTACGAGGTCAACAACGCATTGCTGCCGCAGCTCGAAGCGCGGGGGCTCATCGTTTCCGGTCGCGCGCCGGGCACGGAACTGTGCGAAATCATCGAACTGCCGCGTGCAGTGCACCCCTGGTTCCTGGGCTGCCAGTTCCACCCCGAGTTCACCTCGAACCCGCGTGATGGACATCCGCTGTTTATTTCGTTCGTCAAAGCGGCGCTGGCGCATCGCGAAGCGATGGGGCGACCGTTGTTGGTGGAGGAACGCGCATGAAATTGTGCGGCTTTGAAGTCGGGTTGAATCAGCCGTTTTTCCTCATCGCCGGCCCCTGTGTGATCGAGTCGCGGCAAATGGCGCTCGAATCTGCCGCGGCGCTCAAAGAGATCACCGCCAAGCTCGGGGTGCCATTCATCTATAAGTCCAGCTTCGACAAAGCCAACCGTACCTCATTGCAGTCTTTTCGCGGGCTGGGGATGAAAGCGGGGTTGGAGATCCTCGCGCAAGTGCGCGAGCAGGTGGGAGTGCCGGTGCTTACTGACGTGCACGAACGCGAGGAAATCGCCCCGGTGGCCGAGGTCGTGGATGTGCTGCAAACACCGGCGTTTCTTTGCCGCCAGACCGATTTCATCCAGGCGGTGGCCGCGAGCGGCAAACCCGTCAACATCAAAAAGGGCCAGTTCCTCGCGCCCGAGGACATGGTGCACGTGGTGGCCAAAGCCAAAGCCGCCAATGGCGGCGCCGATACCATTCTGGTGTGTGAGCGCGGGGTGAGCTTTGGCTATCATAACCTGGTCGTGGACATGCGCGGTTTGGCGATCCTGCGCGCCACCGGTTGTCCGGTGGTGTTCGATGCCACGCACTCGGTGCAGCTTCCGGGCGGTGCGGGTCATGCCTCGGGCGGTCGGCGCGAATTCGTGCCGGTGCTGGCGCGTGCGGCGGTCGCCGCGGGGGTAAGCGGCCTCTTTATGGAATGCCATCCCGATCCGGATAAAGCACTTTCCGACGGTCCCAACGCCTGGCCGATCCCGCGGCTCGAGGAGCTGCTGCGCACCCTGGTGGCGATCGATCGCGTG
>FWWL01007399.1_pt1 | contig 14988 bp, 12 predicted proteins | sample 2228331 | NCBI WGS metagenome assembly FWWL01 (sample SAMEA103939775, study PRJEB20133) | metagenome
ATATATATATATAAATATATAAATATATATAAATATCTATATAAATACCTTTTAGAGTTTTATATGTTTTGTAACTTTTACACTTGAAAGAAAAATATAAAACATAAAATAATATAACGTAGAACTTGAGATGTGAAACATTAAATAAATATTAAAAATTAAATAATTTTAAATTACAATTTTATATTTTTAATTTTAAATTAAATTTTTAAAATTTTTATTTTTAATTATTATTAACTCGTAATGGACAACACGTAACAACTAACAACTTTTGTTTTTGTTCTCTTTTTTGTTCAAATTAACTTGTTAATTACTTATTTTATTTTTAGTTTTTTTACTAAGTGTTTGATTTTGATTATTGCTTTTTTCTTTTTAAAAACTATAAATTATCATTGTCGAAATTGGAGTAATTGTTAAGATGATTTTTTTATTTTGATTATTTAAGTTATTAACAATTGATGCAATAGAATTTTGACTGACTAAATTATCATTATTAAAGGTTGGTGTAATTGTTAAAGTTAGAGTTGGTAATAAAGCTGGATTTGGTAATAATGTTATTGTTGGAATTAAAGTTGGTGTTAATTCGTATAATATTGATATAAGATAACTATTTATCTGATTTTCTGGTTGTTCTTCAATAATTTCCCTGTTTTCTTCCCAAACATCTTTGTTAATATAAATTTTTCTTATTAATAATTCATACTTGCTTTTTTCTAAACTTTTAACTTTTAGGAAATATTTCTTTCTTCCTAATATTATCATAAAAAATTAATCCCTTCTCTTCATTGATTATCTTATAATCACTAATTAATTCTAAAGTTGCTGGAGATTTAATAACAAATATTAAAAAAGAAGAAATTTTTGTTTTTTTCTCATTCAACTATTTATTCTTCTTGATATTTAATGTTAAAACTATCAAGAATTTTTTTATACCCTGTTTTTATAAATAATCTTACCATGATCAAAATTAATTTTTTTAAAATCATTATTTTGATCATTGTGAACTGACCGTGATAATACACGATAATCTCCATAAGAATAAAGTTGTGATAAAAGAATAAAGATTATTATTTACATCATAACTTCTTGGAGTCTTATTATCTTTTTCACCATAAGTTGCTTTAAGAATAAAAAAGATTAATGAAAAATTATCATTATAATTTAATAAAAAATCATTCTTTAATTTCAATAAATTAAAATCAATTGGTTTATTTTTGTTTAAATATAAATAATTAAAAGTTGGAAATAAATTTTTTAATACAGGAATTCAATTATTTATTGTTTCTTCATTTGATTGAAAAATTTTTTATTTAATTGTTGTAATACTAGTTTTTGCGCTAACTTTAGAAAAGTATTTTCTCGATCAATTTCTCCAAAAAAAAACTAATTTATAAGTTTGAACTACTCCGTAATGAGGCGAGCCAATAGAAATAATTTTATTTATCTTGTTATCTTGATAATATTTTTGACTAAAAATTCTCCTTACTATTCCTCTTAATGAGTAACCAATTACATTAATTTTTACAAAATAAAGCTTTTTTCATTGGGTATAATCAACTTTTTAATTATAAATCGTTGTTTGTTTATTCCAAGAAGTCATAAAACCGGGTATTAGTATTGGAATTTTTGGCGTGGGTGTTAGTTTTGGTTTTAAATAGTAAGATAAGTTTATTTCCCAATTATTATCATTACCCAAACCGGTATAATACATTAAAATTTTATTTTCTTCTCCTAATCCTGTTGGGTAAATCATGTGTTTTTGATCATAGGAAATATTTTTTGATAAAAGTAATTTTTTAAAAGTCAAATTTGATTGACAAGTTAAAGGTTCACTAATTTTTCCATAACCAAACTTCTTGTGAATAAAGAAAAAAGCATATAATTTTCCATCTAATTCTTTGATAAAAATTCGATCTGCTAATATCAAAAAATTTTGACGACATTTATTCCAATTAATTAAGTATCGTGAATATGCTAAATTGATATAAAAATCCAAATCTCCCCAAGATCCATAAAAAAGATAATAAATACCGTTATAAAAATAAATATGTGGTGCAAAAAATCCATGATTTTCATAACTATTATTTCTATCAAAAGTTAAAAAAAATTGATAAAAATTTTGACAATTTTAACTCTTTATTACAATCTAATAAATAAATTTTGTAATAATCATAAGATATTTGATAAGCAAAAAGAAGTTTAATATTTCCTTAATTGTCAATAAATAAACGAGAACTAATTAAAATAAACCATTATTAAATATCTCTTTTGTAATTTTTCATCGATAACCATTGTTAGATTCAATTTTAACTAGAGTATAATAATTTTGATTATTTTTTTTGCTGCTAAAATTCTCCAATATATTTATTATTTTCTTTATATATATAAACTTGCCTTAAATCAATAAAATTTAATTCTGAAAAATTTTCTATTACCAAAGGATTGCCAGAATATTTAATTAACTCAAAAGCAAAAATTTTCTTTGGAAGAAAAATAAATATAAAAAAATACCTAATAAAAAATACTTTTTAATTTTTTTCATCTTAAGTAGATTTTAAAAATGAAAAATTCTCTCTGTCTATTTAATATTAATATAGTTTACATTTTAAAAATTTTTTATATGATATTAATCTCTTTTTAACAAAATATATTTTTTAATGAATAAATAAAAAATATTAACCATTTAATAAGAAAATCAAAATAAATTTAAACTTTATTTAAAAATAATTAATAATAACAAATAATTATCGAAATAAAAATAATAAATAAAAAAATTTTTTTGATTTTTGATATTAGCTATAAAGGCATTTCTAGAGAAAATATTGAACAGAAAAACCTAGAGTAAAAATATAAAAATAAATTAAAAATTCAGCTGTTGTATTGATAAAAAAATAATTTTTTTTATTCTTAAATAAAGACAGTTCAAGAATAAAAAATAAAAATATAAGTTATAATTTTTTTATATCTATATTTTAAATAACTAAAAAATAAACTTAATCTCCATATTCCGTAAACATCTTACAATAATAAATAAAAATAAAAAAAATTGGCTTTAATATTTTCAAAAAATTTATTTTACAAAAAACACATATAAAAAAATAAAAATTAATGGAAATAAACTTATTAACAATATCAACCTTTTGTTTTTTATTTATTATATAAAATATAAAAAAAATAAAATAATTGGCTAAGTTTTCAGCATAATTGAAAAAGAATAACTTATTAAACCAAAAAATTGTTGGTTTTTATTTAACAAATAAATTGTCAATAAAATAAAAATAAAAACTAGCCATCAAATTGATCATAGAAAGAAAATATTAATAAACTAACTGGATTAAAAGCATAAAATTTAGTAATTTTTAAATTTCTTTTAGATAATAGATAAAATAAATAAACACCTAAATCAAGCAAATTAATAAAAATTTTGAATAACATTATTATTTGAAAATTTTCTAAATTAAAATAACTACCTAAATTAACAAACAACTTTTCTATATAAAGAAGAAAAGACAAAGATGGATCATATAAACGATACCAATTCTTAATTAAATATTACCAATTGTTAATTCTATTTTTAAATAGGATAAATGATCATAGTTTGAAATATTTTTTGATAAAAAAATAATTAATAAACGAAGAAAAAAATTAGAAAAAAGAATAATATTTTTCATCGGTGAGCTCGGGTGGGTTTGAACCACCGACCTTTCGGATGTGAACCGAACGCTCTACCACTGAGCTACGAGCTCAAATATATTATAAAACATGAAATATAAAACATGAAGCTTTTACTTTTTGCGATTCTTATCAATAATTAACAATCTTTTAATGAATTATTTAATCAACCAATATAAACAAATAAAAAATGTTGTTGCTAATAATAATTTATCTATAGTCAATAAATCAAATAAATACAGAGATAATAAAGTAAAAAAAATTAAACATAAAAAAAATAGTTTTTTTAAATTAAATAACTTTCTAAATGTTAAAAATAAAATCAAATTAATTAATAAATTAAAAATTAATATCGATAAATTATTGGGTTCAACAAATAATATAATTCCTAAAATAATTAATATTAAAAAAGCTATTGCAACTATCATTAAAATCAATTATAATTTAAAAATATGATTAAATTACCAGATGATAAACAAAAAATTATTGAAAAATTCGCTCTTTCTAAAGGAGACACTGGTTCTCCTGAAGTTCAAATAGCTTTATTGTCTTATAAAATTCAAAAATTAGTAGAACATTTAGAAGCTAACAAAAAAGATAATCATTCACGAAGAGGATTATTAAAAGTTATTGCTAAAAGAAGAAGAATATTAAATTATTTACAAAAGTTAGATGAAAAAAGATATAAAAAATTAATTAAAGAATTAGATCTTAAAAAATAATTTAACTCTTAAAAATTAAAATAAAATTTAAAAACTCCATGAATATTTTCGAAGAAAGTATTTATATTAACGGACATAAACTTACTCTACAATTCGGAAAATTAGCTCAAGCAGTAGATGCCTCGGTTTATGCAACTCTAGGAGAAACTGCAGTTTTAGTAACAATAGCTAAAGGTCCAGAAAATTCAAATATAGACTATTTTCCTTTAACTGTAGATTATGTTGAAAAACTTTACGCTGGCGGATTAATAAAAGGTTCTCGTTGGGTTAAAAGAGAAGGACGACCCTCAGATGAAGCAATTTTAATAGGAAGATTGATTGATCGTTCAATAAGACCACTTTTTCCAAAAAATTTTAAAAAACAAGTTCATATTGTTGTTACTTTACTTTCAGTCGATGGTATAAACGATCCAGCAATATTATCAGTAATTGCAACTTCAGCTGCTTTATCAATTTCTTCAATTCCTTGGAATGGACCAATTGCTGCTTCAAAAATTGGTTATATACCAACTAATAATAATCTTGAAGGAGAACTAATTTTAAATCCTCAAGAAAATGAAATGGAATTTTCCACTTTAGATCTTTTTGTCTCATCCACAAAAGAAAAAGTTTTAATGATTGAAACTTCAGGAAAAGAGATAAAAGAAGAAATTATCAAAGAAGGTATAAAAATAGCTAAAAAAGAAAATAAAAAAATCATCGAATTCATTGAACAACTAGTTAAAAAAATTGGAAAGAAAAAAGAAGAAATTAATAAAGAAGAAAATTATCAAGAAATTATAGAATTATTAAAAAATAAATATTTAAAAATCGCTAATGAAGCAATTAAACAACAAATAGAAACATCCGGGAAGGAAGATTCCCTAATACAAGAATTAATAAATTCAATCTATGAAGATTTAGAAAAAAAATATGATCAAAAAATTATTTTTAATGCAATTACTAAATATAATTATGAAAATATTCGTAAAAATATTTTAAATAAAAAAATTAGACCAGATGGCAGAAAACCTGAGGAAATTAGAGAAATTAAAGTTGAGGTTTCAGTTTTACCTCGAACTCATGGAAGTGCCTTATTTCAACGAGGTCAAACACAAATTTTATCAACAACAACTTTAGGTCCAACCACTTTAGAACAACTTATAGAAAGTCCTGAGGGCAAAGAAGCCAAAAGATATATACATCATTATTCAGACGGTCCTTATTCATATGGACAAACTGGAAAAATTGGTCCTCCTTCAAGAAGAGCTATTGGACATGGCGCTCTAGCAGAAAAAGCCATTGAACCCGTCTTACCCTCTGAAGAAGAATTTCCCTATGCAATAAGAGTAGTTTCCGAAATTCTTTCAGAAAACGGATCAAGTTCAATGGGAAGTGTTTGTGGTTCCTCTTTATCTTTAATGGATGCTGGAGTTCCTTTAAAAGAACAAGTGGCTGGTGTAGCAATGGGATTAATTTCAAACTCAGATAAAGATTATGTTATTCTTACTGATATTATAGGCCTGGAAGATTTTGCTGGCGAAATGGACTTTAAAATAGCTGGAACAAAAAATGGTATTACTGCTATTCAATTAGATGTAAAAAATAATGGATTAACCGATGAAATTATTCAAAATACTTTTGCTCAAGCAAAAAAAGCGCGCTTATATATTTTAGAAAAAATGAATCAGGTTATTAATAAGCCTAGAAAAGAAATTTCTAAATTTGCTCCTAAAGTAGTTGTTCTTACTCCACCATTAGATAAAATTGGTGAAATTATTGGTCCTGGTGGAAAAAATATCCGTGCCCTTATTGCAAAAACTGGAACAGAAATTAATATTAATGAAGAAGGTAAAGTAATTATTAGTGGGTTAGATAGAGAAAAAGTTAATCAAACAATTAATTATATAAATAATTTAACAAGAAAAATAGAAGTTGGTGAAATATTTATTGGAGAAGTAAAAAGAATTTTACAATTCGGAGCAATTGTAGAAATTTTACCAGGAAAAGAAGGATTAATTCATGTTTCCAAAATGGGACGAGGTTTTGTTAAAAATCCTTTTGATATAGTTAAAATTGGTCAAAAAGTAAAAGTTAAAGTTTGTGAAATCGATAATTTAGGAAGGATTAATCTTCAATTAATTTAAAATTTCAAATAAACTAACTATCTTATCTTAGGTATTTTTCAATATTTCTTTCATGTTCTTCTAAAGTTTTACTATATTGTATCTTTCCGGTCTTATCAGATAAATAATACCAATATGGTATGTTATCATCTGCATTTATTACTGCTAAAATTGAATCCAATCCTGGATTACAAATTGGAGTTGGAGGCAAACCTAAATTTTTATAAGTATTATAAGGAGAATCTATTTTTAAATCACTTTCTGTTAAATATTTTTTCCACCAGGTTCTTTCTTTTGACTGATAACCTAAAGCATATTGAATTGTTGCATCAACCTGTAAAGGCCAATTATTTTTTAATCTTTTTATTAAAATTGAGGCAACCTTAATTTTATCATCTTTTAATTTAGCTTCTTTTTCAACTATTGAAGCCAGAGTTATTAATTCTTTTTCATTAAATCCTTTTTTGTTAGCTAAATAAATAATATCATTATTAACTTTTCGGTGATAATTTTGTTTTAAAATTTTTATAATCATTTCTGCATCAGCATCTTTAGGTATTAAATAAGTATCTGGAAAAAGATATCCTTCTTCACTAAAACTAATAAATTCTATTTGAGAAACATTAAATTCTTTACTAATAATTTCCGCTATTTCTTCTTTTCTTAATCCCTCAATTATAGTTAACCATTTATCAATTGTTCCATGGGTTAAAGTTTGAGCTATTTCATAAGCTGACATTGAAGGAGATAAACGAAAATCTCCAGCCTGAATTTTTTTACTTATTCCTAATCTTTCCACTACTAACCTAAAAATTATTCTACTTCTTATCAATCCTTCTTTTTCTAAATTATTTATAATTGAATTTAACGACTCACCTTTTTTAATAACAAAAATTTTTGTTGATTTGTCTAATTTATTATAGGGCAATGTTCCTTGATAATAATAAAACCCAATAAAAATAAAAAATAAAATAAGCAAAATAAAAAATATTGTTATTTTTTTCATTTTTCTATATCAAAAATTGGTAAATTGGTTAAGGTTATTTCGGCTTCTTGTAATCTATATTTGTCATTTGAATACATAATTAATAATGGTTCATTTTTTTCAACATTATGATCTAATTTTTTTAATAAATAAATTCCGGCAAATTTATCTTTTGGTGCTCCTAAAACTTTTGCTACTGCGTTTAAATTATAATTATTAATTTCTTTTATTTTTCCTTTTACTGAAGAAATAATTTCTTTTTTAAAATTAGCTAATTTTAAACTCGTTGAATTAATTGAACCATCTCCTTTTTGGGCTTTAATAATTTCTTGAAATTTTTTTAATGCTAATCCTTTAATTAAAATTTTTTTAGCTTCCTCTTCACCATTTAATTTTATTCCTTTTTCTTTATAACATAAATCTAACAATAATCCAGCTAATCTTAATGCTTTTTCCTCTAATTTTAAAGGTCGATCTTTATGTTGTTCTAAAATATATAAAACATCTCTTGCTTCTAAAACTGGCCCAATTCCTCTACCAGCTGGTTCTAACATTTCATTTAAATCAAAAGCTACTTTTATATTAAATTTTTCCGTTACTTTTTTAAATTTTTCTGCTATTTTTCGAGCATCAGATAAATGATGAATTTTAGCTGTTTTTCCGTAAGGAATATCTAAAACTAAATGGGTAGCACCAACTGCAACCTTTTTTGCCATCACTGAAATAATAATTTTATCATATGATTCAAAAGCTAATGGTTCTTCAACACGAATGATAATATCATCAGCTGGTGCAATTCCTAAATTACCGTTCCAAGCAATACAACCTCCTACATTATTAACTATTTTTTTTATTTCTTTAAGGGTAAAATTAACAGTAGCGATTGCCTCCATTACATCAGCGGTTCCTGCTGGAGTAGTTATTGCTCTTGAAGATATCTTAGGAATTTTAAAACCAGCTGCTGCAATAATCGGTACCACAATCATTGTCGTTCTTGTACCAGCTATACCACCCACAGAATGTTTATCTGCCACTATTCCTTTAAAAGAAAGTTTATTTCCTGTTTCAACCATTGCTTTCGTAAAATAATATAATTCTTCATCAGAATATCCCTCTTTAAATGAAGAAGCAACAAAATAAGTAGTTAAAATATCACTTAATCTTTCATGAGCAATTTCATCCATGATTGCATAAATTTCTTTATAACTAATTTTTTTACCTAATAATTTTTTTTGGATTGCCTTAATAGCTATATTTTTTTGTTTATTTTCTAAAATTTTTTCATTCATAATTAGTAAATAACTCTATAATTTTTTTTTGATATTCTTGTGCTTTACTTATAAGTTTTAAAATAATATAAATTTGTTCTATATTTAATAACCATGATAAAAATAAGTATAACATTAAAAAACAACTAGCTGTAATAAATAATAATAAAAAAATATTAAATGTAAAAATTGTATTAATTATAAAACCATCTAAAAATTTCATTAAAAAATATGAAATAAATCCGGAGAAAAGTGATAATAATAGTATTTTAATTATTGTTTTATTTATTTTTTTTATCTCAAAACCAAAAATTTTTTTATTTAAAAAAATAAATAATAAAAGATTGTTAATAATAATTGATAATGAAAAAGAAATTGCCAAAGACCAAATCGGTAATTTTAATAAAAAAACAAAAATTAAACTAAAAATTATATTTATTAAAATTGAAATTAAGCTGACAAAAAATGGAGTTTTACTATCAAGAAGAGCATAAAAACAACGAATTAAAAAATAATAAACACTATGAAAAGGTAAACCTAAAGAAAAATAAGATAAAGTAATTGCTGTTAATATTGTTGCTTGCCAATCAAACTTTTCTCCCCCAAAAAATAATCTTACCATAGGAGTTCTTGCAAAAATAAAAAAAACTGCAATAGGAATTGTTAAAAATAAAATATTAAGCAAAGATTCTGTAATAATTTTTTTAAATTCTTTAATTTTTTTTTGTTGAAAAAGTTCTGTTAAATAAGGTAAAGAGGCTTGACCAAAAGATACTCCGATTATAGAAACAGGCAAAAATTGTAAATGTTGAGCTAAATAAAAAATTGTATAAGCGCCACCACCTAATAAACTAGCCAATAATAAATCAATAGCAGCATCAATTTGAGAAACTATTATTGTTAAAGTTCTGGGAATGACTAATCGTATAAAATCTTTTAGTCCTTCTGTTATTTTAAAAATTAATTGATATCTAAATTTAACAAATTTTAATATTGGTAATTGAATTAAAAAAAGTAAAAATGCACCAACAATAACTCCAAATATAGGAGCATTTAAAGAAAAATAATCATGAAAAAAAATTGTTATGATAATTATTGACAGATTATATATTACTGGTGCTAACCCAGAAAGAAAAAAAATTTTATTAGCTTGACCTAAACCAGTTAAAATGCTCCCAAAAATAAAAAAAGGCAATTGACCAAATAATAAAATTTTTGAATAATTAATTATTTGTTGAGTTTTAATAAAATCATAACCCGGAGTTAAAAAATAAATTATTTTATCAATAAAAAAATAGCTTAAAACTATAAAAATGCTTAAAAATAAAAAAATAAAATTTATTATTGAAGAAATATTAATGTTTAATTTTTTTTCATCATCTTTGTATTTTAAATACAACGGAATAAAAGTTGTAGTCAAAGCTCCAGTAATTAAAATTTCATAAATTAAATCAGGAATTTTAAAAGAAGCAAAAAATACATCTAATTGATCTTTATAAAAATAAGTTGCTAAAACTCGATATCTTAAAAAACCAAAAAAACTTGATAAAATAATAAAAAAACTAATTAAAATCGCCGATGAAAAAATTCCTGACTGTTTTGAGAAAATTAAATTAGAAGTTTTTTTTAAAAAGTTATTCATCAATAAAATTTTATAATAAAAAAATAAAAAAAAATACTTTATAATTAAATTTATATAATATTATGAATAAACCTTTTTATATTACCACTGCCATTCCTTATGTTAATGCTAATCCACATTTAGGTCATGCTTTAGAGTTTGTTCAAGCAGATACCATTGCTCGTTTTTATAAACTTCTTGGAAAAAAGGTCATTACTCTAACTGGTAGTGATGAAAATGCTTTAAAAAATGTTCAAGCTGCTGAAAAAAATAATTTATCACCAAAAGAATTCGTTGATAAAAACGCTTTATTATTTTTAGAATTGACTAAAAAATTAAACACTCATTTTGATGTTTTTCAAAAAGGTACTAATTCTAATCACTTAAAATCCTCGCAAGAACTTTGGCTTAGATGTCAAAAAGATATTTATAAAAAAAATTATCAAGGTCTTTATTGTCTTGGTTGCGAAGCTTTTTACACAAAAGAAGAATTAAATGAAAATGGTGAATGTTATGAACATCCCGGAAGAAAATTAGAACTATTAACAGAAACAAACTATTTTTTTAAACTTTCCAAATATCAAAACCAATTAATTGAAATTATAAAAACCAATCAAGTTGAAATTATTCCAGAAACACGTAAAAATGAAGTTTTAAGTTTTTTGTCAAAACCCTTATTAGATATCAGTATTTCTCGTTCTAATGAAAGAGCTAAAAATTGGGGAGTACCAGTACCTAATGATCCTACTCAAAGAATATATGTCTGGTTTGATGCTTTAAATATTTATCGATCAGGTGTAAATGAAAAAATCTGGCCAGCTGATATTCATATAATTGGAAAAGGAATTATTCGTTTTCATGCTATTTATTGGTTAGCTTTTTTACTTTCAGCTAAACTTTCTTTACCAAAAAAAATCTTTGTTCATGGTTACATCAATGTTAATGGACAAAAGATGTCTAAAACTTTAGGTAATGTTATTGATCCAAATTTAATAATTGAAAAATACGGAACAGATACTCTTAGATATTATCTACTAAAAGAAATACCTCCTTTTGATGATGGAAATTTTACATGGGAAAGAATGAAAGAAGTTTATCGAGCAGATTTAGCTAATGAATTGGGTAATCTTTTATTAAGGTTAACAAAATTAGCATATCAAGATAATTTATTTGTTGAAGAGAAAAATATTGATTATAAAAAAATTTATTCGAAAAAAATGTTTAAATTATTTAATCAATTTCAATTTAATTTAGTTCTTGAAGAAATATGGAAAGATATTAAAAATATTAATAAAGATATTGATAATTTTGCTCCATGGAAAAAAAGCCAACAAAAAAGAAAAGAATTTTTAATCAATTTATTAAAAAAATTAACTCTTATTGGTTTTCAATTACTACCCTTTATGCCAGAAACTGGAAAAAAAATTATTCAATCAACAACTAATAAAATTAATATCTCTAAACCATTGTTTCCTAAAACATAATGATAAAAAAAATTATTGAAAAAATTAAACAAATTGAAATAAATAAAAAAGTTATTAAAATTTTCTTTTTGTTAATTTTTGTTTTATTGACGGTTTATTTACTTTATGATTTACCCAATCCCAATAAACTCAAAAATTTTCAGGTTACTCCACTAACAACGCAAATTTTTGATCGTAATGGTAAATTATTATATGAAATCTACAAAGAACAAAATCGAACTCCAATTAAACTTTCTCAACTGCCAAAGTATATTGTTCAGGCAACAATTGCTATTGAAGATAAAGATTTCTATAAACATCAAGGAGTTTCAATTATTGGTGGTATTTTAAGAGCAATTAAAGATACTCTTTTTACTCAAAAAATTCAAGGTGGTTCAACAATTACTCAACAATTAATAAAAACTTCTTTTTTAACTCCAGAAAGAACCATAAAAAGAAAAATTAAAGAAATTATTCTTGCTATATGGACAGAAAAAATTTTTACTAAAAATGAAATTTTAGAAATGTATTTAAATCAAGTTCCTTATGGCGGATCCGCTTACGGCATAGAACAAGCTAGTCAATTATATTTTCATAAATCTGCAAAATATTTAACTTTAAATGAAACAGCTTTTTTAGCTGGATTACCTCAAGCGCCTTCTTTATATTCCCCTTATCTTAATCCTGAATTATCTATCAAAAGAAAAAATTTAGTATTAGAACAAATGTATAAACAAAAATATATTGATAAAAAAACTTATGAAGAAAATAAAAACAAACCTTTAGATATAAAACCACCAAAAACTACTATTAAAGCTCCTCATTTTGTTTTTTATGTAAAAAAAATTTTAGAAGATAAATATGGTAAAGAAATTGTTGAAAAAGGCGGATTAAAAGTTTATACAACTTTAGACTTAGATATTCAGCAAGAAGCAGAAAAAATATTAAAAGAAGAATTAAAAAAAATTAAAAATTTAGATGTTGGAAATGGTGGAATTTTAGTGACTAGACCACCAACTGGAGAAATTCTTGCCATGGTGGGCTCAGTTGATTATTTTGCTACTCCTTCAGGAGCCTTTAATGTCACTACTGCTTTACGTCAACCTGGATCGGTAATTAAACCTTTAAACTATGCCATAGGTATTGATCGAAGGTTGGTTACTGCAGCAACAATTTTTAATGATGTACCAACTTGTTTTATTGCTAATGGACAACCAGAATCTTATTGTCCTGTTAATTATGATGGTAAATTTCACGGCCCTCAAACACTAAGATTTGCTTTAGGTAATTCTTACAATATTCCTGCTGTAAAGATGTTGGCTTTAAATGGTGTTAAAGAGTTTATAGCTTCAGCTTCAGCTTTTGGTATTACCAGCTTTAAAGATCCTAAAAAATATGGTTTGTCGTTAACTTTAGGTGGCGGCGAAGTACCAATGACTGAACTTGCTCAAGCTTTTTCTGCCTTTGCTAATCATGGAAAAGTAAAAAAATTAACAGAAATCTTAAAAATCGAAGATAAATTTGGTAAGATTATCTATGAATTCAAAGATAATAATTTTGTAAAAGATATTAAAAAACCATTGAGATCACCAAATAGTTTATCTATTGTTGGTCAGCAGGTTATTTCGCCGGAAACTGCTTTTATTATCTCTCATATTCTCTTAGATAATCATGCTCGATCAGCTATGTTTGGTGAAAATTCTTATCTTAATATTCCAGGAAAAGCTGTTTCAGTAAAAACAGGAACTACTGATGATAAAAGAGATAATTGGACAATTGGTTATACTCCTAATTTTTTAACTGTTGTTTGGGTAGGAAATAATGATAATAAACCAATGAATCCATTGTTAACTTCAGGTGTAACCGGAGCTGCACCTATTTGGAACAAAGTAATGATTTATATACTAAAAAATCAACCTAATCTTTGGCCAATAAAACCCGACACTGTTATTGGTCGACAAGTCTGTTGGGATTCAGGAGATTTAAAGACTAAAAAAGACGATGGTTCAGAAAGTTGTCCCTCTCAATTTGAATATTTTATAAAAGGCACTGAACCAAAAAAACCTCATATTTTCAAACAAATAGTTGCCGTAACTAAAGATGATAAATTAGCACCACCAAACTGGCCTGATATTGAAATGAAAGAAAAAACATTAATTAAAGATCCTTTTGGTTATTATTGTGTTGATTGTAATAATGATAATATTCCTCAACAAATAATTAAATTATGAAAGCAGTTATTCAACGAGTAAAATCAGCTGAGGTTTTTATTAAAAACAAACTTTATTCAAAAATTAATACTGGTTATTTAATTTTAATTGGTTTTCATAAAAATGATAATGAAAATCTCGTTTTCAAGATGGCTGAAAGAATTGTTAATTTAAGAATTATGTCAGATAAACAAGGAAAGATGAATTTAAATATTAATCAAGTAAAAGGAGAAATTCTCTTGGTTTCTCAATTTACCTTAATTGCTGACACTTCTCAACGCCGACCCTCATTTATTAAAGCAATGGAATCCTCAAAAGCAGAAAAACTTTATAATCTTTTAATTAAACTTTTAAAAGAAAAAAATATTCCAGTTAAAACTGGAAAATTTAAAGAATACATGGAAGTAAAATTAACAAATGACGGACCAACAACGATTGTTTTAGAAATATAAAATATAAAAAAATTAAAACTCAAAACCACAACTTAAAACTGTAAAATATTAAAACGTCTACTAGTTGATTGTTACTTGTTGTTGCGTATTGCGCGTTAAAAACAATTTAATAATTTATCAATTTATCAATAAAAAAAAATAATTGACTCTTGAAGTTTGATGTTTGAAGTTTGATAATAAAGTTTAAAAGTTAGAAAACCTATCTTAAACCAAACTTGTTCTGGTTTATAAGTTTATTATTAAGTTTATTATAAAGTTTTTAAAATTTGTAAAGTTTAAAGAATTAAAAAAGATAAAAAAGATAAAAGAGTCTAAAAGAGTTTAAAAGAGTTTATAAAGTTTAAAGTTTTATAAAGGTTTATAAAGGTTAAAGTTAGAAGTTAGATGTTTAAAGTTAGAAGTTTAAAGTTAAATGTTTAATGTTTAAAGTTTAAAATCTTCTAACTATTTATTACTTATTACTTATTACTAACTTACTAACTACTAACTA
>FWWL01007400.1_pt1 | contig 14986 bp, 13 predicted proteins | sample 2228331 | NCBI WGS metagenome assembly FWWL01 (sample SAMEA103939775, study PRJEB20133) | metagenome
GGTGGCCGCCTATCTCCTCGATCCCACCCGCAGCTCCTACCGCCTGTCCGACCTCTGCCGCCTCTACCGGGTGGAAGGAGGAGAGGGACTGGACGACGACCGGTCTCCGGCCCGCCTGGCGGCCCGGGCCCGGGCCACCGCCCGCCTGGCGCCGATCCTGGAGGCGGAGATCGAGGCCCGGGGGATGGGCTTCCTTTACCGGGAGGTGGAGCTGCCTCTCGTCTCCGTTCTGGCCGGGATGGAGGCCCGGGGGGTGATGGTGCGCCCCGAGACCCTGGACGAGCTGGAGCGGGAGTTCAGCCGCCGCCTGGAGGAACTGGCGGAGGAGATATACCGGCTGGCGGGCAGGGAGTTCAACATCAATTCTCCCCACCAGCTGGCGGAGGTGCTTTTCTCCCACCTGGGCCTCCCGGCGGAGAAGAAGAAAAAAACCCTTCTCTCCACCGAAGCCTCGGTGTTGGAGGGCCTGGCCCGGGAGCACCCCATCGCGGCCCGGGTGCTGGAGTACCGCACCCTGGCCAAACTTAAGGGCACCTACGTGGAGGGGCTGAGGCCGCTCATCAACCCGGCCACGGGGAGGGTACACGCCCGCTTCAACCAGACGGTGACGGCCACGGGGAGGCTCTCCTCCTCGGAACCCAATCTCCAGAACATTCCCGTTCGCGACCCGGTGGGGAGGAGGATCCGGGCGGCCTTCGTGGCTCCCCCCGGCTTTTTCCTGCTCTCCTGCGATTATTCCCAGATCGAGCTCCGGCTCCTGGCCCACTTTTCCGGGGACGAAGCCCTCCAGGGGGCCTTCCTCCGGGGGGAGGACGTCCACCGGGCCACGGCGGCCGAGGTTTTCCGGGTGCCCCCCGAAGAGGTTACCGGGGAGATGCGGGACCGGGCCAAGGTGGTCAATTTCGGGGTAGCCTACGGCATAAGCCCCTACGGCCTCTCCCAGGCCCTGGGAATAGAGCAGCCGGAAGCCCGTGCCCTCATCGAGAGCTACTTTTCCCGCTTCCCGGGGGTGAAGCGCTACTGGGAGGAAACGGTGGCCCGGGCCCGGGAGGAGGGCCAGGTGCGCACCCTTTTCGGGAGGATCAGGCCTCTCCCTGAGATCGGGAGCAAAAATTATGCCCGCCGTTCCTTCGCCGAGCGGACGGCCATCAACACCCCCCTCCAAGGGACGGCGGCGGACATCATCAAGAAGGCCATGGTGGATCTGGAGAAGGAGCTTGCTCAGCGGGGGATGAAGGCGGCTCTGGTGCTCCAGGTGCACGACGAGCTTATCCTGGAGGTTCCGGAGGAGGAGCTGGAGGAGGCGGCGCACCTCACGGTGAAGGTCATGGAAGGCGCCGCCCGGCTCTCCGTCCCCCTCCGGGTGGACGTCAAGTACGGCCGCGACTGGTACCGGATGGAGTCCCTTTCTCTGGAGAGGTAAAGGTGCCCGAGCTCCCGGAGGTGGAAACTATAAAGCGGCAGTTGAGCGAGGTCCTCCCCGGGCAGGAACTGAAACGGGTCGTTTACCGGAGTCCCCTTCTCCGTATCCGGGAATCCGGGATACGACTGGAGGAACTCGGGGGATGGAGGATTTCCCGCCTGGAGCGGCGGGGAAAGGAGCTTTTTTTCCGCCTCGCCGGCCCCGGATCCGGATCCCATCTCCGGACGCCGCCGGGGGTGACGAATGGCCCTTACCTGCGGGGCGGCGGGGACTGGGGGCAGCCCGAAGCCTGTCTCCGGGTGCACCTGGGGATGACGGGGAGGCTTTTCTACCTTCCCCTCCCGGGAAGAATCGATCCCCGCGAGCGGCACCTTCACCTGGTGCTGGAACTCGAGCGGGGAGAGCTCGGGTTCTGGGACCAGCGGCGCTTCGGGCGGCTGGTTCTCGCTCCCTTCCCCTGCCGGCCGGGGGAGCAAGAAAAAGGCCCCGACCTCTGGGATTGCCCTCCCGATCCCGCGGAGTTTAAGGAAAAGCTCGGGCGGGCCAGGATCAAGGCGGCGCTCCTCGATCAGGGGAGGTTTTCCGGGCTCGGCAACATCTACGCCGATGAGGCTCTCTTCCGGGCGGGGATCCATCCCCTGCGTTTGGCTTCCACCCTCTCCCTCCGGGAGGCGGCGGAGCTGCTCCAGGCCATCCGGGAGGTGCTCGGGGAAGCCATAGCCGCCGGAGGCACCACCTTTTCCGCCTACCGGGACGGCAGGGGGGAGCCGGGGAGGTTCGGGGCCCGGCTGAGAGTCTACGGGCGAGAGGGGGAACCGTGCCCGGCCTGCTCTTCCCCGGTGAGCCGGGTGAAGGCGGGGGGAAGGTCCGCCTACTTCTGTGCCCGCTGCCAGCCTGAAGGGTGCCGGAATTAGGCCGGGCTGTCCGAAGTAGTTTCTGGCCGGGGAGGCTGAAGGTTTCCGGGCCTGGAGGGCCCGCGGGCCACAGCGGACCGGGCAGATAGCGGCTCGGGATGGACCGGCCTCGACCTGGACCGGCGGGCGTATCCCCGGGAGGGGGCGGACTAGCAAACTCTTCAAGGGAGGCGATTTATGCACACTTACGTATTGCAGGTGAACGGGAAGGAGGAGCTGGTTTCCATTTTAGCCGAGGTGGAGGAGAAGGCTACCGGGGAAATAGGGATCAGGCCCCGGAGCGAGGGGGGGTTCAGGGTGGAGCTGATTCTGGAAAAACCCCTCCGGCCGCCCTTGGCGGAGAAGCTCAAACCGTATCTGGTGGAGTGAGCTGCCCGATGCGCGTCCCGGGACTCCCTTCTGCCCGGGCGAGGGCAGGGAATACGACCGGTGGAGCGAGCTGCCCGGTGATACCGGGACCCGCCTCCGGGAGGGCGCATAGGATGGCAGCGCATGCCCCTCTGGTCTCAATTCCTTTTGGCCAGCCTTCTCTCCCTGGACGGGTTAACCGTGGGTCTGGTGGCGGGGATGCAGGGAAGCGCCTTCCCCCTCCCAGCGCTCCTGACGGTGGGGGCGATAGTGGGAACCCTCTTTTGCCTGGGCCAGGCGGGAGCGGTCAGCCTCTCTGCCGCGGGACTGGTCCCGAGCGAGAAACTGGCCGCCCTTTTCTTCCTCTGGCTGGGTTTCCGCACCCTCCGCTCCTCTCCGGCTCCACGGCTTTCTCCCTGGTCGGGGAGATACGGGGAACTGTTAGTCCTGGGATTGGCCTTGGGGGCGGATTCCGTTCTGGCCGGGGCGGGGATTCCCCCCGGGCAGCGGGGTCTTTTTCTCCCCTTTCTGGTGGGGCTGATGCAGGCGGTCTCCTTAGCCCTCTCTTCCCGGATGGGGAGGGGTCTCGGCTCTCTCGCTCCCTTGGCCGCCGTCCGCTACCTGGCCGCCGCGGCCTACTTCTTCCTGGCTGCTGCCCGGTTCTGGAAGTGGGTGTGAAGCCGCCGGGCGGACCGACCGCCGCTCGCCGGTCGCCGGGGACATGCGCGTCCTAGGCCTCACCGGAGGGGCGGGGGCGGGGAAGAGCACCGTCTCGGCCTACCTCTCCCGTCTCGGAGCCCGGGTGATAGACGCCGACCAGGTGGCCCGGGAGATCACCCTCCCCGGAACCCCCGCCTGGCGGGAGATCCTGCGCGAGTTCGGTCCTGAGTCCCTCCTTGATGACGGCCGGCTCAACCGTCCCTGGCTGAGGCGACTGGTCTTCTTCCATCCCCCTAGCCGGGAGAAGCTGAACCGAATCACCCACCCCCGCATCGCGGCGCGGATAAGGGAGGTGCTCGGGGCGTGGGAGGAGGAAAGATTTGCGGGCGGGGTGGTGCTTGAGGCCGCGCTTTTGCGGGAGCTCGGGCTGGACCGGAGCTGCCACCGCATCTGGGTGGTGGTGGCCCCCTGGGAGGAGAGGGTGGAGAGGATCATGGACCGGATGGGTTGCTCCCGGGAGGAGGCGGAGGCTATACTCCAGGCCCAGATGCCGGAAGAGGAGATGAAAAGGTGGGCTCATCTGGTGCTGGAGAACCGGGGAAGCCGGGAGGAGCTCGAGGCCAAGGTGGAGAAGGCCTGGAGGGATTTCCTGGCCGGCGCCTCCTGACGCGGCTGGGGGTGCGGAGGGCGAAACTGCTCTCCGCCCTGAGCACCGGCTTTTTGGCTCTGGCCTTCTTTTTCGCCGTGCTGCGGCTCCTCTATCCGGTCCATTACCGGGAGACCATTTTCCCGCTCGCCCGCCAGGCCGGGCTCGATCCCTACCTGGTCCTGGCCCTGGTGCGGCAGGAAAGCCGCTTTGATCCCCGGGCTCTTTCCCTCTCCGGGGCCCGGGGCCTAATGCAGCTCATGCCCGCCACCGCCGATTGGGTGGCCCGGAAGATGGGGTATCAGGCCCTTCAGCCCGAAGATCTCTACCGCCCGGGTATCAATCTGGCCCTGGGCATCTGGTACCTGGCCTATCTCCGGGAAAGGTTCGGAAGCGTCATCCCCGCCCTGGCCGCCTACAACGCAGGGGAGGAGAGGGTGCGCACCTGGATGAGGGAGGGGCGCTGGGACGGATCTTATGCCCGGATCCACGCCTTGCCTTACGAGGAGACCCGCCGCTTCCTCCGCTCGGTGCTTCGGGACTGGCGGGTGTATAGACTGCTCTATTGAGGCGGCGGTTCCCGGTCGTAAGCGCCGGGCTTCAGCGCTTCATAGCCAGTGGCTTCGGCGTTTCGCCGCCGGGTCCAAAAAATGGGGGGCGACGCAGGTGGGGGATACAGCGGCGGATTTCGGGGCGGCGGTGGCCAGGCGATGTGTCGCTACCGCTCGCGGCTTGGGGCGCGCCCAAGGTGCTGGTGATCGGACTTAAGCCGCGCAGGATGCCCTGCCGCTGCTGCGAGCTGCCGCCGCGGTGGCGGCTTCGGGGAAGGACGAGGGAGGATTGACGGCTTGAGGACGGCGATGCTCTTCGTGTATACTTTATAGGCGCCATCGGGGCCGAAGTGGTGGAACTGGCAGACGCGCTGCGTTCAGGGCGCAGTGGGCGAAAGCCCGTGTGGGTTCAAATCCCACCTTCGGCACCAGTGCGAGAGTGCCGGAATCAGGCAGACGGGCACGTTTGAGGGGCGTGTGGCGCAAGCCGTGCGGGTTCAAGTCCCGCCTCTCGCACCAGAACTGGCAACCCGCGTTTTCTTCTTCCGTTCCCTTAAACTGATCTTCTGATCTTCCGGCGCTGAGGCGGGCAGCGAGCCTCCCTCTCGCGACCGATCGCCAGGAGCGATTATGCCGGTCTGTCCGGGCGTTGTTTTACAATCGGCGCGGGGGTGGTCCGCATGGACAAAGTGCAGGTCCGTACCTCCTGGCAGGGGGGGCTGGCGTTTCTCGGCCGGACGGAGAGGGGCCAGGAGGTGCTCCTGGACGGTGCTCCTGAGGCGGGAGGGCCGCGGCCCATGGAGGTGTTGCTCCTGGCCCTGGGAGGCTGTACCGGAATGGACGTGGTATCCATTCTCGAGAAGATGAGGGAGCCTCTTGAGGGGCTGGAGTTGGAGATCGTGGGGCGCCGGGCCGAGGAGCATCCCCGGGTGTACACGGACATAGAGGTCCGGTACCGGGCCAGGGGGGAGGGGCTGGATCCGGAGAAGGTCAAGCGGGCGGTGGAGCTTTCCGCCCAGCGTTACTGCAGCGTGGGCCACATGCTGGGAAAGGCAGCCCGGATTTCTTACCTGGTGGAAGTCGAGGGCCGGACGGTGGAAGCCAGGGGCACCTTCGGCGGGGGGGAGAAAGAGGCGGGCTAGGGGGTATCCGGTTCATCAGCCTGTATCCGGTTCATGGTCGCTGATACTGCCGGTGCGGCAGGCGCTGATCCAGCCCGGGGTAGCGGCGATGGCCAACCTCATGGCGGTCGTCCGGCCGGCCTCAGCGCCGGGGCGGAGGTAAACGTGGAGACCGATCTCTCCTGGGGACTGGACGAGGAGGAAGCCCGCCGCCGGCTCCTGCGTTTTGGCCCCCATTCGCTTCCCGAACCGGAGAAAAAAACTCCTCTTTTTATCTTTTTCCGCCAGTTCCAGGAGGGGATGGTGCTTTTGCTACTGGGGGCTGTCTTTCTCTCCCTGCTGGTGGGGGAGAAGGCGGATGCCCTGGCCATCGGGGCGGTGGTGGTTCTGAACGCGCTGGTGGGCTTTTCCCAGGAATACCGGGCTGAGCGGGCTATGGAGGCCCTCCGCCGGCTTCTGGCGCCCCGGGCCCGGGTGCTCCGCGGGGGGCAGGTAAGGGAGATACCCGCCCGGGAGGTGGTGCCGGGAGACGTCCTTTTGGTCGAGGCCGGCGAGGTGGTGGCGGCCGATGCCCGGGTGGCGGAATCGCCGGGAATCGAGCTGGACGAATCCCTCCTCACCGGAGAGTCGTTACCGGTCTTAAAAGGGAGCGGGGATTTCATTTTCACGGGTACGGGCGTGGTGCGGGGAAAGGCCAAGGCGGTGGTCACGGCCAAGGGAATCCGGACCCGCATGGGGGCCATAGCCCGGATGGTGGGCCGGGAGCGGGCGGGGAAAACGCCTCTCCAGCGGCGCATGGAAGCTTTGGGGAAGTACCTGGCGGGGATAGGGGTAGCGGCGGCCCTAGCGGTGGCGGCGGCCGGGTTTCTGCGGGGCGAGGAGTTGTTTCTGGTGGTGCTGACGGGGATAAGCCTGGCCGTGGCCGCCGTCCCGGAGAGCCTCCCCACGGTGGTCACCCTGGTCCTGGCCATAGGAGCCCAGCGCATGTTCCGGCGCCGGGCGGTGATCCGGAAACTGGGGGCGGTGGAGACGCTGGGCTCGGCCACGGTGATATGCGCGGACAAAACGGGCACCCTAACCCGCAACGAGTTGAGTGTGGCCGCGGTTTGGGCCGGGGCTAAGGAGGGGGAGGAGTTATGGAAGGCGGCTGTCCTCTCCTCTCCGGAAGTCACGGCCGATCCCCTGGAGACAGCGCTTTTCCGGGCGGCCCGGGAACGGGGGTACAATCCCTCCCAGTGGCGGGAAGGGCGGGAATTTCTGGGGGAAGCCCCTTTTGACTCCCGGAGGAAGATGGCGAGCTTCCTTTTTCGGGAGGGGGAGGGGGATATCCGCCTCTACGCCAAGGGGGCGCCGGAAGAGATACTCCGCCGCTCGGCATCTGTGCGGCTCGGGGAGGGAGAGGTTCCTCTCGACGGGGAGTGGCGGAGGGAGATAGAGGCCCGGTTCCGGGAAATGGCCGCCCGGGCGCTCCGGGTGCTGGCCCTGGCTGAAAGGCGCGTCTCCCCGGGTGAGGGCGAGCTTCCTTCTCCTTTCGGTCTGGAAGAGGAGCTTACCTTTCTGGGGCTGGTAGGGTTCAGGGATCCTCCCCGTCCGGAGGCGGCCGCAGCCGTCGCGCTTTGCCATTCAGCCGGCGTGGAGGTGAAGATGATCACCGGTGATCACCCGGACACCGCCCGCCAGGTGGCGGAGGAGGTGGGCCTTTTGCCCGGCGGGGAGGTGGTCACCGGGGAGGAGCTGGAGAGCTGGGGGGAGGAGGAGTTGCTGGAGCGGGTGGGGAGGGCCAGGGTTTTTGCCCGCACCCCTCCGGAAGCCAAGCTGCGCATCGTCCGGGCCCTGCGGCGGAGGGGAGAGGTGGTGGCCATGACCGGGGATGGAGTCAACGACGCTCCGGCTCTGAGGGAGGCGGACATAGGGGTGGCCATGGGCCGCTCCGGGAGTGAGGTGGCCAGGGAGGCGGCCGACATGGTGCTGGCCGACGACCATTTCGCCACCATCGTGGCGGCGGTGGAGGAGGGCCGGGTGATTTACGAAAACATCCGCCGGGCGGTGGTGTTCCTCCTGGGCTGCAACGGAGGAGAGGTCATGCTGATGATGCTGGCCGCCGCTCTGGGTTGGCCTCTCCCCCTCCTTCCCTCTCAGATCCTCCTAGTCAACCTGGTCACCGACGGCCCGCCCGCTCTGGCCCTGGGGGTGGAGAGGGCGGAAAGAGGGATCATGAGCCGTCCACCCCATCCGCCGGGGGAGAGCATTTTCGCCCGGGGGTTGGGAGCCCGGGCCATCGTGCGCGGCCTGAGCATCGCCCTGGTGGGCCTTTTAGCCTTTGGCAGCCGGGTGGGCGGGGAGGGAGGAGTCGCCGAGGCCCGCACCCTGACCATGGCCGTTTTGTCCGGTTCGCAGCTTCTGTATGCACTGGAGTGCCACCTCGGCACGGGCTACCCGCTGAGCAACCCCTGGTTTTTTCTTTCCCTTTTCCTCTCGGGGACCGTCATCTGGGGGGTAGTGGAGCTTCCTTTTCTCGGTTCCATATTCCGGGTTGCCTCTCTGGAAGCCGGCGATTGGGTGGCGGTGGGTCTCTTTTCTCTTCTGGCCTCCCTTCTCGGTCGCCTGGGGGAGAGGTTTTTGAGGCTGGGCACCCGTCGCTAGCCGCTCCCGGGCGGCGGTTAGAACTTCTGTTCCGTTTCCCCGCTGATGGGGCCGGTGCCGGGAGGTAGGTTCCCCTCCCGCGGAGCGCGCCCGGTGCCGAAGCATGGAGGTAGCAGGCGTCCGTGAACTGCGCAGTTTCTGCTCCCCGGGAGCCGCTCTCCCGGGGAACCCGCTAGGCAGCCGGGGGCGAGGGGCCGGTGCGGGGAGCTCTCCTCCTCGGCCCGGGAGCTGGGCCGAGATGGGAAGAGCACCCGGCGGGAGGGGGAGGCCATACATTGTCTTCTGCCGTGAAGAGCAAGGTGAAGGTCCGGGCTCCCCTTTGGCAGGCTCTGGAGGAATACGCTTCCTCGGACGTGGTCCGCTTCCACATGCCTGGCCACAAGGGGGGGCGGATGGTGTGGCCTCCTTTCCGCCGGGCCCTGGGGCGGAAGGTGTTTTCCCTCGATGTCACCGGCGTCCCCGGATTGGACGACCTCCACCAGCCCTCCGGGGTGCTCCTGGAGTCCCAGCGCCAGCTGGCGGAAGCCTGCGGAGCCGAGGCCTCCTTTTTTCTGGTCAACGGCACCTCCCTGGGGGTCCAGGCCCTGCTTTTAGCTTCCGCCTCTCCGGGGGAGAGAGTGCTTTTGCCCCGCAACGTGCACAAATCCATTATCTCGGGTCTCGTCCTGGGGGGGCTGGAACCGGTCTTCGTGAACCCGGAGTGGGATCCCCACTTCGGCATCCCCCTGGGTCTTTCTCCCCGGCGGCTCGAGGAGGTGCTTTCCCGGGTGGAGGTCCGGAGCGTTCTCGTGGTCAGTCCCACCTACCACGGGATCGCCTCGGATCTGCCCGCCCTGGCCGCCCGGGCGCACGCCTATCACCTTCCCTTCCTCGTGGACGAGGCCCACGGAGCCCACTTCGCCTTCCATCCCGCCTTTCCCCTCCCGGCCATCGCCGCCGGGGCCGACGGCGCGGCCCAGGGATTCCACAAGGTGCTGGGCTCCTTCACCCAGGCTTCGGTCCTCCACCTGCGGGGTCCGAGGATAGACCGGGCCAGGGTCAAAGCGGCTCTTTCCCTCCTCCAGAGCACCAGTCCCTCCTATTTGCTCCTGGCCTCGCTGGAGGCCGCCCGGGTGCACATGGAGGAGAGGGGGAGGACCCTCTGGGCCCGGGCCCTGCGCCTCGCCCGCCGGCTGCGGGCGGAGATAAAAGCTTTGGGCTTCGAGGTGCTGGAAACTCCCCCTGCGGGGATGGGGAGGGATGAAACCCGGCTTACGGTGAGGGTTCTGGACCACGGCCTTTCGGGGCTGGAGGCGGAGCTCTTCCTGCGCCGGAGGGGGATTCAGGTGGAGATGGGAGATCTCTCGAGCCTCGTGCTCATCGTGGGGCCGGGCAATACCGCCCGGGACGGGGAGAGGCTTCTGCAGGCGCTGGAGGAGCTGAAGGTGGCCGGAGGGGAGAAAAAGAGGAGCTTTCTTTTCCGGATGGCGAAGGAGCTGAAGACCCCTCCCCCTCTGCCTCCCCTTGATGAGCTTCCCCGACGGGCCTTCTTTGCCCCCCGGGAGACGGTGACTCTCGAGGAAGCCCGGGGAAGGGTGGCGGTGGAGACGGTGGCCTGTTATCCCCCCGGAATTCCCCTCCTCTGTCCCGGAGAGAGGGTGACGGAGGAGGTGAGGGATTACCTTTTCCTGGCCCGGGAAGCCGGTTTCCGCTTCTCCGGCTGCCGCCATCCCCGCCTGGAAACCCTGGAGGTGCTGAAGTGACTCCCCCTCTGCCAGCCGATCCGGGGTTTACCGCCCTGACCCCTCCGGCACCTTCTCTCCTGACCAACGTGCAACCCGAGGTGGAGGAGAGAGCGGGGCTATCCTTCAGCATAGTCCGGATGGAGGGAGTGGGCCTTGGTTCCCCAGTGTGCTGGCAGGAAGGCCGGGTTTTCCACCTCCTCCTCCCCCGCACGGAACTGAACTGCCCTCCTCTGGATCTGGCCGTCGGAGACGGGGTGGTGGAGGCGATATCCCTCCGCTCCCGGAAGCGGGGGGCGGTTTTGTCCGTCCATCTCTCTTTCCGGAGCGCGGGCTGGGGGTGCCGGGTGGAGCGGGCGGGAGGATGGCCGGAAAAAATCCTCCTCCGCTTTCCCCGCCGGCTGATGGAGGAGGTCCTGCGGGAGAAGGTGGTTCTCCTCGACCCCGCGCACGGAGGGGAGGACGAGGGAGCCCGGGGACCGGTCAACCTGAGGGAAAAAGATGTGGTGTTGAAAGTCGCCCTCGCAGCGGGGAAGGTCCTGGCCCGCTACGGAGCCCGGGTGTTCCTGACCCGGGAGGAGGACCGCCACCTCCTTCCCCTCGAGCGGGCGGAGATGGCCCGGTGCCTGGCTCCTCACCTCTGGCTTGAGCTGCACACCGGCCACGAAGGAAGGGAGGCCCGCGGCTACCGGGTGGTGGCGGGGGAAGGGGAAGAAAGGATGGGATTTCTCCTCCACCGGGAGATGAGGCTGAGCCGCCTTCCCGACCGGGGATTGGCCATATCCCCGGGGCTCGGGGGGAGGGTGGTGCTGGAGATGGTCAATCTGGCCCATCCCCTGGATGAGGCCCTGATGCGGAACCCCGATTTCCGGGAGAAACTGGCCCGCCGCATTCTGGTGGCCCTCTTTCGCCGCTGGGCGGAAAGATGAGGGAGTTTCTCGTCCTACCGCTCCGCACCCACCTGATAAAGCCCGGGGAGGATCTGGCCCGCCTGCTCCGAACCTACGCCGGCAGGATCGCCCGGCCGGGGGACGTGGTGTGCCTGGCGGAGACGGCGGTGGCCATAGCCCAGGGCAGGGCTTGCCGGCCGGAGAGGATAAGACCCCGCCTCCTGGCCCGCTTTCTTTCCCGCTTCCCGGGCAAGGACGGCAGCCTGGCCACTCCCCAGGCCATGGAGCTGGCTTTGAGGGAGAAGGGGGCTTTCCGGATCCTCCTGGGCTGCGTGGCAGCGGCGGCGGGAAGGATGCTCGGGCGGCGGGGCGATTTCTTCCGGGTAGCCGGCCGGGATCTGGCCTGGATAGACGATATAGGGGGGCAGCTTCCACCTTTCGACCGGTACATAGTTCTCGGCCCCTCCCATCCCCAGCGCCTGGCCCGGGAGCTTAAAGAGAGCACGGGCCTGGAGGTGGTCATCTCGGACGCCAACGATCTCGGCCGGGTGGACATCCTGGCCTCCACCGCCCCCTATTCTCCCGAGGAGCTGGCCCGGGCTCTAGAGTCCAACCCCCAGGGCAACGAGGAGGAAATGACCCCTCTCGTCATCCTGCGCCCGGTACCGTAGACCGGAGCCGGGCCTGGGCTCGGGCATCCTTCTTGAGCTGAACTCGCAGGTTCAAATTGAGCTCTGACTGCATCCGGGGGACTTGCTCGGGAAGGGCGATGTCCTTAAGGGGGCATCCAGGGTGCCGACCACCCGGGGATCCGCAGCCGAGCTTATCCTGTAAACTTATTGTCAGAAATGGCTTTGGAGCTGGAAGCGGAAAGGAAGCACCTTTTGACCTTCGCCGATCTCGAGAGGAGGATCCGGGAATATCTTCCCACCGCCGACCTCTCCCTGGTGGACAAGGCCTATCGCTTCAGCCGGCTGGCCCACGAAGGGCAGAGGCGCCGCTCGGGAGAGGAATTCATCCAGCATCCCCTTAACGTGGCTATGCTTTTGGCCGAGCTAGGGCTGGACCTCACCACCATCGCGGCCGCCCTTTTGCATGACGTGGTGGAGGACACCGAGGTGACGCTGGAGCAGGTGAGGGCGGAGTTCGGCGAGGAGATAACCACGCTGGTGGACGGGGTGACCAAGCTTTCTCGGCTCCGGTTCCAGAGCCGGTTGGAGGAGCAGGCCGACAACCTCCGGAAGATGCTTCTGGCCATGGTCCAGGATATCCGGGTGATTCTCATCAAGCTGGCTGACCGGTTGCACAACATGCGCACTCTGGAGGCCCTGCCCCCCGAAAAGCAGCGGGAGGTGGCCCGGGAGACCTTGGAGATCTTTGCTCCCCTCGCTCACCGCCTGGGGATATTCCGGTTCAAGTGGGAGCTCGAGGACCTGGCCCTGCGCTACCTTGACCCCGAGGCCTACCGGGAGCTGGCGGAGCGCATACCCCGCAAGCGACGGGAGAGGGAGGAGGATACCCGGGAGCTGATGGAAATTTTGCGGCTGCGCCTGCGGGAGGCGGGGATAGAGGCGGAGATCCAGGGAAGGGCCAAACACTTCTACTCCATATACCAGAAGATAAAAAAGGGCCGGGATCTCTCCGAGATCTACGATCTTTTGGCCGTCCGGGTGATCGTGGACACCATCACCCAGTGCTGGGCGGTGCTGGGGATAGTGCACGCTCTCTGGAAGCACGTTCCCGGCCGCTTCAAGGATTACATCACCATGCCCAAATCCAACATGTACCAGTCGCTGCACACCACGGTGATCGGTCCCCGGGGGGAACCGGTGGAGATCCAGATCCGCACCCGGGAGATGCACCGCACGGCGGAGTACGGCATCGCCGCCCACTGGCGCTACAAGGAGGGAGGGATGGCGGACCAGGGGTTTGAGCGGAAGCTGGCCTGGCTTAGGGAAATTCTGGACTGGCAGAAGGAGACCCGGGATGCGCGGGAGTTCATGGAGTCGCTGCGCACGGACATCTTCACCGACGAGGTATTCACCTTCACCCCCCGGGGGGACCTGGTAGTCCTTCCGGCCGGCTCCACCCCCATAGACTTCGCCTATCACATCCACAGCGAGGTCGGCCACCGCTGCGTGGGGGCCAAGATAAACGGGAAGATCGCCCCCCTCGACACCCCTCTGCGGAGCGGAGACATCGTGGAGATACTGACCAGCCGCCAGAGCCCCGGGCCGAGCGCCGACTGGCTGAAGATGGTGCGGACTCCCACCGCCCGCAACAAAATCCGGCAGTGGTTCCGGAGGGAGAAGCGGGAGGAGAACCTGCTCCGAGGGAGGGATCTCCTGGAGCGGGAAGCCCGGCGGCAGGGGCTCGATCCCGAGGAGGCGTTGAAGGAAAGCTACCTCGAAGAGGCGGCAAAAAAGCTCAACCACCCCGATAGCGAGGAGCTTTTAGTCTCGGTGGGGTTCGGGGCGGTGGGGACGGCCCAGGTCATAGGGCGCATAAAGGAGATTCTCCGACGGGAGCGGGAGGGGAAGCCGGTGGTTCCGGCCCCCAAGAGGACCCTCACTCGGGGGGCGGTGGAGATAAAGGGGGCGGAAAACCTCCTGGTCCGGTTCCCCCGCTGCTGCCATCCCGTGCCCGGCGACGAGGTGGTAGGGTACGTGACCCGGGGGAGAGGAGTGACCGTCCACCGCCGGGACTGCTCCAACCTGACCAGCCACCTGGGGGAGGAGGGCCGCTTCCTCGAGGTTAGCTGGGAAGACGTGGCTGCCCGCTACTATCCGGTGGAGATAGAGGTCCGGGCCCACGACCGCCCGGGCCTTCTCTCCGACGTGGCGCGGGCGGTGGCGGAAACCCAGACCAACATTATTTACTCCCGCACCTGGGCCGACCCCGACCGTACGGCCAAGATAGACCTGGTTCTGGAGGTGCGCGACCTCGGCCAGCTCGAGGCCATCTCCCGTCGCATAGAGAAGGTGAAGGACGTGCTCCGGGTGGAAAGGGTGGTCCGCTCCTCCGGGAAGTGAAGCTTCTCACTTTGTCCCTGGGTTTCTACCAGGCCAACTGCTACCTCTTCGCGCCTGGGTTCCCGGAAGAAAGGGAGGCCCTGGTCATAGATCCCGGAGACGACGGGGAGAAGATATGGGAGACTCTGGAGAAAGAAGGACTTTCTCCCCGGGCGGTGCTCCTGACCCACGGTCATTGGGACCACGCCGGGGCGGCGGGGGAGATTACCCGGAGGGGAATCCCCCTCTACCTCCACCGGGCGGACCTCCCTCTGGTGGAGAGCTGGACTCCTGAGGCTCTGGAGGGTGAGGTGCGGTTTCTGGAAGAGGGTCCTTTTCTCCTCCCTTTGCCCGGGGGAAAGGATCTCTTCTGCGGCCGGGTCATCTTCTCCCCCGGCCATACCCCGGGGAGCGTGTGCCTCTATTTCCACCGGCCGGAAAGGGGAGAAGGTTTGCTCTTCACCGGCGACACCCTCTTCCGGGGCTCCGTCGGCCGCACCGATTTCCCCGGCGGGTCGGCCGGGGACCTGGCCGCCAGCCTGGCCCGCCTGCGCCTCTTGCCTTCTGGTACCGAGGTGTACCCCGGTCACGGAGAGCCGACCACCATAGGGGAGGAGCTCCGCCACAACCCCTTTTTCCGGGATCCGGCATAATCCCGCTTTCCCTGCCGTATCCATTCCCTCGAAAGGAGGGACGGGTACATGCCGAGGGGTAAGCTGGCTTTCGCTCTCGCGGGTGCTGCGCTGGGGGGGCTGCTTTTGGTTTCCGGATGCTCCAGGCTCCAGACCATGGAGAAGAAAGAGACGGTCAGCCTGGGGGAGCTGGCGGCCAAGGTGGCGGCACTGGAGCAGCAGGTGGCCGATCTCCAGGCCCAGGCGGCCGCGGCGGAGACGGTGTCCGGTCCGCAGAGGGCCGGACTCCGGGCGCTCGTGCGGGCTACCACCTTGAACGTCAGGCAGGGGCCGGACCGGTCTTCCCCCAAGATCGGATCTCTCAGGGAAGGCCAGGAGGTGGAGGTGTTGCGGCGGGAGGGGGACTGGAGCCAGATCCGCTTCGGA
>FWWL01007401.1_pt1 | contig 14985 bp, 14 predicted proteins | sample 2228331 | NCBI WGS metagenome assembly FWWL01 (sample SAMEA103939775, study PRJEB20133) | metagenome
TTGAGATTGTGGAGGGGCGAAAAATCTTTCGCCCCACATAAAATTATTACATAACAGTTATTGTATTTATACCAACATTCTGATAATACACTCATAATTATGAGCTGGTTATTATTTTTTCACCACAGAGAACACGGAGATAACACGGAGAACCACAGAGGGACTTGCATCCCTTTTTCTGTTTATCTCTCCCAGTTATCTGGTTATCCTCTATTTTTTCATTCAAATTCAGAATTAATCCTGCTAATACCTCTGTGCTCTTTGTGCCTTTCTTTGCTCCCCTTGTGGTTAAAAAATAAACCAATTTCTATATATCCAAAAACCAACGACAAGTATGAACAACCGAAACAAGGAGTGCCAACCCCTCTGTGGTTCTCTGTGCCTCCTCTGTGTTTTCTGTGGTTAGAAAGAGATTTTATAATAAGAAAAGCAAGAGTAAACATGGAACAAAGTGTAGATAATTTTACTGTACCTCAATTTATGCAATGGTTCAAGGGAAAACTTTATACCTGATGATATAAAATATATATGTATGATATTGTGAAACACTTTTTAGATAAGGTTTGTCTTAATAGGAGAAAAGAAAATTGAGAGATGTATTGATGAGTTTGCCATTGTTGTTTGTAATTGTAACAATGTTTTATCTGGCGTTGCGAGCCATAGGTCGTGTTTGGATTAACTATCGCGTCCGTTTAGAATTATTAGAACGGTTAGAAGACTCTCCTGACCTTATGGATGAAATCCCGCAAATACGAGAATTACTTGAAAATGAAGATTATGAAGTTACTGAAAGATACCCTATTGACTTTGTATACACAGGCGTATTCCTTGTAATTTTAGGGCTAATTTGTGTGGTATTTGATTTCCTTTTAGGCACAGGTCAAATTGCAGTGGGAGCCTATTGGGGAGGAGTGATTTGTTCCGGTTTAGGTTTTATAATTACCCTTCTGGGACTATTCCTCCGTTTCCTTTCCAATCCTGTAAATATCTAAATTCCTTATTTTGTATAAAATCTGTTGAATCTTATATTATTTCAACGGTATTTTTTATATGAAATGTAATTTTTGTTTCTTGTAAAATCTTTAAGTTTATGTTAATCATATTAAGGAAAGGAGCAAAACATGTTTGAAATGAGGTATTGGGTATTACTCACTCCAATGTTATGCTTTGGCTGTGCAACGGGATTTATTGCCGGAGCCCCGGAAGGTAGTATTGATGTTATTGCACATCGTGGAGCCAGTGCTTATGCACCGGAAAATACAATCTCAGCCTTCAAAAAAGCAATAGAACTTAAAGCGGATTGGTTTGAATTGGATGTTCACCTTACTGCGGACAATAAACTGGTAGTAATCCATGATGACGATTTGAAAAGAGTAACAGGTATAGAAGGAAAAGTTACAGAAAAAAAATGGGATGAGATAAAAAATCTGGATGCAGGTTCCTGGTTTTCCTCTCAATATAAAGGAGAAAAGTTGCCTTTATTAGAAGATGCTTTAAAATTAGCTAAAGGCAAAATAGGCGTATATATTGAATTAAAAAGTAGTGATAATGACGACCCTCTAATCCCATTTATTATTATGAATATCGCAGGTAAAGATAAGATGACACCGGAATTGAAGAAACAATTGGATGATGTAATTTATGGAAGTAAATCAAGGAATATTACATTAGCCCGTGAAACGGTCAATGCCGTCCGAAAAATGAAGATGGAAAAACAGGTCGTAATCCAGAGTTTCTCGCCTGTAATTTGTTATGTATTAATGAGTGAGTCACCAGACTTAAGAATAGAATTTCTCGGTGAAGAATCAGAGGAACATCCTGAATGGTGGAATTATTATGTCCTATTTGGAAAACTATTGAATGTGGCTGGAATGAATGTAAACAGAAAACACCTGACGAAAGAACGGATAGACATGTTCCATACGGAAGGAAAGAAAGTAGCGGTATGGACAGTTGATGATGAGGCAGAGATGAAAAAATTTACTGAATGGGGCGTTGATGGAATTATCACCAATAAGCCGGATGTCGCTTTGAAAATTCTTAAAGAAGTGGGGAAAAGAAAATAATGGATAAGCAAGGATTTGTCTGCAAACTTTAAAGTTCTTCAACAGGGATAAGGAGAATTCATGTGGCTGTAGAATTAAAACCATTGGGTCCTGAGTATCGTTTATGGCGATGGAAGATATTGACCACTACCTATATTGCTTATATAGGTTATTACATGACCCGAAAAATCTTTACCATCTGCAAGACAAGAATTGCAGAAGATTTGAACTGGGGATTAGGAGACACCGCTTACATCTGGGCTTCATTCCTGACTGCATATATGATTGGGCAATTCTTAAACAGTTATATTGGCAGGAAATGGGGACCCCGCGTGATTTTGTTAGGGGGGTTAGGAATTTCCATCGTTTGCAACATCATATTTGGTATCTCTAATTCCTTTGCTAATTTCATTGTATTTATGTTTATCAACGGCTTGGCTCAGGCGTCCGGCTGGCCTGGCTGTATCGGTGGTATTTCCCGATGGCTACGAAGTGGTGAGCGTGGAACGATTATGGGGATATGGACGACAAACCATATTATCGGGAATATTGTTTATAAATCTGTTGGGGGTTATATTTTAGCAGCTATGGGCTGGCGATGGGCATTTTTCGGAATGACCTTTCTCACATTATTTGTCTGGGCATTAGTCTTGATATGGCAAAAAGATAAACCGGAGGATGTTGGATTATCTCCTATTATAGACAAAGATGAAGACTATGGGCAGGCTATTAAAGCGTCTCAAGAAGACCACATTCCATTATCCGAATACCTGCGGGTTGCATTTAATCCTCTAATATTTATCATGGGGGTAGCATACTTTTCAGTAAAATTTTTGCGGTATGCTCTGGATTCCTGGCTTCCTTCGTTCCTGAATATACAGGGATTGCCTGTTGACCAGGCAAGTTATTATTCTATGATTTTTGACATCACAGGAGTTGTAGGAACAATATGTGCTGGATATGTCCTTGACCATTGGTTCAGAGGTAATTGGGCAGGTGTGTGTTTTGTATGCGGAGTAGGAACCGTAGTCGGGTATATCGCAGTGATATACGCTGGAGCAAATCCGATAATGATAGCCCTGTGTTTCGGAATCGTCGGCTTTATGTTATATGGTCCCGATAGCTTGCTAACAGGTGCGGCTGCTGTTGCAGTAGCAGGGGAAGCCAACGCCGTTGCAATTACAGGTGTAATAAATGGTATCGGAAGTGTCGGTCCCGTGATTCAGGAATTGGTCATTGGAAAGTTTATGAGAACCACAGATTTACAAGCAGGTATTGATAGAACAAATATTCTGGGACTCATTATGAGCATTGCGTTAGCCTTATCCACAGCCTTTCTGACATGGTATTTATATCGGATTCATCAAAGGAATAACCAATCTCAAGGGAAAACGAATTCCTAATAAAATATATATGTCCGATTCTTTTCTTATCTATGCCCCGAACTGGATTGGTGATGCCGTTATGGCTACACCTGTCTTTCGCATAATAAAAAATAGTTTTCCCGATTTTACTTTACATATTTTGGCAAAAAAAAGCATTTGTGACCTATTACAGGGTCTGAAATATATAGATGGATTTTTCCCCTTACCTGACAAACCTATTCAACAAATACTATACGCATTAAAATTACGCAAAAATCATTACACCACAGGCATTACCCTTTCCCATTCGTTTCGTTCCGCACTATTATTGTTCCTTACAGGGGCAAAAAACCGCATAGGTTATGATTGCAATTCTCGTGGTTTCTTATTAACCCACACAATACCCTTCCCAACAGATGTCTCCGGAAATCGTAAAATTCAGTATATGACTTATGAGTATTTGAAGTTATGCGAACCATTACAAATAACCCCTGATAATTCAGGATTGGAACTTGCCCTCTCTCCTGATGAAGAAAAAAACTGGAAAAAAGAGTTAGAAGAACAAGGAATAACCGGACCCCTATTAGGTATTGCTCCTGGGGCAGCATTCGGACCCAGTAAACGCTGGGATACAGAACGATTTGCTCAAGTGGCGAATGAATTAAACAAAAAGTATGGAGTTACTCCGATACTTATTACAGGTCCAAATGAGCAGGAGATACAAAACATATTCGTAAAAAAATGTGAAGCAAAAGTTATTTATCCATTTACGCATTCTCATACTTTATCCCGACTCAAAGCAGTAATCAAGACCCTTGACCTCCTCATATGTAATGACAGTGGACCGCGACACATTGCAGTAGCATTTCAGGTTCCTGTAATTTGTATTATGGGACCTACAAAACCCGAGTACACAAACAGTCCATGGGAACGAGGGGAAGTAATTCGTGTCCCCGTAGAATGTGGACCCTGCCAATTACCCGAATGTCCAACCGACCACCGCTGTATGAAACTAATCACTCCCGAAATGATTATAGAACATGCCGAGAAGTATCTTATGAAATAAAATCTACTTGGATATAAAAAACAGAAAATAAAAAGTTGCTCTTTTAAGTTTTTTATGATAAATTAATTTAATTAGATATTAATATGTTTGAAAAGGAACAACAGTGCAAGAACGAAGGAAATATATACGAAGACAGGCTGACAGAGATTTGCTCCAGCGATATCAGGCATTGCTTGCGAGAGTCCAACAACTGGAAAGTATAGCAAGTGATGAAGCAAACAGAGAACTTCGTCACAAACGAAGAAGAACGATTCGCCATATATGCCATGTGAGAGTTGGACTGCCTATCGGTTTTCGTTCCGATAAGGATGATGTCTGGACAGTAGAACAATTGCCAATAAAGGGAAGGTTATTAGACCTGAGTGCAGAAGGATGTGCGGTATTCACACACCAAAACTTTGAAGTAGGACAAACCATTAACCTAAATATTGAAGTAAGTGGTGGGAGACATATCCGTTCCACAGGTACAGTTCGTTGGACGAAACACCTCCCCGAGAAAGGGGGATATGCCTCCGGTGTGCAATTCCAGAAATTAAGTGATAGCGATACAAAAATTTTACATCAATTTTTAGATGAATTAGACCGAACCATAGGTTTATAGGGATTGATACTATGCGAACTGTATATGTTATAACAATGTGGTCTGGTGGTAGACCCGCAAAAAAGTGGAAGTCCTTTGAATTCCCCAATTTACTACCTCAGGGAACGGGAGTAGAATTTGTTTGTTGTGAAACAAAACTCAAAGTTCAGGTCATCGGCAGTGTTTCTGTTGAGGAATATGAGTCCGGTAAGGAAGACCTGGAAATGGGTCTGTATCGCGAATTGACCAATGAGAAAAACAGCAGTAAAGATACCCTTTCTCCAAATAACATTGAACGCATTTTTTAATTCTTACAATAGATTGGGTTGCATATAACAGAGGAGGTTAAACTATGAGGTATTTTGTCTTTGCTTTACTTATGATTCTTTCTTCATCTCTTTTTGCACAAACACCTAATTGGCATGAAGATAGTTTCTTCGGTATCCACTTTGACCTGCATCCGAACGCAAATGATACAGAGTTGGGAAAGGAAGTAGACGCAGAACAAATACGCCAATTCTTGCAAAAGGTTAAACCTGACTTTGTGCAATACGATTGCAAAGGGCATCCAGGTTACACAGGCTATCCAACAAAAATCGGTTCCCCATCACCGGGTATTGTTAATGACGCTCTCCGTGTTTGGAGGGATGTGACCAAAGAAATGAATATCCCACTCTCAATCCATTATTCCGGTGTATGGGATACGCGTGCGATTGAACTAAATCCTGACTGGGGGAGGAAAAAACAGGATGGCTCTTTAGACACGAATAATACCTGTCGCACAAACGACTATGATACCAAATTGATGATTCCTCAGCTTCTGGAAGTCATTCAGGAATATGATATTGACGGTATGTGGATTGACGGTGAAAATTGGGCGAGTTATCCATGCTGGTGCGACCGTTGCAAGCAGAAATTCACAGAAACCACAGGGATACAGGAAATTCCAGTAAAGAAAGATGACCCGCATTGGGAAGAATGGACTGCTTTCCATCGTAATCTGTTTACCCAGCATGTCCAGCGTGTAGTAGAAGAAGTTCATAAAGTAAAACCCGGATGTATGGTATGTAGCAATTGGTTATATACCATGAGACAACCCGAACCCATTACCGTAGATGTGGACTATCTCAGTGGAGACTTTACCCCTTCCTTTGGTGCTCAGGAGGCGTGCTATGAGGCACGCTTCCTCGCTTCCCGAGGCAAACCATGGGATTTGATGGCTTGGAGTTTTATACATTCGTCCAGCATTGGAAAAGTAATGAAGACAGTGCCCCATTTATGTCAGGAACTTTCCGAAGTGCTTGCTCAGGGAGGCTCTGTCTTTATATACGATAATCCAAAACGCTCTGGACGCCTTGTAGAGTGGCATACAGATTTATTAGCAAAAGCAGGTGAATTCTGCCGTGAACGAAAAAAGTGGTGCTTCAAAACAAAAACCATTCCTCAAATAGCAGTGCTTCACAGCGAAACAACATTCTATAAAGAAAATGAACCTTTGTACCAAAAATATGGGGTAGTACTACAACCTGTAGAAGGAGCAGTATCCATTTTATTAGAGGCGGGATATTCAGTAGATATTTTAAATGAAGATACACTAACGAAGGTTATTTCCCAGTATCCTGTTGTAGTAATTCCGGAGCGTTCTTCCGTCCCCGACTCAGTGATGGAAGTTGTAAAAGAATATGTGAATAATGGCGGGAAACTGATTCTCTCTGGCAGTTTCCTTGCCGAAAAATATGGAGAATGGTTAGGCGTGGAACCCGCCGAAGGAAAAATAAAAGGATGGCTCCCTGTCCCTGATGGTTCAGCAGTTCCTACTGCAGGAGAATACCAGAAAGTACGTTGCATTAAAGCGAGAGGAATTTTTACAATCCTCAGTAATCAGGAACAGGGGAGAGACGAAACAGAATTTCCACCCGCAACTTTAACCGAAATAGGTCAAGGCAAAGTGCTGGCAATACATGGTCCTTTCTTCCGATATTATCGTTCCCATCCTATCCCGGGTTATCGTCAGATACTATCTCTCTGGGTGAGAGAATTGGGTCCGGAAAAACTAATCCAGCATGAAGGTCCCTGGTATATTGAATTGTCCACAAGGCAGAAAGAAAATCAAATACTACTCAATCTCGTCAATCGTGGGGTAGATGGTTATTTGAGTCCCGAACGCCACATGATTGAAAACATCCCTATTGTTCAGGGGATTAGTATCCGTATCCCTAAGTCCTGTATTCCTGAAGGGAAACAACCCGTTAGGGCTTATATAGCACCCGCAGGAATTCCAACAAATATAATTGACGAACAGAAACAATACAGGATTATCATACCGTATGTTCATATTTATGATATAGGAGTAATTGAATTACAATAACCTTTCAAGGGAGGAGGTATCTATATGCCAGAACTAAAAGTTGGAAATTGCACAATACAGGTTGTTCAGGGTGATATTACAAAAGAAACAACAGACGCAATTGTAAATGCGGCGAATAAAACATTATTAGGAGGAGGCGGAGTGGATGGGGCAATTCACCGTGCAGGCGGACCCGCGATTTTAGAAGAATGCAAAAAATTAGGTGGTTGCGAAACAGGAGATGCAAAAATCACTACAGGCGGTAGATTACCCGCAAAATATGTAATACACACAGTAGGTCCTATTTACCGAGATGGGAAACATGGTGAGCCTGCACTCCTGAAAAGTTGCCATATTCGTTCCCTGGAAGTGGCAGTAGAGAACGGAGTAAAAACCATTGCCTTTCCTGCTATCAGTTGTGGTGTATATGGTTACCCTATAGAAGAAGCCAGTAAAATAGCCATTAACGCGGTAAAAGAGTTTATAGAAACTCACCCCGACTGTGGAATAACCCTAATCCGATTCGTAATGTTCGGCAACGATACCTACATCCCGTTCAGCAACACCCTTTGTGAATTAGGGGGAAAATAGATTTATCCGTTAAGAAGAATTTTTAACCTTATGAATAATACTGGTTGTGGATTGTCCCTCTACACCAGGGATAAGGGCAATTCGTCCACCATAACTTTCCACAAATCTCCGTTCGGGCTGGACTAATGTATCTAATGTGTAATCACCGCCCTTTGCATAGACATCGGGTTTTAGTTGCTTAATCAAAGGAAGTGGAGATTTCTCATCAAAGATGATAATGTAGTCTACGCACTCCAGTGCGGAAAGGACCAGAGCGCGATTCTGTTCATTAATAACAGGTCTGCCTTCCCCTTTAATCTGGCGAACAGAGCGGTCGCTATTTAGACCGACAATGAGAACATCCCCTTCTTGTTTTGCTCGCATAAGATAGGTAATATGCCCTACATGCAGAATATCAAAGCAACCGTTTGTCCATACAATTTTCTTCTTTTGTTCCCTTAATTGCTGGACAATCTTTTTCAACTGAGGTAATGTCTTTAACTTGTAAGGTCCCCCCGCACTTAAAAGTGCCTGTTCTACTTCTTCACGAGATACAGTAACTACACCATGTTGTGCGACAGCAACTCCGGCAGATGTGTTCCCTAACACAGCACATTCATATAAAGTGGCTCCTGCCACCAGGGCTAAAGCGACCGTTGCGGTTACAGTATCCCCTGCTCCAGTTACATCTATAACCTGCACCGGCGTTATAGGAACATCTTCAATTTTCCCGTTTTCATAAAAGATGGTAATTCCATCCGGTCCACGCGTAATCATAGCATTCTTTGCCGATTTCAACAGTTCCTTTCCTGCTTTCTTCAATGTTTCATAATCAACTACATTTATACCTGTGGCGATACCCGCTTCTTTATCATTGGGTAGAATTACATCAAACCCTTTGAATATATTAGCCCTTGCCCGCGAATCTGCCACAGTGACTAACTTATATTTTTTCGCACAGTCTGACAGAGCGGATAAAACATTCGGAGTTATCACCGATGATACCTGGTCACCGACCATAATCACATCTACTTTTTTTGCAACTTTGTAGATATTTTTTATTATCTGCTCCTCTACTTTCCCTGAGATAGGCTTAGGTCTCGGAGTATCTGTTCGGAGAACCTCCTGTGTGGGAATATTATGCCCCCCAGCACGAAGTTTTCCATAAGTATTCGTCGGACGGGTTGGGTCAACAACAAGATAATCAATATTCACATTTCGCTTCAGAAACTCTTTCTTCAATATTTCTGCATTAGAATCCGCACCAATGACACCCAACATATAAACTTTGGCACCTAAAGACGCTGCGTTACAACCCGCATTCCCTGCTGCGCCCGGATTATATTTTCGTTCCAGCACTTCCAGAACAGGTATAGGTGCTTCCAGACTTACTTCGGTTACTTTACCGTAAACATTTTCATCTAAATAAATATCACCAATGGCGAGCACACGCACTTTATCAAATTTAGAGAGAATAGACAACAGACGATTTGTATCCATCTTTTATACCCTTATCCCAATTATGTTTTTAATTTACATTATTTTATTTCACAAAAAATGATTTGTGCAATATTTTACAAAAAACCAACCAAAAAGAGATAATGTGTCATGACACGGGAAAACAGCGAATAAAAAATTACTCTGTTTGTCAGTAATTTCAATTTGAAAATGAGTTATATATATGGTATCATATTAGCACTCACTATAAGTGAGTGCTAACAGAAAACGAACTTTCTAAACTATACATTTACCTAAAACCTTTTAAGGAGGAGGTATCTTTATGGCTAAACAAATTGTTTTCAGTGAAGAAGCAAGAGAAAAATTGATTAAAGGTGTGGACACTCTCGCAAACGCCGTGAAAGCAACCTTGGGTCCACGCGGTAGAAATGTATTGTTAGATAAAACTTATGGCTCGCCCAATGTGACCAAAGATGGTGTTACCGTAGCAAAAGAGATTGACCTGAAAGACCCGTTTGAAAATATGGGTGCCAGAATGCTCCGTGAAGCAGCGAGCAAAACCAATGATGTCGCAGGTGACGGAACCACTACCGCTACTGTTCTTGCTCAAGCAATGGTGCACGAAGGTATCCGCCTTGTAACCGCAGGTGCAAATCCGATGGGTATTAAACGCGGGATGGACAAGGCTTTAGCAGAAGTAGTTAAAGCCATTGCAAATATGAGTAAAAAAGTCCGTAATCCAGAGGAAATCCGCCAGGTAGCAACCGTATCCGCCAATGGGGATAAGGAAATCGGTCAATTTATAGCGGATGCAATAGAAAAAGTTGGTAATGATGGTGTTATTACTGTAGAGAAAGGAAAAGGACTAAAGACCGAAGTAGAAGTGGTAGATGGTATGCAGTTTGACCGTGGTTACCTTTCTCCTTATTTCGTTACCGACCCAAATAATATGACCGCAGTACTTGAGGATTGCTATGTCCTCTGTCATGAAAAGAAGATTAGTAGTGTTCACGATTTGTTGCCATTACTACAAAAATTGGCTCAAACTGGGAAACCTATGTTAATTATTGCAGAGGATGTAGAAGGTGAAGCATTGGCAACATTGGTAGTGAATAAGATACGCGGTATCCTGAAAGTTTGTGCTGTTAAAGCACCTGCTTTTGGGGACAGAAGAAAAGAGATTTTGAGAGATATTTCCATTTTAACAGGTGGGCAGTTTATCTCTGAAGATTTGGGTATTAAATTAGAAAATGTTTCATTAGACCAGTTGGGTAGAGCGAAACGCATTGAAGTTACTAAAGATTATACAACCATTATTGAAGGCGCCGGAAAGAAGAAAGATATTCAGGCACGGTGCGAACAAATCCGCAGGCAGATTGAAGAGACCACCTCTGACTATGACCGTGAAAAATTGCAGGAGCGGTTGGCAAAGTTAGCAGGTGGAGTAGCAGTGATTCGTGTAGGTGCCCCTACGGAAACAGAGTTAAAGGAAAAGAAAGATAGGACAGATGACGCTCTCAATGCTACCCGTGCTGCGATAGAGGAAGGTTTTGTCGCAGGTGGTGGTGTTGCCTTATTGCGGGCACGGAAGGTTCTCGATAACCTGAAATTAGAAGGAGATGAAGCACTCGGCGTTGCTCTGATAAAGAATGCCATGGCAGTGCCATTAATTCAAATCGCAAATAACGCCGGTATGAATGGTGAATTGATTTGTGCTAAATTAGAGGAAGAAAAGGAAAATGTTGGATTAAACGCAGATACAGGGGAAATTGAAGACTTAATCAAGGCTGGAATTATTGACCCGGCAAAGGTGATTCGTTGTGCGTTACAAAATGCGGTCAGTATTGCCAGCATGATTATCACTACAGAATGTTTGGTTGCGGATATACCGGAAAAGAAAGAAGAAAAAGGCGGACATAATCACCCACACTACTAATGATTAACTGTGAAATATTCAGGAGGGAAGTAAAAACTTCCCTCCTTTTTTATTGTATATCCATTTCAATATAATTTACCTGTAAATTTGTTAGTTTATAAAACATTATGCGAGTCATTTCTGGGATAGCAAAAGGGACAAAATTACTGGCTCCTCCAGGAAAGGATACAAGACCTACTCTGGACAGAGTGCGAACTTCCCTTTTTGATATTCTGAACAAACATATTGAAAATGCAAAATTTTTAGATTGTTTTGCTGGGACAGGTGCCAATGGAATAGAAGCATTAAGTCGGGGAGCAGAATACACCTGCTTTGTAGATTATTCTAAAAAAGCAATTCAATATATTGAGGCTAATTTAAAAAAGACACATTTTATTGATAAAGGAGTTATTATCAAAGCAGAGCTGCCTCGCGATGTGTATCTACTCCCTGTGGATTTCAATATTGTATTTATGGACCCGCCATATCAATTTTTGAAATGGGAAGTTCTTATTCCACGCATGCAGGAACACGGTATTTTTTCTCCTGACGCAATTTTAGTTATAGAACATAGCCGATTTAATTTCCCACCAGAAAAATTCCCACCATTATTAAAATACCGTGAAGAAAAATATGGGGACACTTTTTTGTCATTTTATTCTTGACAAATGAGTTTAAATATGATAAAGTAGTAAAATACAATATTGTATACAAGATATATTTTTTATAATTAAAAAACAACAATATGTTGTATAGAAAAATTAAGGCTCATTTAAATAGTTCAATTTATTGTTTATTAAAAATTTTGAATGAAAGGTAAAACCTATGAAATGTCCATTTTGTAACCATTCAGAGAGTAAAGTCGTGGATAGCAGAACTTCATTAGAAGGGAACGCTATACGCAGACGGAGGGAATGTCTAAAATGTTCTCGCAGGTATACTACCTACGAACGGGTAGAAGAGGTAAGTCCTATGGTAGTTAAAAAAGACGGAAGACACGAAAATTATCAGAGATGGAAAATCAAGCAGGGAATTATTAAAGCCATACACAAGAGACCTATTAGTTTAGAGCAGGTAGAAGCATTGATTGATGATGTAGAAAAGACTGTGTTTAACGCCGGCAGACAGGAAGTAACATCAAGGGAAATAGGTGAAGCAGTGATTCAGAGATTGAAAAAGTTGGATGAAGTAGCCTATGTCCGATTTGCTTCTGTCTATCGCCAATTCCGTGATATAAATGAATTTATGGATGAATTAAAAGGGATGTTAACAACTTCCAGTGGAAGTCAGGAATAAATTCAATAGCAAGAATGTTTAACTAAATGACAGTTGAAGATACACGAACCCAAACACAATACATAGCCCTTTCCCTTGGGCGATGTGGCATACCCTCCCCATCCCCTGGTCCCCTTTTCCTCTCCGCCACATCGCCCCTCATTATTTATAGTGAGGGATATATATTATGACGCAAAATAGACTCGCAAACGAAAAAAGCCTTTACCTCCAATCACATGCAGATGACCCAGTGGATTGGTATCCATGGGGAGAAGAAGCCTTCCAGAGAGCAAAAGCAGAAAGGAAACCTATCTTTCTTTCTATCGGTTATTCCGCCTGCCATTGGTGCCATGTAATGCAAAGAGAATGTTTTAAAAATCCAGAAATTGCTAATGAACTGAATCATAATTTTGTCTCCGTAAAAGTAGACCGCGAAGAACATACCGATATAGATGAGGTGTATATGCATGCAGTAGTCCAGATGACAGGCTCCGGAGGCTGGCCCCTCTCTGTTTTCCTTACCCCAGATTTAAAACCGTTTTTTGGTGGAACTTACTTCCCTCCTTATTCCAGAGGTCAATACCCAGGCTTTATAGATATATTAAGATACATCCAGCAAATATGGACTACAAAACGGGAACAAATAGAATCAACAGGCACAAATTTCATATTGTTAATCAGAAATCATTTATCCTTACCTCCTGTTCCAGGAGAAGGACAGGATTATCCACCACTACTCCATAGAGCGGTTCAATCATTAACACAAAACTTTGATAAAGACAATACAGGATGGGGATTGGAGCCTAAGTTTCCTCCCAATCTTGTTTTGCCGTTTTTACTACACTATGCTTTAATTTATCAGAACAATCCTGCAATGCAAATGGTAGAAAAAACTTTGACCACCCTTGCTCTTTCCGGACTGCACGACCATATCGGAGGCGGATTTCATAGATACTGCATAGACCGTATCTGGCATGTCCCACACTTTGAAAAAATGCTCTACGATAATGCCCAACTGGCAAATGTATATATTCAACATTCCCTCTATACTCAGAATCCTTTTTCCAGAGTCATCGCTGAAAAGACATTAAATTATATTTTGCGTGAGTTGAGTGTACCGGAAGGCGGTTTCCTATCTTCACAGGACGCTGACAGTGAACACGAAGAGGGAAAGTTTTATATCTGGAGGTATGAAGAAATAAAAGATGTTTTAGAAAATACTACCGATGAATTTTGTAAATTTTTCGGCGTAGAGATAACAGGGAATTGGAAAGAAGTCCCATTCTTAGAAAGAGGACAGGGAACAAGTAAAAATATCCTTGACCCAAAGTATGCAGGAATGCTATATGGAGATGTTAATGAATGTATAAGAAAATACTATCAATTCCTGCCTTACTTGAATAAATTATATATAGTGCGAGAGAAAAGGCATAAACCTGCAAAAGATAATAAATGTATAGCCTCGTGGAATGCCCTTACTATCGGTGCCTTTGCAAAAGGCAGTATAGTCTGTTCTCAGGATAACAAATTTCAAGAAATCGCTATTAAGACTGCAGATGTCTTCTGGGAAGAATTCAAAACCTTTGGTTTCTTACCTCATATATTACATAATTCAAAAATAGAAGGACTACTGGAAGATTACGCACAATTTATAGTCGCTATGTTAGACATCTACGAAATTACCCTGAACGAAAACTACCTTGAGAAAGCAATGATACTTGCAGAAAAAATGATTCACCATTTCTGGGATGAAGAAGGCATGGGATTCTATCGTACCTCTCAAACCAAACCAAACCGATTTCCCATCTCTTCTAAACCTGTGCTTGACCATCAGGAACCGTCAGGGAATGCCATTTCCGCCTTCGCTTTAGCAAAATTAGGTTACTATGCCAATTCTGAATATCTGGATATGTCGGAGCAGTTATGTCAGGGCTATTACGGCTGGATACAGCGAGCACCCGAAGTCTTCCCCGTCTGGCTGGATACAATGCTACTGCTGAAACATCAACCTGTAGAATGCACAATATTTATAAAAGGAAAACAACTATTCCCATCCCCTATGTTAACCGCCATACATCAATCAAAATATCCATTTTTCATTTACCGAACAAACAAAGATATCCACAACGAACCCCCTGAAAGTCTACTATTATTCTGTCATCACCATACCTGCTCCTCCCCAGTATATAAACTTGAAGAAATCATCCCGACCATTAACAGCTTAACACATAATATCAAAATATAACTAAAATCCCAAAAATAAAAAACCAAATGATTTTTTTTCTTCTCAATCTATATCCCCTTCACAGATGAAAAAAACTGTATCACCCATCACGCCCCAACCCAGCCGCCAACACACAAAACC
>FWWL01007402.1_pt1 | contig 14982 bp, 8 predicted proteins | sample 2228331 | NCBI WGS metagenome assembly FWWL01 (sample SAMEA103939775, study PRJEB20133) | metagenome
GCGAAGTCTTGCCTGCAAGGGCTTCGAACAGGGAAATCATCAACAAGAACTCTCTGGATAGTCAAGCGCAAAAGTGGCCGGTGCCCCCGGCACTCGGAGCGTCGCAGCGCGATGCTCCGAGGCCATCCATCACCGCCCCATCCCCAGCCGGTACGCCAGCTCTGGCGGCAAACCCTTTTCCATAATACCATCCACCGTATGCTGAATATCATACACAAATCGTACAAACCGAACCCTCCATCCCTCCCGACCACGAGAAAGCACACAAAAAGACCCTCTCGGATCCCCATCTCGCGGCTGACCAATACTCCCTGGATTAACGAGATATCTTTTCCCCTTTTCGAGAATCCTCTCCTCCCCTATCTCGTACCAATACCTGCCCTCCTCGTCAATGATACCAGGATAGTGGGTATGCCCAAACAGAGCCACACAGATCCCTGCCTCTTCCAGAGCATAAAGAGCCAACGACACCTCCTTAGGACCCACAATATACCTATCGGGATCATCCGGACTCCCATGACACAGCCAAAAACCGTGTTTTTTGGCTTCCATCGGCCACATCTGAATGGTGGCGAGAGATTCTCGAGAGAGTACTCTCCTCGTCCAGCGTATCTGCTCTGCAGCCAGCGGATTCATCACATGTCGCTCATGGGAATCAAACAGAGCCCTTTCATGGTTGCCCTGAATAACAACCGTCGCATGCTGTCCTACCCACTGCACACACTCCTCTGGATATGGCCCATACCCTACCACATCACCCAGACAATAGAGTTCACCATATTTTCCACCAAGTTTCTCAAACCCTCGAAGTGCCGCAAGATTCCCATGAATATCACTGATCACCGTGATAGACACGACAAACGCTCCGTATCCACCAGATAAAAATCCACAGTACCGTCCATAAAATTTGATATCACAAGGATTTTGCCATCCGCAGAGATCGCAATCCCTATGGGCTGATTTCCCCCTTTCACCACCTCAAGTAAACGGGGCACACTCTCCCGAATATCGTACAGTTCCACCGTTCCATCCTCAGGACTCCGATAATGAGAGCCCTTGGGATTATCCTTACCCCGACAGGTGATAACCATGTAACGATAATCAGGCGAAAGCTTAAGATTTGAGGGATGCGTTCCACAGGGATAACTCTCAGAGAGCGTGTCAGTAGCAAGATCCAGGATATAAAAACGAGAACGTCTCAGATTATTGATATACACCCAATTCCGCACAGGATCAAGCCTAAATCGACCGTTCGCTCCCCCTGTTTTGATGGTCTTCACCACCCGATGTCCCCGGGTTCTATCATACTTGACAATCTCTCCGGAACCATAAAACAACACATAAAGATACCTTCCATCCTGAGAAAAACCCACTCCCCTCGGCTGGTATCCCGTTGTACGGATAATCTGCCGAACCTGATAGGTCTCCCGTTCGATCACCGTTACCGTAGCCGAGTCCCAGCACGTGACATAGTAATACCGTCCATCAGGGGTAAACTCCCCTACCTTTGGCATACTCCCCTGAACATCGATCTCCTTCACCACACTCCAGTTGGACAGAGCTGCCACAAAAACCTTACCCCTCCTATCGACCTGGGTAAACCAAAACTCCTTCCCATCCGGCGAAAAAACCCCCTCCACATAACCCACATAGCGATGGTACTGGGGAATACGTACCATAGAGAGTTTTCCCTCTCTCATATCATAGTAGCCTATCCCCTGTTCCCCCATAAAGGTAATCACCAGATACCTATCATCAGGGGTAAAGATGAGATCCTTTGGCATTGACCCTACATACTCCTGCTTCACAAAGGTGAGCAGTGAATTCGTAGGAAGCAACCTCACAAAAACCTGTTTCTGCTGATGTATAAATTGAGTCACCGTCTTGTACCCGGGTAGAAAAACCTCCACCAGCCCTGCCGTATTGGAAAGCACCAGAGGAGTTTTGCCAACAAGCACCCCCCCCATCCTCACCTCTGCCCCGGCAGGATCACTTTTGACCATCACGCCCCAGCACAAAGCAGGAAGTATCAAGAAAAGCCCCATCCGCATTCCTACTCTGCACATCGCTTCATATCCTCGAGATATTTTTTCAGGTAGATACCCGTATAGCTTCGAGAACACTGCTGAATCTCTTGAGGCGTTCCCTCAAACACCACCTCGCCGCCCCCGCTTCCCCCTTCGGGACCTAGATCAATAATCCAGTCTGCCACTTTAATAACATCCATGTTGTGTTCTATCACGACCACTGTATTTCCCCTATCTACCAGGGTCTGGAGAACCTCCAGAAGCTTTCTCACATCGTCAAAATGTAGCCCCACCGTTGGTTCATCAAGGATGTACAACGTCCTCCCCGTACTTGCCCTCGAAAGCTCCTTGGAGAGTTTGATACGCTGCGCCTCACCACCAGAGAGGGTTGTTGCTGGTTGTCCGAGATGAATATACCCCAACCCCACATCCCGCAAGATACCAAGCTTCCTCTTGAGAGGAGGAATAGCCTCAAAAAATTCAAAAGCTTCATCCACCGTCATTTCAAGCACATCAGCGATATTCTTGCCTTTGTATAACACCTGAAGCGTTTCACGGTTGTAGCGCTTGCCCTGACAAACCTCACAAGGTACATACACATCCGGCAAAAAGTGCATTTCAATCTTTTTCACCCCATCTCCCTGGCACGCCTCACATCGTCCCCCTTTAACGTTAAAACTAAACCGTCCTGGCGCATAGCCCCGCATTTTTGACTCAGGAAGCGTTGCAAACAGATCCCGGATAAGGGTAAAAACCCCCGTATAGGTTGCGGGATTGCTCCTCGGTGTACGCCCAATGGGACTCTGGTCAATATCAATCACCTTGTCAATATGCTCAATCCCTATCACCTCATCATGTTCTCCCGGGGAGTCCTCCCGCCACCAGTTAAACTTCTTGTCCAGCGCCTTAAAAAGAATATCGTTAACCAGGGTAGATTTCCCAGAGCCACTCACCCCCGTCACCACAACAAACTTCCCCAACGGAAAGGAAACCGTGATATTTTTGAGGTTGTGCTCCCTCGCCCCTTTCACAGTGATAAAATGCCCGTTGCCCTCTCTCGGTTTTTCCCGGACAGGGACACACTTCCGGCCAGAGAGATACAGCCCCGTCAGAGAAGTGGAGTGGCGCCGGATGTCATCTGGCGTACCCTCAGCCACCACCTGTCCCCCATAGATACCAGCCCCCGGCCCAATATCCACCACCCAATCAGCCCGGGCAATCATCTCCTCATCATGTTCAACCACAATCACCGTGTTTCCCGTATCCCGCAGCTTCTCCAGCGTACGGATGAGCTTGTCAGTATCCCGTGAATGAAGCCCTATAGTGGGTTCATCCAGGACATACAGTACCCCCATCAGGCTCGATCCAATCTGGGTCGCAAGCCTCGTCCGCTGAAACTCTCCTCCGGAAAGCGTACTCACCTTTCTATCCAGGGAAAGATAATCCACCCCCACATCCACGAGAAAGGAGAGACGCTTGTCTATCTCCTTGAGTACCCGCTCGACTATCATCATCTGATGGGGGGTAAGTTTCTCTGGAAGTCTGCGAAAAAACTCCTGTGCTCTAGCTATGGTCATCCCTGTCACATCCATAATACTCTGTCCCGCCACCTTGACCGCCAGGCTCTCTTTTCGTAGACGCTTCCCACCACACACCGGACAGGGAACAGATTTCATATACGACTCAAACCACTCTCGCATCTCGGGAGAGGTCGTCTCAAAATACCGTCGTTTAAGATTCGGAATCACCCCTTCATAGACCGAGGAGCTTCGCACATCCATCCGACTTGAGCGGTAGTGTATCTCCACCTCGCCTTCATCTCCATAGAGCAAAATCTGGCGAACATGTTCAGGTAATTCTCGAAAGGGGCTGTACAGATCAAACTGATACTTTTGAGCCAGAGCCTCCCACATACTCCACCAGGTTTGCTGCGAAGGAGGATGTGTCTTGATCGCCCCGTGAGCCAGTGATTTGGTTGGAATCACCAGAAGCTCGGGATCAAACTCCATCTTCTCTCCCAGTCCACTACACTCAGGACACGCCCCATACGGAGCGTTAAACGAAAACATCCTCGGCTCAATCTTGGCAAAACTCACCTGATGCACCGGACAGTAAAAGTTTTCAGAGAAAAGCTTTTCGTTTCCACTCTCCACCGAAAGGATCAGCACAAGACCCCCACTTTTTTTCAGGGCAAGCTCCACAGACTCAGCAATTCTTCCCCGTTTCTCAGGAGATACAATAGCCCTATCTATGACAATATCAATATTATGTTTACGGTTTTTCTCGAGAATAATGGGTTCTTCGAGCATCTTTACCTCACCATTGACCCGAACTCGAACAAAACCCTCAGACTTTAACTCATCAAAAAGCTCCTGGTGGGTTCCCTTCTTCCCTTGAACCACGGGGGAGAGGATCATGATCTTTTCCCCTTCCGGCATCGCCAGAATCGCGTTCACAATCTCATCCACTGTCGTAGCGGTCAGTTCCTGTCCACACTCTGGACAGGTGGGCGTTCCTATCGTCCCCCACAACAGACGGAAATAGTCATAGATCTCCGTCACCGTCCCCACAATCGAACGAGGATTGGCATGCACCGACTGCTGCTGGATAGAAATAGCCGGCGAAAGACCCTCTATGGACTCTACCTTAGGCTTTTTCATCTCCCCCAAAAACTGTCTCGCATAGGTCGAGAGGGACTCAAGATATCGCCGCTCACCCTCAGCGTAGATCGTATCAAAAGCAAGCGATGACTTCCCGCTTCCCGAGACACCGGTAATTACGACCAATTTATCCCGGGGGATCTCCACATCGATATTTTTCAGATTATGTTCCTTGGCTCCCTTCACGATAATCTTATCCAGCATGGGAACTCCTTGTGTTTTGATGGAGTATTACTATACCACAGCGAGGACAATTTTTCAACTTTCAGCCATACCCTTAAAAATACAATAAAAAAGGCTGTCCGGCAACCCGAACAGCCTGCTTTCATTGACAATCTTGTCTATGAAAATTATTCTTCACTTCCTGTCACAGCAGCCTGACTCTTCAGAGCCATGATATCCTTCACGATAGAATCGAGAGCCAGAATCACAGACTTCGCATCCTTACGCCCAAAGAACACATCCTCAAACTGCTCGTCGAGCTTCTGACGCACTTCAATCCAGCTTGGCACAAGAGGAGGAAGTTTCGCACCAGGAAGCTGAGCAATGAAAGGATCCTCTTCTGGCTTGTTGCGAGCAAGATGGGGCTGGTTGGCAATCACCTCTTCGGGCTTGAGATAATATTCAGAACCCACAAGAGACTTACGAGCTGGCACAGCAAGCCCAGCTTTTGCTGTAAAGATCTGCCCTTCAAAGCTGGTAAGGAATTTTACGAGTTCCCATGCCTCCTGAGGATGCTTGGTGTTCGCATTGATCGAGAGAGACACCGTCACAACCACGGAGACCTTGTTCTTCTTGCGAGGAAGCTGAGCAAGATTCCATTTGAACTTGTCGATGTTCTTGAAGCGAAGTTGTACCCAGCGACCATACATACACATAGCCGTCTGACCGGCCACAAAGCTTGCATCCCCACCGATCTCACGAGAAGCCGTTACGGAAGGAGCTACTTTATATTTGTTCATGGTATCAGCAACAAACTGAACAGCCTCAGCATTGGCATTCAGATACTTCGGATCAGCCAAAACCCAGTTACCCTTCGCATCAAAGATCTCTCCACCATTCTGGAGGATGAAATTGTAGTACCAGTTAGCCCAGGTTTCATTGAGCCAGCCATACTGATCAGGTACACCATCACCGTTAAAATCTTTCGTCAGCTTCTGAGCGGCATTAATCAGGTCATCCCATGTCCACTTTTCATTGGGATAGGCGAGACCCTCTTTGTCAAACATGTCCATATTGTAGTAGATAGCAAAGGTTGTCCAATCTTTGGGAATACCATAGAGCTGACCACCAAATCGGAAGGCATCAACCAGTGAAGGATACAGATCCTCAAACTGGAATTCTGGATCTGACACAAACTCATCCATGGGATAGAGCAGACCCTTGCTCGCATAATCGTAGAAACTCTCCACATGGAGATAGTGAACATCAGGTGGCGTACCACCAGCATACATCGTCTGGAGCTTGTCTCCAAACGAGAGAGAATCCGTGTGGATGACCTTCAAACCAATATTGGGGTACTTTTTCTGGAACTCCTGCAAAACCTTGTAGACAGCGAGTTTTTCCTCAGGCGTACCCCACATAGCAAAGGTCAACACCACATCACCGGTTTCCTTGAGCTTTAAGCTGACATCGCCTTCGCCCTTCTTTCCACACGAGGAAAGAAAAAGCCCCATGACAGCGAGACCCAGCACAGCCCATTTGAACTGTTTCATTTGAACCTCCTCTTTTATCTCTAAAGGATATTTTACCAGCACTTTTATAGACCTCAATAAAGAAAAATACAACCCTATTTTATCTATAGTTTATTGTAACGCAAAAAAATTTTTTGTCAAGAGCTCAAGGGCTAAAAAACGATAAAAATCACAAGATATTCTCCTATTCTCCAAAATCGTCCCCTTACTCAAAAAACAACAAAAAATTCTTTCGCAACAAACAAAAAGCCCCTTTATGGGGGCTTCTTGTTTGTTCTTACGACTTTTTCCGGTGGGAACGTTTCTTTTTGTTTTCCTGCATCCATTGGTAGAGACGCTCAGCCTGCAAAAGAAACGTCTCAAACCGTGCCTCAATAATCTGGGAGAAGGGATTGCCATCAAGCTCTATACTGAGAAACGGCAATCTATCCATATGCTCGGCGAGATCTTCGTAATCCTCTTTATTGCCTGCCTGCCATTCGGCTTCTCGCTTGCCTTCTACCGTCATCTCTCGAGTAGCAACAGCCTCTGTCATACGGGAGTTCATACAACCAAAGGGTCCAACATTAATCACCCCACAGTACTTGTCCACGAGTTTCGCCAGGGCGGCACCCGATGAAAGTCCCGGTTCACCCGTAAGCTCCCAGCGGAAGAAGTGTTTCGATCGTTTCATGTACTCCCGTATATTGATAAGCTCATACTCATACAGCCCTGTCCTGGCAAGAATCTTTTTGATCCTTCGCTCATGATAATCCTGAACAAAATCACTGATGGCTGCCTCAATACGACCCACAAAGTTTGTTTTGAGTTCAAACATGTTGATATCCCTGAGAAAATCTGTATACCTCACCCATTCAGTTACAGGAGCATCCAGCATCACAAACCCGTGCTCTGCCAGTTTGTCTGGAATTCCCATGAGAGAGAAGTGATCTCTTCTCACAAAAATCTCACCCACAACTCCAATATACTTTGCTTCAGTAATAGGTTTCACCAGTTTAATTTGTGAGAGTCGTTTGGCACTCTCTTTGACCTGACCATAAAACGACTTACGTCTCGTTCCATCGAGCACCTTGATAAGCTTGTCCAACTCCTCCTGATAGATCTGAAGGGCTTTTTCTTTATCAACGGCCATGGCCTTGATTGCTGCCTTGATGTCATCCATCACATCCATCAGATAAACTGCTCTGGCAATGTTAAGGCGGAAGGGAATACCCAGTCCCGCGTAGCCATTATCATTACTCAAGCCAAGTACCGCCACGTTGCGCAGTTCTAGCTTGTCTATCATTCGCTCAAGGAGGGTTTTGTATTGTCCTACACGGCAACATCCGCCGGCCTCAACAATAAACACCACAAGTCTCTCTTCGGGGTTTTGTCGGTATTTGAGATACTTCAATACCTCTCCCAGAATATTGATGATTGGCAGACACTCCTTGCTCGTTGTCACAGAACGCCCAAGGTTCAGCGCCTCACGGTCACACACCGGAAGTGGCTCCGCATTCCACCCTACCCGACGAAGGGCTGCGGCAGCACCTGCGGCAAAGTTTTCCCCCATCGAGGGCACAACAGCCTTGATCGAAGGATGCCTATAGGGAAGTACCTCTCCCGTCGAGTCTACATACTCCACATGTCCCCATTCGTTGATTCTCGCTTCTGCACGACGGAAGGGAGGCTCAGCATCAAGGATCTTGTCTCTCAGCTTGATGTAGTTTCTCACCACATCGAGAAACGCCTCAACTCGTGTGTTCACGCCAGCATCAGCCGTATGGGTATCAACTTCAAGGGTGAGTGAGGGTTTCGTCCCCATCAGATCACGGAAGTGTGTCACCATCATGGAATCAATAGCACAGAGAAAGTTGGTAAAATACACCCCGAAAAGCTGAGGATGATTTTTGACAATCCTTGCTGCTCGAACAATTCTCTGCCCCATCTCCCAGTAGGTGTTGCGGTAGTTTTCTTCTTTTTCGTATTCCAAAAAGTCATAAGGAAGGATATAGATACCGCGGGAAGCAAACTTAAACGGAATACCTTTGTTGGCCTCCTCTGCAAAGGCATTATACGGATGTCCAAAGAGAACAATGGCTATCTTGTTGGGGTCTTTTTCAAGTTCTTTTAATACCTTGCGTCCCTCTTCCTTCATCGCCTGGAAAAACGCCTTTTGCTTCTCATAGGCAACCCTGTGGGCACGCTTCCCCTCAGCTGCGGAAAATCCCATCTCCCGGGCAAGTTTCACAAACTGCTCCTCCTCCGTATGAAACCCTCGCATGAAATTCAAAACCGGTGCGAGAAGCTTCGGTGGATTGGGGTGATCTTTAAGAAATGTTGCCTGCTGATAGTATGGCTCCCCCTGAACAAACATACACACCGTCTGGTATTCCTTGCGGTATTCTGGCTGTTCGGTAACATGCATCTCCATAATCTGGGGTGAAAAGATGTAGTCTGGTTTTTTCTCAAGGAGATCATCAAACATCCCGAGGGCAATCTGACCAGAAAGACAGAAGCTTGTCATACCCTTATCAATACCACTCTGACGCACCTCTTCGGGGAGGATCACCTTACACCCCAGTTCGGTAAAGAAGTTATAGTAGAAAGGATAAAGTGTATGGGTGTGGAAGGATTTATTAATACCTACGACAGGAGCATTTTCGGGCAACTCCTTTGGCTCGCAGAAGGTCTTGAAAAGAAGTTCCCTTCTCTTGAGTACATAATCATAGGATCTGGTATCCACCTGGATATGGTGGATCTGATTGTAGTACTTGTTACATGCCCCACCAAAGGGAAACTGCTTCCCCTTTACCTTGATGATAGCAATCTCACATTTACGATCACAGTTTTCTGGTTTTCCCTGACAGATAAACGACTTGCCATACTCGATCTCTCGACTCGCAAGGTCAGCAAGATCGTATGATCCTCTCTCAAGAAACCCAAGGGAGAGCATCTCTTTCACCTCAAGGGCAACACCATAAGCTCCCATGAGTCCTGGCTCTGGTGGCACAATGATGTTTTTCCCTGTGAGGCTCGCCATAGCAAGAGGTACAGCCCGGTTGTAACAAACACCTCCCTGCATGAAGATCTTGTTCCCCACCTGACGGGCACCCTTCACACGGTTGACATAATTCATACAAATAGAGTACACCAGCCCAGCGATGATATCCTCTTTGGCAATACCTTCCTGGGTTGCAATCTTGATATCTGAAGAAATAAAGGCAGCACATTGATCGGAAAAGTTGGGTGGGCGTTTGGAGCGGAGGGCTATGTCTGCTATTTCTTCGGTTCGTACCCCCATGGACTCATAGGCAGACTCTTCGAGAAAACTCCCCGTCCCCGCCGAACATGCCTCATTCATCGCATAATCCGAGGCAACGCCATTCACGAGATAGGTATACTTCGCATCCTGCCCACCGATCTCAAAGATCGTATCCACCTCGGGATCAAAATGAGCCGCCGCCCGAGCATGGGCGATAATCTCGTTGATAATCCCGTCTGTCTCGGCATGGAGACCTGCAATATGCCGCCCACTTCCCGTTACACCGAGGCCGATGATATTTACCTTTTTGCCACCAAGTTGCTCCAGAAGCCCTCGATAACAGTTTCTCGAAGCCTCAATAGGGTTACCATTGGTGCGTAGATACACGGAGGCGAGAATTTTGTCATCGTTGGTACGAAGGAGAACCGCCTTGGTAGTTGTGGAACCTACATCCAGTCCAAGGATACATTCATCACCATCCTGAGGTTTGCCCCGCTCCATGGTCTTGAACTCCACCATGGACTGGTAATCCGAAAGAGGACTGAGGAAGGTAAACGAAGAATGGTGATCCTTGAAAACCCGATCAACACCCTCGGTGAAAACCGCTTGATTCTCCCAAGCCCAGAGAGCTGCTCCATACGCCTCAAAATAGGGGGCTTCTTCTGGCACATAGATATCTTCATATCCCTCACGAAGCACATCAATCATTACACCATTCTGCGCTGTTCCACCAACGATGATCGCCTTTCTGGCATTGATCTTGACCAGAAGCTCTTCGATCTTTTTGGCCATCATGCGAGAAAGACCAGCTGCTACATCGGGGATAGGCACCCCAATATTCAGCGCATGGGTACAGTCGGACTTGGCAAACACGGAACAACGGCTCGAAAGATTGTGGGGATGATCTGACTCACGCGCATACCGTATAGCCTTATCCACCGTCAGATTCATACGCCGAATCTGCTGGAGGAAAAACTCCCCCGTTCCAGAGGCACATTTGTTGCCCGAACTGATACTGGAAATCCGTCCCTTCTGATCCAATCCATACACCATAAAGGTCTCGCCACCCGCAGAAACAATTGCCTCATAATGCTTGCCACCAAGCTTTTTGCGAAGGTAGCGATAGGCTATCTCGGTCGCCTCAGGTTCTGTGAGAGAGGGGAGACGGGTGATGCGACGAAACTTGCGTCCCGTAAGGGCTACATACGTATGATCCAGCGAGAAACGTGTCAAGATCTCGCGGAGTTTGGATTTGGGGTCCCCCTCATGAGGCAAACGTTCAAAACGAATAACCTTTGGTTCATGCGTAACATCAAGCTCAACCACACTGATCGTGGATGCGCCCAGACAAATACCAAGCGAACGTATATTTTTCATAGACTGATACTCCTTGTGTGCAAAAAAAATTCATTTAATAATTATAATGAAGATGGGGAAAAAATGCAATTTTTGAAAGAAATGGTTTTTGGTGGCTTTTGCCTTGAAAAATGCTATTACCTTTTGACAGTCTCCCTTTCAAAAAACAGCTATACCAAAAAAGCCCCATCAAGCCAGAGCTTCACAGGAAGTAAGACCTTTGCACGAATGGCTATTTCCCTTTCACAGTCCCAAAAACCCAAAACCAGCAAAAGGGACAACAAAAACTGAAACAAAGTAATAGCTTATTTCTGGAATCTTCCAATGACTTTCCTCTGGATAAGGTTTCGATTTACAGCCACTTATGCTGTTGCCTTTCTACAGCCTCCCCTTCACTCCAAAAACTGTAAAAAAGTCATAGCCATCTCTTCCCAAACCGCTGGAAGAGCTTTCCCTTTGTTCTTTGATTCGTGCAAAGGTCTCACCTCGAAAAAATGCTGAAGAGATCAAGGATGAAATTCTCAGAAAGGGACACATCTTTTCTAGAGAAATTGAAATCCTGACAAGTATCAAGGGCATCAGTGTGTTTATCCCTATAGCCTTATGACGGAGATTGGGGATATTCGTCGTTTTCCTGATTCTAAAAAGTTGTGTTCTTACCTGAGATGTGTTCCAAGTGTGTCCTCTTCCAACCAAACAACAACGGTTGGGAGAATAAACAAGCATTCCCAAAGATTGGCTTTTAATCTCCTTCTCCAGTCTGTGCAACACTTTAAAACTATCAAAAGATACGGGGAGTTCTATGACAGAAAAATTAATGGCAAGTGTGCTGGAAAGGTTCGTGTAGCGCTGGTGCACAAGGTAGTGAGAGCTATCTACAACATGCTGACACGAAATACTCTGTTCTACTATGTGGAGCCAAAGAAACACCAGGCTAAGCTCAACAGCTACAAAAAATTTTTAGCAGAAACCCCCGCAGTCGCTTGACTTTTATCATAGAAAAAGGGAATAGCCTTCTCTTCCCCAAAGTTTTGGAAGAGAATATCTCCTTCTCTATAATTCGTGCAAAGGTCTCACAATGTCTTGCTTACCTGCCTTGACGCCATAATCCCCTGAATGAAAAAAAACTCTAGCCTCAACACCAGAGGGGAAAGATTTTTCCTGGTTATTTCTTTTTCTTTTCTTGTTTCTTTTCTTCTTTCTGTTCTTCGGGTTGCACTTTTAGCAAAAAGTAGACCTTAGCTGATGTGTTGTCTTTCTTTTTCTTTATCGTCCAAGAAATAATGCTCTTCTCAACCAAAAGTGAACGATCTTCTCTCATAAGTTCCCAATCTTTTCCCTCCTCACCATAGAGAGAAGAGATATAAGAATAGCAAGCCGCAGTCATAAGTGAGAAAAGATTCGTAAAGGCTTCCTCAACACTTTCTCCTGGTGCTGGATTTTTAAAAGGAAGAAAGATGGTAACAGGTTGATTCCTGGTACCCTGGGCTGAGACAATCTCTACCTGCGAAATATCAATCGTACGGAGATCGGGAGAGATATCATACCTCGGCTGGGAAGCAATCAAGTACTCCTCAATCGGGTAAGTAGCTGCTATAAGTTTTGGGTATTTCTTTTTGAGCAGTTCTTTCACATCTTCAAACTCAGCATCAAAAGTAAACCAGTATTTGCTTGATTGAATTTTCAGACCGGATATCTTGATTTCACTTTTTACCACGATATCCCCAATATACACTATCTTGCCAGGTTGAACCTTAAAAGAATTTGAAGGAACTCTAACATAATGGATAGTGTCCGCATCACTAGTTATTATTATTTTATCAAAATATCCCACACCCTCACTCATCTCAACAGCAAAAAGCAGAGAATTTTCAGTAAAATTAAAATCGAGTGGAGTAAGATCAACGCTATCCCTTATCAAAAGGGTTTTTTGAAGATTTTCGAGAACTATCTCAAGCGTCCTACCAATACGCAATGTTTTTAAATCCTCTCTCACCACCCTGAACACAATGATCCCTGTGTTCGTCAGTACCAAAGAATCACTCGTGCTCACCGGCCGTATCACGAGAGAACTCCCACATCCAGCCAGCACTATAGCTAAAACCATCACTCCTAAAAACCATCCAAACTTCTTCATATATCCTCCTTTCATCTCATCACAACATCAAACGCTTACTCTCCAAAAAATTCTTTGAATTTCTGCCGGTATTCCTGTTCGGTGATCTCCTCGAGAACAGCAGTCACCTCTATTTCACCACTCCACTGGGTAAAATTTGTCTTTTTTCCCTCCAGTTTGAGGATGCGGTCTTTTTTGTTTTTGAGAGCGAAGGCTTCGGGATTAAGTACCTTGTACACTATCTGAGATCTCGTCCACCAGGCTATAGCGTAGTACACCGTTGGATTCCCTTCGTAGATCACGATCTTTCCGTAACGGTACATGTCTGCCATGGTGTTGGTTACCGGTAGAGATGGTCTCCCGGGCACAGAAACTATCCGTCCGCCAGACGTCCGGGAGGTCTCCTCTGTTTGCGAGATTGTAGGTGTGGTTTGTGTTTCTTCTTTAGCTGTATCTTTTTTGGTGGTTTGTTGACAGCTAAAAAAAAGTACGATCGTCAACAAAGGAAAAAAAACATGTTTCATCGTTTCCTCCAAAAGAAAAATAAAATCTCGGAGTAACCGTCTGGTTACCCCGAGAATCAGCGTCCCCACAAAAGGCTACTTGAGTTGAGCTGTACCGGCCTGTACCCTGATGGTGTAAGACTTTGATCCACTCACACCATCATAAGCACTGGCAAGTAGAACATACCAACCTGGTTGGGAGATAGTATAGTTGATGGTTTCAGGTTTAGAACTCCATGAGTAAGCCAGCATATTGCCTGTTCTCACATCATAAAGCTCAAGATCCAGATCTGGAGCATATTTTGTTCCTGTCCAATCAAGCGTTGCCGTAATACTGCCTGGCTGAGCGACATAGAACTGGTAAACATGAACCTGTCCGTTTTCCGTAAAGTTACTGCTTACGGTGACATTATTGTAGAGCCAGTAAGCGTTCAGCTGGTTCAGCATGGCATCAACATAGAGATCCCAGATAGACGCCTGATTGAAGAGTGTAAAGTTAGAGAGCACATAATCCGGGCGTGCAAAGGGGATAACGGGATTTCCTGATGAGTCGTTCAGCCATGTCCACCCGTACACTGCCATACCATGGGAGTTGGGATTTCCCGACCAGATATCACCACCCGTATGATGCCACTCGTAGACCACAGCATTCTGGAGGGCTGTTTTTACCGCAGAACCACCACCTTTATCAAGGTGGTGAGCAAGCTCATAGACATCCAAATGGTGATACCCACCTTCGAGAAGAAAAGTATAATTCTCCACATTATCTATGAGAGTATCAAAATGATTCGTTGAACGAAGCTCGTGAGAAGCATTAAGGATATCGTTGTACAGGTTGGTGGCATAGGTCTCAAAGGCTGTAAAGAGGGCAGAAATTTTAGAAAGATCATAGACTGCCAGTGTAGCCCCCTGGAACGAAGCATATCTCGTCTGATAAGCGTTCACAATGCTCTGATAGAGATTTTGTTTGGAAAGAGAGGTACCCAGAAATGCTGGCAACCACTGGACATATTCCCAACCGTCTCCATCCTCAAGCTCAGGTGAAGCAATCAAATACTCTGCAAGGTTTCTCCACTCATAGGCTGTCTCAAGCATTCCCATTAGACAGGCATCTGTGCCAAGAATGGTGAGATTCTTGCCGGTTAGAGCTGCACGTACCTCAGCGTTGTAGAGCTCGTCTTTTCCAGAAGAGTCATCTATACTGATCCCTTTAAATCCACCGGAAACGATTCCTCTCAAAAGAGATGAGAAATCCTTTTGGGCTACTTTGCCAAGCTCTCCAAAAAGTTCGCCACCTCTTGTTGATTTTGTTCTCCCTTCTGAAGTCAAACTCAGCACATCTTTTTTCACCACCACAGAGGACCTGGAAGACAAACGTGGAC
>FWWL01007403.1_pt1 | contig 14982 bp, 11 predicted proteins | sample 2228331 | NCBI WGS metagenome assembly FWWL01 (sample SAMEA103939775, study PRJEB20133) | metagenome
GAAAAGTCCATCACTTTGAGCAAGTGTGGAGGTGCAAAGGTGCGGATGAGTTGTAAAGCTATTTCGCCTTGGCTCATGAAGATGTTGAAGATGCAGTCGTGTACGAGCATTCTGTAGAGGGGGAAGGGGGTAACGTCCTGTGGCATAAGGCTGGGCGTTAGTAGATAAAGAAAATGGGTCGCTGCTTGGTGTTAGGCGTCCATGCAATTTTGAAGGAAGGTATGCTTTTTCCACAGAGGCACTCTTCTTGGGTGCTTGTAAGATAATAAGTGGACTATTCCGAAAAATATCGCCTTGTGATTGGTGAAATGCTCACAAAGATATGCTCAAGGGGGTGTGCCCGTAAGCCCTGTTGAGCATCGGGTTTTTGCCATTGCCCAACTCCAATGTTAGGTGGCTTTGGGAAGTAAACTTTTAGGAGAGGCTCTACGAGAACCCTAAGAATACTAAAGCGCTCGCGTCGGGAGGCTTCGGAGTACCGCAGCCTGCATCTACCTTTGGGGTGATGTATCCAGCAAAAGTGCTCCTCTTTGGCGAGTATGTAGTCCTGCTCGGCGCCCGAGCGCTGTCCCTGCCGCTTCGGCGCTTCGGCGGTGCGTGGGACTGGGCCGATGCGGCGGAGCCATCGCGCGCGGCCCTGCACGCCTTTGCCCACAGCGAGGCCCTCGCCCAGATAGCTGAGTTGGACGTCGCTGCCTTTCAGCGCGAGGTGGCCCAGGGGCTTGTGTTCCGCTCTGACATTCCCATGGGCTATGGTTTGGGCAGTTCTGGTGCCCTCTGTGCGGCCACCTACGACCGCTACGCCCAGCCCAAGGCCACCGACCTGACTGCCCTGAGGCAGACGTTGGCCCTTATGGAAAGCCATTTTCACGGCAAAAGCTCGGGCATTGACCCCCTGACTAGCTACGTCAACCGCCCGCTCCTGTTTGGCCCCGGTTCGGCGGTAGAGCGCTTCGAACAGCGCCCCTGGAAAGGGCAGCCGCCCGTAGTCTTCTTGCTCGATACTGGGCTGCCTCGCCAGACGGCTCCCTTGGTGCAGTGGTTCATGGAGCAGCGCTTACACCCCGATTTTGCGGCTCGCTTAGAAGCGGAGCTGCTGCCCGCCCACGAAGCCCTTCTAAATGCCTGGAAAGACGGCGATGCCACGGCCACTTGGCTGCTGCTGCAGCGCCTTTCGGCTTTTCAGCTGGCGCACCTGCAGCCCATGATACCACCTCCTTGGCGCCAGCGCTGGGCAAACACTTTGGCAAAGGGCGAGGTTGTGTTCAAACTCTGTGGTGCTGGTGGCGGCGGGTTCTTGTTGGGCTTCGCCCACAGCGCCTCAGCAGCCGAGGTATGCGGCCGGCAAACCAACAGCCCTGTGTGGTTCCTCTGAGGCGCGACCAACGGCGGCAACCTCTGAAAGGAAAACTCAGCTTTCCTTTGTGCGAAGGCCCAACGCCCAGCAACGGCCCATTAAGGGCGGATGCGCCGCGCTCAGGCCGACTTCTCACCTCCTTTCTCAGGGGCTCTCGTCAAACATAAAAACAGATACAGGATGAAAAGGCAGACGGTTTTGCAGGTACTCGGCTTGGTGTGTTTTCTGGTGTGTGGGTCAATGGTCGCTTTGGCCCAGGTAGCAGGCGAGGCAGCGCGCAAGGTAGTGCCGGCAACGGCCGGTACCTTTCGCATGGAGCCGCCCAACTGGTGGGTCGGCATGCACCACCGCCAAGTGGAAATACTCTTTCATCGCCCCGGCTTGCAGCACTTCGACGTGCGCTTAGGGCGTACGCGCGGTGTTGCGCTGACGCGTGTGGTGCGCGGCGACAGCCCTAACTACCTGTTTATCACCCTCGACATTACGCCCAAAGCGCCGCCACAAACGGTGCCCATCCTGTTTACTCACCGCGACAGCGCCGGCGTGGCTTTCACGGCAGAGTTCCCTCTGCTGGCGCGCAATACCGAACCCAAAGCTCAGGGCCTCACCCCGCGCGATGTCATATACCTCATCATGCCAGACCGCTTCGCCAACGGAGACCCCTCAAACGACAACATCCCGGGCATGCTCGATACCCTGGCGCGGGACTCTCTTCTGGGCCGACACGGCGGCGACCTTAAGGGCATCCTCGACCACTTAGACTACCTCCAGGACCTCGGTATCACGGCCATCTGGCTAAACCCAGAACTGGAAAATGACCAACCTGAAGCATCCTACCACGGCTACGCCATTACCGACCTATATCGCATTGACCGCCGAATGGGCACTAATGAACTCTACCGACAATTGGTGCACGCCTGCCACCAGCGCGGCATCAAGGTCGTCCGAGATATCGTGCCCAACCACATCGGCAGCAACCACTATTGGATGCACGACCTACCTATGCGCGACTGGGTCAATACCTGGCCCACCATGACCCAGACCAACTACCGCGCCACCACCCTACTCGACCCTTACGCCTCCGAATATGACCGCAAGCGCTTCAACGACGGCTGGTTTGTGCCTTCCATGCCCGACCTCAACCAACGAAACCCTCATGTAGCCAACTACCTCATCCAGCACGCCATCTGGTGGGTCGAGTACGCAGGCATTGACGCCTTCCGCATTGATACCTATACCTACCCCGACCAAGCGTTCATGAGCCGATTCTGTCGCGCCTTGCGCACAGAGTACCCCAATCTCTTCCTCTTTGGTGAAATATGGGAACATGGCGTCATCCCTCAGGGCTTCTTCGCCGACAACCAGCCCATGCGCCGCGCACACTTCGACTCCGACCTGCCCAGTGTCATAGACTTCCAACTCTGCTTCGCCATCCACGAGGCCCTCACCCGAGCGCAAGGCTGGACGGAAGGCATCTCCCGCCTCTACTACACCCTCGTCAAGGACTACTTCTACGAAGACCCCACGCGCAACATCGTCTTCTTAGACAACCACGACCTCTCCCGCTTCTTCTCCATCGTCGGCGAAGACCTCAGCCGCTGGAAATGCGGCATCGCCTGGCTCCTGACTACCCGCGGCATTCCCCAGATTTACTACGGCACCGAGATACTCTCCACGGGCTTTGAGGCCCCCTCTCACGGCAACATCCGCAAGGATTTCCCTGGCGGGTGGCCCGGCGACCCAATCAATAAGTTCACCGTCGAAGGCCGAACGCCTCAGGAAAACGAAGCCTTCCAGTTCCTACGCACCCTCCTGCACTATCGCCATCATACCCCGGCCATCTATGCTGGGCACCTCACCCACTTCGTACCCGAGCGCGGCGTGTACGTGTACTTCCGCCACGACGACACCCAGAGCATCATGGTCGTGCTCAACACCGCCGCCGAAACGCGCACCATAGCCTTGGAGCGCTTCGCCGAACGCCTTAGCGGCTTCCGCCAGGCGCGCAACGTCATCAGTGGCCAGACGCTCCCCTTGGCCGATAGTCTCGACATCGGCCCGCACACGCCCTTGGTGCTCGAACTGCTCCGGTAGCTCACGGCCCGCTGCACTGCGCCCTATTCCACCTGCAACAGCAGCCCCTTCAGGTAGGCTCCTTCCGGGTGGTAAAGGCTCACCGGGTGGTCGGCCCCCTGCGAAAGATACTGCAACAGCCGCACTGGCCGCCCCACCTCTATGGCCGCCGCCGTTACCGTATGCTCAAATAGCTCGCGCCCCACCACTTGCGAACATGAAAAGGTGAACAACAGTCCCCCGGGCGCCACCCGCCGCAGCGCCGCCGCATTTAGCCGCTTGTAGCCCTGCACCGCATTGTGCCGCTTGTCTAAGCGCTTGGCAAAAGCCGGCGGGTCAATCACCACGATATCGTAGTCGCAGATCGTTTTTTTCAGAAAATCGAGGGCGTCCTCCACAAAGGCGGCGTGCTCTCCGGCATAAGGCTGATTGAGCGCCACATTCTCCTCCAGCAATGCGACGGCTTTCTGGGAAATGTCCACCGAATGCACCAGCGCAGCACCGCCCTTGAGCGCGTAGCACGAAAAGCCCCCCGTGTAAGCAAAGGCATTGAGCACTTGCTTGCCAGCGGCCAGCGTAGCCAAGCGCTGGCGGTTGTCCCGTTGGTCTAAGAAAAAGCCAGTCTTTTGCCCGCCCTCCAAGTCCACTACGAAGCGCACTCCGTTCTCGCTCACCACACTATGCCCTGGCCCGCCTCCGAAGAGATAGCCGTTCTCCACTTGGCGCCCGTACTCCTCGGGCAAGGTCTCCCGGCTCTTGTCGTAGATAGCCGTCAGCGCAGGCCCCATCGCTTCCCGAAGCGCTGATGCTATCAGCATGCGCTGGCGGTGCATCCCGATGCTGTGGCATTGCACCACAGCCGTACCGCCGTACACATCAACCACCAACCCCGACAGCCCATCGCCCTCCCCGTGCACCAGCCGATAGCAGCCCTGAGCCGTTAGGCCCAACCCTTGCCGAAGCGACAGCGCCGCGCGCAGCCGCCGCTCCCAGAACGATACCTCGCCCACATTCGCGGGGCCGAAGGCCAGCAAACGCACCGCGATATTGCCTCGGTGAAAATGGCCCACCCCCAACACTCTGCCTCGGCTATCGCACACCTCTACCACCTCACCATCGGCCGCCTCTTCCGGCATCTCGCGCAAGGCCCCAGAGAACACCCACGGGTGAAAACGCCGCAGCGATGCCTCCTTCCCAGGTTTCAAATACAGTCTCATAGCGTGCAAAGGTCGCACATCCGAAGCGTTCCGCTTGGCCGCCACCTTTCTAACTGCCGTTTTCGCCCCTGTTGTTTTTAGGCAAAAGGGCAGCCCGTCCTTTTTGCGGCCTCTTGCCTATATGCATGCTACCCGCTTCTGTTTGGCCCTAGGCGCGTTTGCGTCTCGCGTCGGGCCTTAATAACGGCGCGGCAGCAACCCGGGTAGCTCCGCCATTGGCGGGTGTGCAGACGCCAGCGCACCGCCACGTCATTAGCTGAAACCCAAAGCGGGAGCGTGGGCACATATGAGGCCCAGGCAAAGGCCCGAGAGCCGCTCGTGCGCGCCAAAAAGCGTAAGCAAAAGCACACAGGCCGTTTTTACCCTCAATTTGAAAGAGTGCACATTTTTCGGCGAGGGCTGTTTTCCAAACTACCCGCGCTGCGTTCGCCGCCGCTTACACCTCCCTTACCGAGGCCGTTTTTTGGGAAAAACGGCTCCAGCGCTTCGGCTTGGCTTTTCGGCGCACCCGCACCTGCGAAGCTCCGGCTTGGGCTTGAGCACGTGCCTGTCTCGCCCAAAAGCGGGACGAAAACACGCACGGAGCCAAACAGGAGCGGCGCGCCCAGCCCCCACGCCCACAGCAGCCGCTCCGAAGTCGACAGCTGTTTTTTCACTCCCAAAAAATGGAGGTGAGAAAGGCGGCGGGAAAGTGGCCGGTCCTACTTTTCACTTATCACTTTCAACTCTTCACTTCAAAATAGCAGACCCTGCGGACGCTCCGGAAAATATCATTCATCATTCATCATTCACAGTTACGCCATTGCTTTCGCCCGAGCGCGGCGACACCAAGGTACCGTTACGCCATTATTAAGGCCCAAGGGCGGGCCAGCAACACGCACAGGGCCAAGCAAGAGACGCCAAGCCGGGTGAGGGCCAGAGGGGTTTGGGCAGCGCGGCGGCCCGTTTTTTCCCAAAAAAAACGTGGTCGTAGTGGTGGGTGGATGTTGGTGCGGCGATGGCAGGGTCACAGAGACTTATCGGCTTGCCTCCTCCAGCAGTTGGAGATAGGCCCTTGCGATGTTGTCGGCCCGAAAAGGTTCTATCCGCTGCATTCGCTCGGCTGCCGGCACAGGGGGTGGTGTTTTTTCCAAAAAAGCCAGCCAACGCTCTAAGTCGGCATCGCTCACCCGCCCTGACGACACGCGCAACACCAACAGGCCTGGATGCTCGCCCCAAAATCGCACAAAAGCATCGGGCTGCGTGTAAGACAGGTGAACAACTGGCCGCCCTGCCGCTAAATAGCTGACCGCCTTGGAGGGCAGTTGCCACGGCGTGGTGTTGCCCACGCTCAGCAAGATGCGCATGCGCTGCATACAGGTTTGCGCGTAGGCTGGCAGCTGCAGCCCATGCAAGGTTGTGTTTGGCAAGCGTTGGAGCAAGTGCCAGAACTCGGGAAAAACCTCTCCGTAGAAGTGGAAGAACAAGCGCTCCTGCAGGTCAGGGCGGCGGGCGAAGGTGCGCCGAATGAGATCGGCCAGCGCTTCAGGAGTGCGAATGGGCGCATAGAAAGCGCCAAAATAGCCCACATGCCAGCCTTTCGCTTTAGGCATGAGTGGTGCTTCCGTCGCAGGGGTCTCCTCGGCCCACAGCGGCGGGATGACGGCCAAGCGCTCTGCAGTCAGCCCCATCTGCTGCTGGTAGAAGTCGGCGGCGGCGGGGTTAGTGAGCGCTACGGCATCGGCCTCGGTCAAAGTGGCGCGCTCTAGCCGGCGTCCCCAAGGCCGATACAGCGGGTTTTCCAGCGGGCCAGGGCACACACTGTAGGGGTCGCCGACGTCGGCCAGCCAACGCACCTGCGGATGCCGGCGCTTGAAGGCGCGCCCCGCCAGGTGCGTGCTAAAAGGCAATGACACAGACACCACTGCATCGAAGGGGCGCTCTCGATGCAACTTCTCAGCGGCGAGCCAAGCCGGCGTGTACCACAGCCACGCGTCATCAGGAAAGCACACGCGTTTCCAAAAGTACCGATAGACAGCCGACAGCACGCGCAAGCGCCTACTAGGCGCCGCCAAGCCGGCGCCTATGCGCCCACGCGCCCATGCTCCGGAAACATGCTGGAAAAAAAACTCCTTCAGCGAGTCATAACCTACCCGATGCACCCACACGCCCTCGTGCTGCTGGCAGTCCCACCAGCCGCTATGGCGTGCACACACTACATGCACGTCGTGTCCGCACGCCGCCCACCAGGCAGCAATGTTGCTCCACCGATAGGCTCGCGGGTGCACAAAAGGATAGTACCATGGCGTAAGGATGAGGATGCGCATATCGCCCGACATTAACCCGGCTTAAAGCCAGGCAAATGTCGCATCTTTGGACAGCGATTCCCCCCTTACCACATCCCATGCCCTTTTTCTTATGCCATTATTACTGCCCGGTATCACCACCGTCGAGGCCCATACCCTAACGCCCGACCGGACCGACAGGCACCTAGAAGTGCTGGTCGTTGAGGAGCCTCTCGAAATTCGCATTGCTTACGGCCACCCACCGCGCCGAAAGCAACTGTCCATAGCCGTCGCCATGCGCACTCCCGGCAACGACGAAGACTTGGCCCTGGGGTTCCTCTTCACAGAGGGCATCCTCCAGCGCGCCGAGCACGCCACGGCCTTTCGGCGCCTGTCAGAAAACACCCTGCTGGTAGAGCTAGACCCCGCGCTGAGGGTGGACACAGAGCGCCTGACGCGCCACCTGTTCACCTCCTCCAGCTGCGGCGTATGCAGCAAAGCCTCCTTGGATGCCGTGCAGACCGTCAGCTGCTACTATCCCACGCGCGGCTATCCGACGTTTTCCAGGGCCGATATATTCCAGTTGCCCCAACAACTCCGACAGGCACAAGCGACTTTCGAAGTTACGGGCGGCCTCCACGCCTCAGCCCTCTTCGACGCCCAAGGGCAGCTAGTGCTGATGCGCGAAGACATCGGGCGCCACAACGCCACCGACAAGGTCATAGGTGCGGCACTCAGACAAGGCGAGACCCTGCCACTGCGGCACTACCTAATGCTCGTCAGCGGGCGCGCTGGGTTCGAATTGGTACAAAAAGCCGCTATGGCCGGGCTGCCTTGTCTGGCCGCCGTAGGCGCACCCTCACATTTGGCCGTAGAAATGGCCCACGGCAGCGGCATGACCCTCATCGGCTTCTTGCGCGGAGAACGCTTCAACGTGTACACCCACGCAGAGCGCATCCTCTGACGCCCGCCCTCGGCCTCGAGCGCAACACCCTATTTTTGCCCATCAAAAATTGCACGACGCCCATGCTCCGACTTCTTACGGCCCTGCTTACCCTTCTCTCCTTCGCCCTGACCAACTGCGAGCCTCCCGTGCGCGTGCGCGCCGTGGACAAAAAGAACACGCGCGACTCAGCGCACTACGTGGGCATCGCCGAAGCTAAGGCCGACGTTGACCTGCGCAAGGCCCTGCTGCTGGGCACCGTCAAAGTGGGCGACCGAGGCGCTACCCTCGACTGCCGCTACCCAGATGTGCTTGAACTCGCCTGCCGCCATGCCGGCCGCCTCGGCGGCAATCTCTTAGTCATCGTTCGGCATCGGCGCAACGAAGTTAAGTCTAACTGCCACGTTATCCTCGCAGAAGTGTACAGCGTCTCCAAGTTAGACGGCATGGAAAGCCGCATGTATTGGCACCCCGAGCGCCGCCTCACCCCAGCCGACCTCCGCGCCGCCCACACCCCCACGACAGACACCCTGCCCCCCCTTCACACGCTCATCACCTGCCGATTGGGCGGCGACTTCTTTAGGGAGGCCTTCATCCGCACAGAGACGCTCTTCTGGCCCGACAGTGCTAGCCTCCCAGAAGCCCCGAGCCTGCGCGCCACCCTCCTACGCCGCGCCCAACTCCACTTTGACTTGGCAGAAGTGCACGCGCGCCAACTCAAAGCCACCCTGCTGGCCATCGGCCCCGACTTGGAGCAACTCGTGAACCAGCACCGCGTCCGCACCGAAGAACAGGTGCGCCAACTCCGCGCCGAACAAGAAGCCCTCGATGCTGCCCTCCGCCGCGCCCCAGACCAAAGCGAAAGCACCCTGACCCAATGGGAAAGCAACGTCCGCCAACGCCTCGAAACCCTCGGAGCCTACGCCGGACACCAACGCATTGACCTACGAAAGCGAAAAGGATAGCCACCCGGCTTCGCGCCCAGCCCAAATGCTTGGCTCAACGCACCGCTCCACCAAACCTGCCGCCCCATCGCCGCCGGCCCTTTTTCGCCTCCATTTTTTTGGGAAAAAACGGGCTGGCGTGCCACCCGCACCTACGCGGTCCTCACCCAGTCTGCGCCTCTTCTGTTTGGCCCTAAGCGCGTTTCCCTCCCGCCCTTGGCCCTTAATAATGGCGAGACGGCACCCTTCGCTCGCCGCGCAAGCACGGGCTTGTGCCCTGTAGGCTGTTTCGCCAAGCACCGGCGCCAGCCATGTTTCCCTCCTACAATCACAAGAAAATCGCCCCGCGCAATTCATCCACGCGCCCCAGTGTGTGCACATGGATAGGGAACTTGCTGAGGTCGAGGCCCTTGGCGTTGAATCGGGCAATGTACATGTGCTGAAAGCCCAAGCGCGCAGCCTCCGCAATGCGCTGCTCAATGCGGCCAACGGCGCGTATTTCGCCACTGAGGCCCACCTCACCAGCAAAACACACATCCGAGGGGATGCTCACATCGAGAAGCGAAGAGATGAGCGCTGCCACCACCGCCAGGTCGAGCGCCGGGTCTTCGACGCGGATACCCCCAGCGAGGTTCAGGAAGACATCATTAGTGCTAAACAGATAGCCACAGCGCTTTTCAAGCACAGCCAACAGCATCTGTAAGCGGCGCATGTCGAAGCCTGTGGCAGAGCGCTGCGGTGTCCCATAAACAGCCCTGCTGACAAGGGCCTGCGTCTCGATGAGCATAGGGCGCAACCCCTCCATTGTGGCCCCAATGGCACAACCGCTGAGGTCTTCATCGCGCTGGCTGATGAGTAGCTCCGACGGATTGCTCACTTGACGCAGACCATCGCCGCGCATTTCATAGATACCCAGCTCGTCGGTGCTGCCGAAGCGGTTCTTGAGCGTGCGCAGCAGCCGATAGGTGTAGTGTCGGTCGCCTTCAAATTGCAAGACGCAATCCACAATGTGCTCGAGCAGTTTGGGGCCGGCGATGTCCCCCTCCTTGTTGATATGACCGATGAGGAAAACAGCAACGTTAGTCTCTTTAGCAAAACGCAGGAATTCAGCCGCACACTCGCGCACCTGCGAGACGCCCCCGGGGGCGCTGTCTATGTGCGGGCTGCTCATGGTTTGAATAGAGTCCACAATGAGCAGCTGGGGTTTTAGTTGGTGCGCCTGCTGTAGGATCTTAGCCGTGTTAGTTTCGGTCAGGATGTAGCACTCTGCACGCCCGTTAGGTAGGCGATCGGCGCGCATCTTGATTTGCTCTTCACTCTCTTCACCGCTGACATAAAGCACTTTGGCTGGTGTTTGCACGGCAATCTGGAGCAAGAGCGTGCTTTTGCCAATGCCAGGCTGACCGCCGATGAGCACCAAAGAGCCGGGCACAATGCCACCGCCGAGCACGCGATTGAGCTCCGCGTCAGGCGTAACGAGCCGAGCCACCTTGCCTGTCTGAATGGCCTTCAGCAGCGTGGCCCGCGCAGGCGAGGCAGTGGTGCTACTCCAGGCGCGGCGCTTCTCCTCAGGCGCCGTTTCGCGCACGACGACCTCCTCTTGGTAACTATTCCACGCCCCACACTGCGGGCATTTGCCCATCCACTTGGGCGACTCGGCGCCGCAATTGGTGCAAAAAAAGACGGTCTTGCTTTTAGCCATAGTCAGCACAAAGAGCAGCGTCGAGCAAATACTCAGTACCGATGCGGCATGAGTGGATAGCCGATCCAGTGGTTGAGGGCTTCCTGATAGCGATCGAAGGTGGGCAGGTTGTGGTGTGTTCCGCCCGGAATGACGATGAACTCGTCGCTGGGTTTGAGGCATTCGCGCAAGCGCTCGGCGCAGCGCATCGGCACCACCAAGTCATCTGTACCGTGCAGGAGAAGCACCGGCAGAGGGCAGTGGCGCAAGTGGTGGTTGTTGGGCAAAGTATAGTGCGTGCGCAGGGGTAGATGCTCTCGCCCTAAATAAGCAGCCAACAGCCCTGGAAGACTATCGAAAGGCGTTTCGAGAATGAGCCGATGCGCCCGCACATGGGCGCCCAAAAAGCACGCCGGCGCAGAGCCCAAGGATCGGCCATAAAGCTCTATCTGGATACTCGGATATCGCTCCACTACCCAGTCGTACACTAAACGCGCATCTTCGTACAGGCTGCGCTCGCTCAGGTGGCCGCTGCTTTTGCCATAGCCCCGATAGTCCGAAATCACAAAGTCGTAACCGCGCACGGTGAAGTCGCGGTGCATGAAGCCCCAGCGCTGTAGATTGCCGCGATTGCCGTGAAAGTAGAGCACTACCCCACGACATTGTGGCCAAGAAGTCGGAAAGCGCAACACATTGAGTCGGGCACCGTCCGGGGTATTTAGGAAATGCTCCTCGAAGACAGCACCATCGAAACCAAAACGGTGAGCAGCTGGTAGCACAGAGGGCCTGAACAGTGCTTTGCGCTGCAAAAACTCGGCAACAGGCTCAAACAACGAAGGCATAAGCGACAGAGAGGGTTTATTCAGCGCGAAGCTTAGGGTTTTCAGCATGACGCCGAGCGTCGCGAGAGGTTTTCTTTTCTAGGCTTCTTTGCAAAGCCACAGACAAATCCACACCTGTCTGGTTGGCTAAACAGATAAGGACAAACAAGACGTCGGCCATCTCATCAGCTAAGTCTTGCCGGGCGCTGGCGGCTTGTTCGGGCGTCTTGAACGATTGCTCACCGTAAAGGCGCGCCATGAGCCGGGCTACTTCGCCCACCTCTTCCATGAGTATGGCGGTGTTGGTCAGTTCGGAGAAGTAACGCACCCCAATAGTGCGTATCCACTCGTCCACGCGTTGCTGGGCTTGTTCGATGGTCATGACGGGCAAATTTTGGTATTATTCTTGACTTCGAGGCCGCTGTATTTCCACCGATTGACTTACTCTGCTGAAAATCAAGTTTTATGTTTAATCGCTTTACATTTGCCCGAAACCGAAACACCGCTATGGGCATGCCCTTGACATCGCGCTGGTTGGCGTTGCTGATGTTTTATTTCATCGTCTGCATGGCTCGCGGCCAAACGACAGTAGGCCAGGACCTAGCTCCGTTGGTAGTTCAGTTTTCCGCACCAGGCGGCTTCTACAGCGCACCCGTCGAGGTGGCCCTGTCGGCTCCCGAAGGCGCGGTGATTTACTACACTATCGATGGCTCCTACCCGACGGTGCGCTCGGCGCGCTATGTAAAGCCGTTGGTGGTCTCGCGCACTATAGTGATACGCGCCTTAGCGCGGCGCGGCCAAGTCGTGGGGCGAGCTACCGCGCAAACGTACTTCGTCGGAGAGTCGCCTACGCGCTTGCCAGTGGTGTCAGTAGCCATTAACCCGGCCATCCTCTTTGACCCAGAGCGGGGTATCTTTCAAGAAGGTCCGCAGGCAGATACCAGTGCTGAGCACCGGCCGGGGGCCAATTTCTGGACGCGCCGCGAGTTCGCATGCCATGTCGAGATTTACGAGAATGACGGCTCCTGTGTGCACAACAGCGGTGCAGGATTTCGCCTTTTTGGCGGCTACAGCCGCATTTTTCCGCAAAAAAGCATTGTGCTCGTCGCGCGCGACCGCTATGGCAAGAAATTCTTCCGCCATCGCATCTTCGGCGCCGGCCAGCCCAAAAAATTCAAGTATCTTGTACTGCGCAATGGCGGTAGCGACTTTGCCGGTGCTCACTTCCGCGATGAACTGATGAACCGCCTCACCGACGGATGGGGGTTGGAAAAACAAGCTTTCCGCCCGGCATTGCTCTACCTCAACGGCCAATATTGGGGTATCTACCACATCCGCGAAAAGGTCAACGCCCGCTTTTTGGAAGACCACGCCGACGTTGACCGCGACTCGCTAGACCTGCTAGAGCATCAGCGCCAAGTGCGACATGGGTCTGCAGAGCACTATCAGCAGCTGCTGGACTATATCCGTACGCACGACTTGGCCGAGCCTGCCCATTATCAATGGGTGCGCGAGCGCATGGACGTGGAAAACTACATGGACTACCAGATTGCCCAGATTTACTGCTTCAACACCGACGCGGGCGGCAACATTCGCTATTGGCGCCCTCACCGCCCCGGCGGACGCTGGCGCTGGATACTCTTCGATACGGATTGGGGCTTTGGCCTGCACAATCCTAACGCTTGGCAGGAAGACGCTATCGCCTTTTTCACCGATCCCAATGGGCCGCGCTGGCCCAACCCGCCGTGGAGCACGTTCTTGTTTCGGAGTCTGCTGCGCAACCGCGAGTTTCGCCACCAGTTCGTCAATCGCTTCTGCGACCGCCTGAACACCTCGCTGCGCTCCGACAGCGTGCTACGGCAGGTGGACTGGTTCGAAGATCTCTTAGGGCCGGAGATGCCACGCCACCTGCAGCGCTGGCGGCGCTCGGAGATGCACTGGCGCCGACATGTGGGGATCATTAGGCAGTTTGCCGAAAAACGCCCGGCAGTCCTATACGAGCACTTAGCCCGTCATTTCCAGACTGGCGCACCTGCTCGCTTGGAATTGCATGTGGACGCTGGCGGCTCAGTTATCATCAATCAATGCATCTCGGCCAATAGCGGCACCTTTGAAGGCACGTATTTCGAGCGCATTCCCATCACTTTGCAAGCCGTGCCCATGCCGGGCTATCGCTTCGATGGTTGGGAAGGCATCAACCGTCAAGGGCACTTCATCGAGACTTATTTGCCTGCCCATGAAGTGCTTGTCCTGCACGTCCGCTTTGTGCCTGACCTACACCCGCTTAATGACCTCGTCTTTTTTAATGAAATCGCTCCAGCAGGCAGCAAAACGGGCGACTGGGCCGAGTTGCACAATGCCGGAACGCAGCCCGTGCGGCTCAAGGGCTGGGCCTTCAGCGATGCACACCGCCGTTGGACGCTCCCTGACGTAACTATTGCACCAGGCGGCTACTTGGTGCTCTGCCAGGATAGTTCGGCATTTCGCAAACATTTTCCCTTCGCTCAACCCATCGCAGGTGATTTCCGCTTTGGTCTTAGCAAGCAAGCGGAAAGCCTACTCCTCTACGCAGCTGATGGGCGCGTAGTGGATAGCATTGGCTACGCCGTTGAAGGCCCTGAGGGCGAGTTCACGCTTGACTTGCTCTTGCCCAACCTCGACAATTCGAAGCCTGAGAACTGGGGAGTACACCTCGGCCCGGGTTCTCCGGGCGCTCCGAACCCGCTGTACCAGGCAGCCAGCATTGCCGAACAAAAGGAGCGGGCTACACGCATCGGGTTGGCCATTGGGGTCCTCATTCTCATTTTGGGGTTTGCCTTCCTGCGCCGTGTCCATGCTTATGCTACGGGGAGGGTGCGAAGCCTGCTCTGAGTGGCTGTTTTTTTACTGGTATCCCGCCCTTTGCAAAATAGTCTGCACCTCCTTCACCGAGAGTTCTGCAGCGCGCGCAAGGGTCTCCACATCAAAGCCCATGGCATGGAGCCGAAGCACTGAAGCCTCTTTTTCCCGGAGGCGCCCTTCGAGGATGCCTTCCTCCTTGCCTTTCTCATAGCCTTCTTCCTTGCCCTTCTCGTAGGAAGTGTCCACCACGTTCTTCAAGTCGCGGTAGTACTTGAGGCTCTCCTCGTAGCGCTGGCGCTCCTCTGGCGTGAAGCGCGCTATCTCGGCCGCCTCAAACAGCCGCTGAAACACCCGCTCCTGCAAGGCTCGCGGCCTATCCTCCAAGTTGGGCAGGTGCTTGAGCACGTACAGCCACTTGTCAAAGGTGGTCTCCAACTCCTCCTCGCGCTTGTGAAACTTGGGCAACTCGATGTAGATGAGCGTCAACTTGCCGTAAAACACCCGGCATTTGTGGTCTTTGAGTTGGATGCGGTGCAGCACGTCGGGACTGTCGAGGTCTTCGTCAAAGACGAAGTCCAAGATGCCCACCAGGTAAACGGCGTCGAGGCGGAAGTCCCAGTCGCCCTTTTGGGCCTGCTCCTGGATGGGGAAGGTGGAGTAGAAGACGCTGCGGTCTTTGAAGAACTTTTGCTTGGCCTTTTGGACCTCGACGATGAAGCGCTCGCCGGAGGCGCTGGTGCAATAGAGGTCGAAGATGGCGCGTCGGTCTTCTTCGGCGAAGCCGAGTTTTTCGCTGGAGGCGTAGGTGAGTTCTTGGATTCGGTGGTGTTCAGGGAGGAGG
>FWWL01007404.1_pt1 | contig 14978 bp, 9 predicted proteins | sample 2228331 | NCBI WGS metagenome assembly FWWL01 (sample SAMEA103939775, study PRJEB20133) | metagenome
CCTGAGAGGTGCCGTTAGCGACGTCGCACTCGTCAGGAACGTTGTTCGCGTTGCAGTCTTCCGACGTACCGTTCGCCAAGTCGCAGTCATCCGGAACACCGTTCGGCTGACAATCCTGCGACGTGCCGTCGGCGATGTCGCACTCATCGGGGATTCCATTACCCTGGCAGTCCGCACTCGCCGGAGGTGCGTATTCATACAAACGGACATCATCGACGTACCAGCCACGGTAATTGTTGCTGGCTGTGTCGACCGTATTGAAGACAAAGCGCACGCGGATCGATTGATCGGCATAGGGCGACAAGTCAGCCCACAGAACCTGCCAGTACGGGTAGCTCGCACCCGCACCGTCATAAAGCACCGACCAACTCGCGCCACCGTCCGCTGAGACCTCCACACGCCACTGGTCGTATGGGGCCTGATTCTCCGTCTGAACGAAGTTGAGCCAGCGCAACAGGCCTCCTGTCGCGGGAACCGCGATATCCGTTGTCATTTCAAGGGCGCCGGACGTCTCTCCGACATCGTAGTTGCACTGAGCCTGGTCATTGTACGCCGCACGCGCACCCGGTCTAAGCAGGCAACCCGGTCCAACCTCCAGACGCCACAGACCGCTCGTGGTCCAGTTGTCTAAGCCATTCTCAAAATCATCCGACCACACGACAGCGCCAACACCGGACAGGAAATCGCACTCGTCGGGGATGCCGTTAGGCTGACAATCCTCCGACGTGCCATCAGCGATGTCGCACTCGTCAGGGATAGCGTTGAAGTTGCAATCCGCTGACGTGCCCTGCAAGAGTTCGCACTCGTCAGGAACATTGTTCGAATTACAGTCTTCGGACGTTCCATTCGTTAGGTCGCATTCATCTGGAACGCCATTAGGCAAACAATCCTCCGACGTGCCATCGGCGATATCGCACTCATCAGGAACACCGTTGGCGTTGCAATCCTCTGATGTCCCGTCCGCGAAGTCGCACTCATCAGGAACACCGTTAGCGTTGCAATCCTCTGCTGTCCCGTTTGCAATGTCACATTCGTCAGGAACGCCGTTGGGCTGACAATCCCCGGAGGTGTCGTCCGAAATGTCGCACGCATCGGGGACGCCGTTGGCGTTGCAGTCCTCAGACGTGCCGTCGGCGATGTCACACTCGTCGGGAACACCGTTCGGCTGGCAGTCCTCGGAAGTCCCGTTGGCGATGTCGCACTCATCGGGAATGTTGTTCGAGTTGCAGTCTTCCGACGTCCCGTTCGTCAGGTCGCACTCGTCCGGAACTCCATTCGGCTGACAATCCTCGGAAGTGCCATTGGCGATGTCGCACTCATCCGGAACACTGTTGGCGTTGCAGTCCTGAGACGTGCCATTCGCGATGTCGCACTCGTCAGGAACGCCATTCGGCTGGCAGTCCTCGGAGGTCCCGTTTGCAATGTCACACTCGTCAGGAGCGTTGTTTGAGTTGCAGTCTTCCGATGTACCGTTAGCGATGTCGCATTCGTCAGGAGCACCGTTGCCGTTGCAGTCCTCGGAGGTCCCGTCCGCAATGTCGCACTCATCCGGAACTCCATTTGTGTTGCAATCCTCGGATGTGCCGTTCGCTTGGTCGCACTCGTCGGGAACGCCATTGGGCTGGCAGTCCTCGGAGGTCCCGTCCGCAATGTCGCACTCGTCGGGGACTCCGTTCGGCTGGCAGTCCTCAGAAGTCCCGTTTGCAATGTCGCACTCGTCGGGGACACCATTGGCGTTGCAATCTTGCGATGTTCCGTTGAGGATATCGGTAGCGTCGTCGATGCCATTATTGTTACAGTCGGGTAGGATCTCTGTCGCAATGGGTCCGGAATCATTGTTGCCCGTGTCGGGGTCGAGCTCATCTGCAACAACCGCAGCACTATTAACGATGGTGCCTGGCGACAGTGCCAGCACGGTGATCGTTATCGTTGCGGAGGTGCCAGGCGCAAGTGCCCCCAAATTGCATGTGATGACCCCGCCGGAGGGCGCGCAGGGGGGAGTGCTCGTCACGTATGCGACCCCAGAGGGAAGAGGATCAGTTACGGTCACATTGGTCGCCGTATCAGGTCCATTATTGATGACGACGATAGTGTAGGTAAGCAGTTGGTCTTGGACCACCGGATCGGGTGCGTCGGATTTTTCGATAGCGACGTCTGCCACAGGCGGGAAATAGAAGCCAACGGGGGTTCCACAGGCGGCTGCACCGCTGGGAACGCTTACCAGTTGGGGATCATTGCTTGTCGTATTCGTGGCTCCTAAGGGCAGGGCGCTCGTGTCGACATCAATCGTGGTGTTGCCTACGGGCACCATGTAAAAGAAGGATCCATCCGCTGCTGAATAAACGGTTGTCGTGGATGAGTCGCTCAAGGTGAGATTCACAGGAACTCCGGCGAGAGGTGGTTCCGCAGTGTCCCACGATCCATTCTGATTTTGATCCTCAAAGAGGCTCCCACAGAGAAAGCCTTCACAAATGGGGAGGGAAGCGATCGCACTGTCCGTGCGCCCCGAGGCGCCCGCGGTCGCGCCATTGACGCGAAATTCCGCCAGAGCGGGGGAGGTCGTCTGGCCGGCTTTGCCCCCGAGAACAGAAACGCTGCTGAAGCTTGCCAGCAAGTTAGTGGCTACGTAACCGCCACCACCACCGCCACCGGGACCGTAAGCGTTGTTCGTCGGCGTGGGAGAGGCATAGGGCTGCCACCCGCCTTCGCCACCACGAGCGGAAAGCGAGGGTCCGCTGGCATAGCCACCGAGAACAATAATGCTTCCACCGCCGCCACCTCCGCCAGCACCATCACTGACGGCGAGTGAGCCACTCCAAGCTCCGTTTTCTCCATCCGCGCGGATTGTTCCATTGCCCACAATCCGGCTGGCAAGAATAATGACAAGGCCGCCGCCATTGCCGCCTCGGCCCGCGACGCTGTCGTCGCCGTCGCCGGCGCCGCCCCCACCGCCGAAGAACACTCGCGTCGAGGGATTATTAGGCACTGGACGCCCTCCCAAGCCGCCACGTTCGCGCCTGTTATTGCTCCCCCAGGCTGTGTTGCCTGGGCCGACGCTCAAAGCGTCCTGGTCACTGGCCGACGCAGTGTAGCCGCCGCGCCCCCCTCCCGAGGAATTGGTGAGGGCATTGCCATTCGCACTGTAGGCAGGATCAAGCGCCCATGCTGATGCCCAACTGGGGTCGTCGAGCTCCATGACGCCTTGGCCGCCTGTGGTGCCGTTGGCAACGAGCCACGAGTTCCCATTGTCTCCGTTTGCACCGCCACCCCCACCCGCATTGTAGGAGTTGCCGCCCCCGCCGCCATTGGCCGCGGCACCGCGGCAATACTGTCCGCTGCCGCTCACAGCCGAGGGATCGGCCACCCCCTCGCCTTTATTAGCGCCTCGCGAGGCAACGCCTGTCCGATAGTCGGTGATGTTATTTCCTGAATTTGTGCTCGAATTGTGGATGGTACCGCCGCGAAAACCGCGCCCAGAAGCATCGATGTCGCCATCTACAGTGAGAGTGTCCGCAACGGAGAGGGCAATGATGCCCCCCTCAGATCCATTCCACGCTGGACAGGTAATGCTGGCACCACTTTGGACGGTGAGATTGCGGTACTGGGGCACCTTCACGACTTGCGAGCCGGCTGAGGCAACGTAGCTATTGCGCAGCCCCCCGCAATCGGTTGCAATGTTAATTCGATTCGGCGCTTGAACGCTCTGGACGGTGACGAACTCGTAGAGTCCAGCGCCGTTGAGTGCCGTGATGTTTCCGAAGGTGGGCGAATTCGTCGTATCAATTGAAGCCCCAAAAGCTTGATAGACAACAAGGAGATCTCCTGATGATAGGGGGAGGAGCGCGCTCAAGTTAGTGACACGCAGGTAGGTATCCCCTGCACTAGCGCTTTGGGACAACGCCGAGACTTGATTGAGGATCGTGTTTGGGGCACTTACTGTAAGATCGCCATCCTTACCCGGCATTGCGGCATGGGCCTGAGGAGTCCCCGACACAAGGCTCCATAAGGCGAATCCTCCCGCAAGCTGAAGCAGGAATTTGCCGATCATCTGAGAAAATGATGTTTGAACACGCGACATTGTTTGACTCCTTTCACGGTTGAGGGACGATGGAGTCGTGCACTTTCTTGATGCGGAGAAAGATGGAGGTTTTTCTTCAACGTGGGGGTGAGGATCACTATTTCGAGGGGCTGCGCACGCAGCTGACCCGCATTTGAGTCTGCTAACGGACATCTGCATGCGCCGTCCCCTCGGCTCCCAATTCATTTTCGATCGCACTGTTATGTTACCCCGATTCTCCCGGATTTTGCCGCGCCGCTTTTCGTCGATACGGCGCACCGAAACCTCACCCTTCAGGCGAGGCGTCGATGCCCCTTATCGGCCTGCTCCCACCGGCACACTCTCGCGCAATTCCTTTCCTCGAAAAGGAATGTCTACCAAATTCTATAGAGCTTTCTAGCTCCACGGCAGAAAAACTCAACGAAAAAAAGACATGGCTCGTGCTTTTTCTTCGAAAGGGGTATTTTCTATATCCTCAAGCTTCTCTCCGCGTCCAAAAACAGCTTTTTTCCCTTGGGCGAAGTATGGTCTTCTGGCAAGGCGCTCTCGGGGAAAGCCAGACGAGAGCCTTGGTCATTTTAGGTGCCGTAGCGACTGCTCGAGCCAAGAGTTGGCTGCAGAGGCGGCAACGGACCATTTCTCCCGCCGCCCAGTGAATCTTGGTCTTGATGATGACTGAATACTTGATAACTAGCATAACATGTTGACTCTTGGGAGCTGGCGCCAGGGTCCAGATCAGTTGGTGTGGAGCTCGTGAATATCGCTGCCGCAGGGCCAATAGTAAAAAGTGCCCAATGCCACCGTCCTCAACGGTGGTGCTGCGTTTGCGGAGAGGTGTCCGAGTGGTTGAAGGAGCTCGCCTCGAAAGCGAGTATACCCGTTAAGCCGGGTATCCAGGGTTCGAATCCCTGCCTCTCCGCCATGTTTCCATGCGCACCCCAACGTTATTTCCGCAGTGTTGGACCCCTTCCGCTGGAGGATACATGACTGGGCAGCTACTTAGAGGAAAGTCCAACGGGCGCTGCAGAGTCCTCGGCGCGCACTCGTTATCCAAAAGAGAATGTTGACCACCGCAAGAAGGCACGATGGGCAAAACGCCGGGTGAGGGCAGGGACATCCAGCGCCGGGCGATCGCTTCACTGATGGCTGCGCGGTCCGGGGTGCAGTGAGCCTTGCTCAACGTTTTTGGTTTAGGCGGCTACGGCCCCCCTTGTGACACAAACGGTGCATTACTCAGGCACGCTCGACGACAAGCCGCACCTTGGCGTGCACCTCAGGGTGAAGGCGCAGCGTGATGGAATGTGTTCCGAGCTTTTTGATCGGCTCCTCGATTTCGATATTTTTCTTATCGATGAGATAGCCCTGCTGGGCGAGCGTCTCGGCGATGTCAGCCGCCGTGACGGAACCAAAGAGGCGATCACTCTCGCCCGCTTTAGCCTTAATGGTGACCACAAGGTTTTCGATGCGCTTGGCGAGGTCGCGGGCCTCAGCGACCTTGGCTGCGGCAAGCTCAAGCTGCTTCTGCTTCATTTTTTCGAAGCGCTTGATGTTGGCGGGAGTGGCTTCGTCGGCCAATCCCCGTGGCTTGAGGAAATTGCGGAAATATCCCTCGGAGACCTTCACCCGATCCCCCTGGCGTCCCAGCCCTTTGACATCAGCGAAAAGAATGACTTCCATGGTTGTTCTCATCTCCTGATGGCGTTACTGACGTTTCGTTTCTTGCCTTCATGAGGCTGCAAGACGTTGTTCAATCTTTGCCGCATGTCGGGCATGACCTCGGCGCGGTTTTGCACTTGCCCAGCCTCTCTTTCGGCGCTTTCGTTCTCGTTACATTGGCAGTATGAAAAACCCAGTTATCAAACGCATTATTTGGATCTTGGTCTTCGCCGTGATCTTTTACACGGCATTTGTTATCTGGAGCGACGCCCGCAAGAACTTGGAAACGCTTTTGCGGTTTCCATGGCAGCGCATGCCGCTGATTCTTGGGGCAGTACTGGTCAATCTTCTCGTGCGTGAGATCAAATGGGATTACTTTCGGCGCGCGGCGGGGATCCAGGTGCCGCGGTTCGGAAGCTTCCTCGTCTTCTTCAGCGGCTATTCGATGTGCATTTCGCCGGGGCGCATCGGCGAGCTCATCAAGCCCTTCATGCTGAAAGAGTATTTTGGGCAGAAGATGCGCCGGACGATCCCGCTCGTTTTTTGCGAGCGCGTGTCGGATTTGGTAGGAATGATCGTCTTGGCCGTGGCGACAATGGGAGCTTTCATGGCAGGCGTGACGAGGGGGCGCGTCGACGGCCACTGGTTCACGAGCAGTTTCATCTACGGCTTTCTCATCTTCTCGGCCGTGTTCATGGTGGTTCTCGTTTGGGTCATCCACCAGAAGCCGTGGTTCTACGGCCTCATCCATTGCGTGGGACGGCTACAGCGTCTGCAGGGCATCGCGCGTCGCCTGCGTAAGCTCTACTTTTCCACATATCCTCTCTTAACGCCAAAGAACCTGCTCATCACAACGGCGTTGGCCGCGTTTTCGTGGTCCTTTGAGTGCTTGGCGCTGTATTGGATTCTCCAAGGTGTGGGAGCGACGTCCATCACCTTGGGACAGGCTGCGTTTATCTTCTGTATGGCGACGATTTTCGGCGGGTTCCTCTTCTTCTTGCCCGGAGGAATTGGAGGGTTTGAGACAACGTTGGCCCTCATGCTGATCTTCCTCGGGGTGGAAAAGCATCAGGCGGTGCCGGCGATTTTCCTCATTCGATTCTCGACCCTGTTTTTCAGCGTGGCACTGGGTTTCCTTTTCATCCTGTGGACAACGGCAAAGTATCACAAACCCATCGCTTGGGAAAATTTCCAAACGTCTACGGATTAGGGAGCCATTCGCCACATGGTTGGAGAGCGCTTGGGAAAGCCTCCTCTGCGAGCAAGAGAGGGCACACCGCGGCGGCTACTGGCCACGCCTGACGGCTATGAGTTCGTCTCGAACCGTGGGGCGCAAGAGATCATCCCGTTGCCCTTGGGCTTTGGGCCAGCACGCTAAATTCCTGGCCTTTCCGTTCCGAAGCGAAGATCCAGATCGAGCTCTCACGCCATTATACCGGACCTTCCAGGTCTGGTCGGGCTTGCGGAGGTTCTCCAGGTTGTTGTCGCCGTTCACGTAGATGACGTCGTACTCCTGGTCCTTGGTGTTGTAGCCCTGCTTGCGGAACCAGGTGTCGAGGGCGTCGTTGTCCAGCTCTTTGGTATTTCGCCAGAGGACGAGCACTCGTTCGCCCTGCGGGTTCGTCCCCGTGACGACGCGCACGCCCCCGATGTGGTCGATGGTCTTCACCCGAAGGCCAATCAGGTAGTTGAAGGTCTCGACCAGGTCCACGACCGTCGGTTTCGTCTCGCCGGCGCTCCCCGTGGCGATGTTGAGCTTGTAGTTGAAGGGGTCCTCGAAGCGGTCGATGTTGAGAAGCGACGCACTGCCACGGCTCTCGACGTCGAGCATATAGCGGAGCATGTAGTCCTCCCGGAATTCCGGGTGCCGCTCAAGAAGCTCCTGCTGCTGGCTTGTGCGCTTCAGCTCGATGTTGTTGAGGGTGTCCTCGTAGGACTCGAGGCGGAGAATCTTGATGATCCGCGGGCTTCGCTCGATTTCTTCCGCCGTCGGCATGCGCTTCGGCTTACCCTCCTTCCATTCCGGGGTGTAGATGACCTTCTTGATGCGCGGCACGAGGACCGTGTCGAAGTAGTCCCCCATCTCCACCAGGATGAACTTGCGTCGGCCCCCATCCTCGCGGTTCAGGTTGATCAGCGCATGGCCTGTCGTGCCAGAGTTAGCGAAGTCGTCTAAAACAATGGACTCGTGACGCGTGGCAGCAGCACCAAGAAGCTCAACATAAAGTGAGACGGGAGGGCAGTTCGGAAACTCAAGTCCGAGCTTATCTACATCGGACTTGCCTCGACCGGCGTCCTGGATCACAGAGGTGACCTGCCTTTGAGAATATGGGGTCAGGAACACCTTCCGCTGAGGTTAAACGGTTTCATCAACACCGAAAGTATCTCGTTCTTGGCAATGAGAGCCTGCAACGTGTCCGGAGTTCGAGACCAACCGTGAGGCGGTATAGGGCAAGGCTTTCGAGTCACCGGGTGGATAAGTGGCACATGAGACTTCGGATCAGTCCTTGGTTCCGGTGCCCCCATCACTACACTACGGTAGACGCGGCCATGATCAAGGAAGCGCTAGGCCTTCTCCCCTCCTGATGGGCCTGGATGTGCGGCTATCCACTTGGCATACTCACGCCTTGCCTGTTCCGTGACACCACCATATTTCTCGACGATTTCCCGAGCTCTGTCGAGAATCACACGCTGATTTATATTCCTGAGGTAGACGGAGTCATTGCTTCTTGCGCGCCACAGGACACACTCATGTTGTGTTGCGATGCCCTTTCGGCCGAGCATCGGGTTCTTCTCATCCCAAACAACCGTTCGGGCATCTGGTATGCCGCTCGAGTCCAGAAGAATTTTCAAACGTTCATACTCGTTTTCGTCTACGTCGCTTAGAAGATGTTCACCGGAAGACACAAGATGGATAGCAAATTCAAAGCGGCTCCTCATCATCGCCAACTAGCTGGAATGCTGGTAATCGTTGTTGTAAACAAAGCCACTGGTTTGTGAGTTGTACGGTGAATCAATATGGATACACTTCACTTGCTCGCGGGACTTTATCCTGCAGCACGATGAGCGCCTGCCAGTTTTCGGTGTATAGCAACCGGCCGTCGGTCAGCACGTCCAGGTTGTCGAAGGAGGCCAACAGGCGGTCCACAAAATCATGCGAGTTTGCTGGTTTTTGTTGGTTACCAAATGTTATTTAAGAAAACCACTTATACATTGAGTAAATCAATCCAATTCCCAAAATTATGATGATTCCATAAACAGTAAAAATGGATAACACTAATACTGACTTTATGAAGAACAAAGGGAAGAAGATGCTAAAGTATAATAGAAAATACAAAGGAAACATAAGAGAGGCCGGAATAATTACGAGTGATTTTCGATATACTTTTTTGCAAAATCTCTTTACTTCATACCAAATTTCTTCCCACAAACTTAACATTTTTGTCTCATTTGTAAAGATTTCGACACTATTTATCTAATCGTTTCGATCTGCCAAACCCCTCATAATAAGATGAACGTTCACTAAACTTGATTTCAACCTTGTCTGCAATATGATAAATGGCTAAGGCAGTTGCGAGAACAGAGGCTGATATTAAACTTGCTTCAAGAGAAAAATTAATTATGTAGTTTGTTATAGGATCAAAACAATTTACAAATTCTGCAGGTTCCAATAAGATATTTCTATAATTAGCAGCATAATGTCCGTAGATTACACTGAAAGGCTCAAATACAATGTAAGGAAGATTCATCATGTTTCTCATCTACCTCCGGAGATGTGTTTAAGATTTTGGAGAATAATACCCATCTATTTTTGTTACTCTTTGTCTCAATTTAAAGCGTCCTGTGGGAACAGCTCTTGCTCTTGATATAAATTTGTCACTTCAAACATCACCTATACACTGATATGAATAGAATGTATGCTGCGCTGTTGATTGCTCCCCTAGCTCAAAACGTGCGTCAACAGTAAGATTCCAGAGTGGCCTCCGTATTCTGCGTTTTCCGCAGAATTGTTCCTCGCGCGTACAGGAGCCGCGTTGTTTTATTCATTCAGTCGTTTCCTCTTCTTTTTGACTCGGTTGCGCCGAAACCGCAACCGCTTCGCTCGGTGCCGTCGTGTGGCCTTCCTCAGCTGCGCGGGCGCTCGGAGTCGTTTCTTCTTCGTCGAGGGCCAGGAGCTTCGGGTCAATCCTAATCAGCGGGTCAGCCTGGAAACGCATCACGAGGGGCGATGTGTCGATGGTATCGAACTTGCCCTGGGATTTGAGCGTCTCCATCTGAAGAGCCTGTTGAGCTAAGGGCGATTGGGGGAAGCGCTTGGCGGCATCCTGGACGAAAGCAATGGCGTCGTCGGCTTTGCCCTGGCGCAAGAGCGTGACAACGAGCTCATTGATGACGGCGCCGAGCTGTTCGGGCTCAAGGGCTGGCATCTCGTAGAGAGCGTGCAGCAGCTGGCGCGCCCCTTCGAGGTTGCCGATCTGCTGATAGACGCGCGCCAGGATATGGACCAGACGAGCTTTCTCGCGGCCATCGAGTTCTTCTTTGATGGCCTGCGCGAAGAGCTCGGTGGTTTTCTCCGCCCACTCGCGAGCTTTCTCATAGTTTTCGGCCGCAGCCCAGAACCAAGCTGTGCGCAGGGCCACATCGCGTTTATCTTCTGGCGTATCTGCGGAGGTGAAAAGCTCCTCAAAGCAGCGGGCGCCTGCCTCAAAATCTTGATCGCGCAGGAACGTTTGCCCAAGAAGATGTCGGTATTGGCGACGCTCGAGGGGCGACGTGCTTACTGAGAGGAAACTTTGAATAATCGCGCGGGCCTGCGTTGTCTCCCCCGCCACGGCCAGGACATCTGCGCGCGCCACCGAGAGCTGTAACGAGGTCACGGGGTCATCCGCATACTTTTTCTGGTAGGTCTCGATGAGCTTGGTGGCGTCGTCGAAACGCTTGGTCCGCTTGAGAATATCGATGGTGAAACCCAGGGCCTGCACTCCTTGTGGGTCCTTTTGGCTTTTCCGGGCCAAGATTTGGTCGAGCTCGCTGATCGCTTCATCGGGCTGACCATCGGCATTGTAGATTTGCGCCAGCACGAACCGCGCAACAATCGCCTCTTCACTCTCGGGATACTTGAGAATGAGTTCCTTGGCCTCGAGCCGCGCGCCAAGATAGTCGCCTTGCTGGAAGAGTTTGCCCACCTTTTCAAGGCGTTCCTGGGGAGAACGCGAGGTGCAGGCAACAAGCAAGAGGGCCACACAGAGACTCAAAACTGCAACAGAGATTTTCCGCAACATAGTCCTTATCTTTCTTTTGAACAGTTTGACTCCGAATCCTTTCGGCCGTACGGCGAGACGCTGTCAAACTGAATAAGTTGGGTTCAGTGCTTCTCTAGTGAGAGCGAGAGGCAAGGACATTTTGGCTGACAGGAAAAATGTGCGCGCTAGAGTGACGGAGCTGTTGAAGCGGCTGCGGCGCTTTGCCAACGTGTTTTTGACACGTGGGCCGGCCCTGCTGCGCCGCACGGGGATTCCGCTCAGCGATGTTCCTTTGGAGCGCCGCGGCCTTGTCGTGATACAAATCGATGGTCTTTCCTATGGGCGCCTGCGCCGCGCGCTGGCCGAACGGCGCCTCCCCTTCTTGCGCCAACTTCTGCGCAAGGGCAAGCTGCGGCTTGAAAAGTTTTCAAGCGAGCTCCCGACCTCGACGCCCGCTTTCCAAGGGGGCTTTTTCTACGGATCGAATGACAACATTCCGGGGTTCCAGTTCTACGATAAACGCGAGAAGCTCTACTACCGCATGGGGTTCAGTGATTGCGCGCACCGCATCGAGAGCGAGTTCCGGAAGCCGGGGCTGCTGCGTGGCGGGAGTGTGTTCAGCTGCGTTTTCACCGGCGAGGCGGAATCCATGCTTTTTACCTTCAGCACACTGTTGGCGCCTCAACGATGGCGATTTGTTTTCCGCGTGTGGGACATGCTCCTGCTGAGCATTCTCAACATTTCCGTGATCCTGAAGATTGCGGGGCTTGTCGTGCTCGAGCTCTTTCTGGCCCTGTACGACTCGCTGCGCTGGTTCTGGGAGCGAGGGGAGTGGCGCCGTGAGCTCGAATTTATCGCGCTGCGCGTGGCCCTCACTATCGTGACGCGCGAGCTCATCACGCTCGGCGCCGTGATCGACATTCACCGCCGGGTGCCAATCATTTATCTCGATTTTCTGGGCTACGATGAACACGCTCACCTGCGAGGACCTGATAGTCGCGTCGCACGCTGGACCCTCAAGGGCATCGATCGTTGCATTGAAAAAATCTATAAGGCCGCGCTCTACGCTGAGCGCAAATACGACTTCTATGTTTTGTCCGATCATGGTCAGTGCTCAGTCCAACCCTTTGAACTCGTGGCAGGAGAAACTCTTGGCGAGTTCCTCCAGGGGCAATTGGAAGATGCGCTCGTGGAAAGTCATTTACGCCAGGACAATCGCAGCGCTCAATTGGCGGCAACGCTCGCGGGACTGCGCGAAATCGAGCGTTGGATGCCACGCCTGTTCCGGCGCCCGCTCAGGGCATACATCCGCTCAACGCAGAAAAAGCTCGTCAAGCTGACCGAAAACGAAGATCTCGAGGTTCTCCTTGACGTCTTTGTCGTCTCATCTGGACCTTTGGCCTTTGTTTATTGGACCAAGATTGCCGAGCCCCTGACATGGGATGAAATCGAAAAGAAGCACCCGGACCTTGTGAGACGATTGCTCGACCACGATGGCATCGGGATGGTGTCGGCCCGGCTGAATAACAGTGAGGTGCTTGTCATGGGGCGTAACGGTCGGGCCATTGTGGGCGAATTCGCTGTGCGCAGCGAAGGCCGGCTGCCCGTGGACCTTTCACCGCGCCACCGCGACATTCTGGCCCAAATCCGCCGCCTAACGCTCTTTCCGCGCGCGGGGGACCTCTGCATCTGGGGCGGTGGAGCACCTGCAGGGAACATCAGTTACTCGTACGAGTTCGGTGCTCACAGCGGCTGGACCGATGATGAGACGCAGTCATTCATCTTTGCGCCGTCAGACGCGCCCTACGAATTTTCGCGGATCACGAGGCATCCGCAATTCTACGAGGTCTTCCGCCGCTATGCTATCTTTGCAGAAGGAGAATCCTTTGCTGACGAGCATGCTGCCACGGGGAAGATCGGCTAGAAGGCCCGCAGCCCCTTAGGGACTGTGGGCAGCCCACTCGCTCACTGAGGAGCTATTGGTGGGGGTAAAATCACGCAGGGGCGGCACCAGAACGCCGTCGGGCATGGCGACCGGCCAGTTGCCGCGCACCGTGCCTTGGCCTGCCACCACCGCTGCCATGGCCTGTTGGACCGCATAGTGGGATGAGAACCCGCAGAAGTAATTGCGCAATCCCGAGAACATCGCGACATGGTAGGGACTCCCGAGAGAGCAGTAAGCCACCGGTTTGCCCGTATCAATGAGAGCTTGCACCAGGAGCTGCTGGTTTGTTGCGATGGTCGGCTTCCAGTCGCGGCTCACAACAACAACTCCATCGTGCTGAGCTACGAGCGAAAGGATCTGATTGCGTTGGCTGGCAGTGATGTTGGTGGCAACGGTGCGCGTGGTGGCGTTTTCATGGAAGCGGACAAATTCGTCGAGGAAATAGTTTCCACTATAAAGATAAAAAATTGATGATGAAGCATCCAGCGACAGGCACAGGATGCGCCGCGAGGACGTCGTGGGAAACTCAGCGGGATTCGGCCGAGCCCATGCCACAGCGCGACGGCCAAGTGCTTCTGCCACGGCGCGGTGATGGGGGTGCCCCACCGTGGCCTGCATGACAGTGGGATCGACGATCGCCGTGGCTGGTAAACCGATGCGACTCTTGAGCCGCAGGATGCGCCGCACCGATTGGTCGATTCGCGCCATGGGAATGGTGCCGCTGTTGACCGCGTCGCGCAGCCCGTTTAGAGCATCGGTCACGCTTGTGGGCATGAGGATAATATCGAGACCTGCTTGGACCCCAAGGCGGGCCGCATCATAGGTGCTGGCCGCTGCCAACAATCCGGCCATTCCGTACGAATCCGAAATCACAGCGCCGTCGTAGCCGAGCTCGTTGCGCAGCATTCCTGTCAGGGCATTCGTCGACAGCGTTGCCGGCCAAGCCGTCGTGCCCGGGTCAAGGCATGTGTACCAAACGTGGGCGGACATCACGAGATCGCCGAGGCCGCGCCCGAGAAGCTCGCGGTAGGGAGCCACGTGAACAGCGCGCAGCTCGTCGCACGAGATGTCAACCACGGGCAAGGAGCTGTGCGAGTCGCCAGTCGTGGCGCCGTGGCCCGGGAAATGCTTGAATGTGCAAAGGAGTCCCTCCGCGCGGGCCCCTTCAACGTAGGCCGCCGCAAGAGCCGTAACAATTTTGGGATGATCGCCATAGGCGCGCACCCCAATGATGGGATTGACGGGCTCCGTGTTGACGTCAAGCACAGGGCCAAAGCCAATGTGAATGCCCACGGCACGGCATTCGCGCGCCGTGACGCGCCCCTGCAAGGTGACCAGCTCAACCGATTGTGCCGCGCCTGAGGACATGTTGAGGGGAAAACGGGTGGCGTCCACGACACGCGCTCCTAACCCAGCCTCGCAATCGATGGCAAAGAGCAAGGGCACGGAAGTGATTTGCTGGAGATGGGTGGTGGCCGCCAGAAGCGCCGAGGCTGTGTTATTGTTCCCCAAAAAAATGAAGCCGCCCACGCGCTGGTTTGTGACCAGTGCATCGGCACTGGAAGAGGAGTAACTGGGCATGATCATTTGCCCTAGCTTGTCATCGAGGGTCATCCGCGCCAGGGTAGCCTCGACCCAGTTTTCATCAGGTGGTTGGAGAGGGCCAAAAGAGGGCGAGTCCAAGGGAAAGGAAGGGAGAAGTCCTTGCCCCTCCGGCGCTGCCTCGCCGGTGGTTCGTTCTCCTGCTGCGGGCGGCAACACAAGGGCGCCTGCCTCCTGGAGGCCGCATGCCGGCGGCACCGGCTGCGCAGCGGCCATAGCAACCGCCAAGAGCAGCAAAACGCTCACTATGTGACTCCAGCGTCCGAAACGGGCCACCGCCTCACCGCCTTTCCCGCAACCAGGCGACGCGCACGGTGGGTGGTCGCCTTTGCGTTAATTCAAGCTCGGGTCCGAAATCCCCGAACCAGTTCCTTCAATGAGGGTATCCAGAGCGTTGCCCTCGCGACGACGTTTTTCAATCTCATAGTTCTCCACATGAAGCTTGTCGCTCGCCGCGAGAGAGATTTGGACGCCG
>FWWL01007407.1_pt1 | contig 14977 bp, 12 predicted proteins | sample 2228331 | NCBI WGS metagenome assembly FWWL01 (sample SAMEA103939775, study PRJEB20133) | metagenome
AAAAGCCAGAGCCCCAAAAGCCCCATGGGTGGAGGTATGGCTATCCCCACAGACAATGGTCAAACCCGGTTGGGTTAACCCCAATTCCGGTCCCACAACGTGCACAATACCCTGATAGGGACTATCTAACCCCATCAGCCGAATGCCAAATTCACGGCAGTTTTCCTCCAACTGACGGATCTGCCGCCGGATCATTTCATCGGCAAACGCCAACCGCCCCTCAGGTCGCCCATTTGGCGATGGAATTGTGGGTACACCATGATCCACCGTTGCGAAGGTACGTTCTGGTCGCCGAACCCGCAACCCCTTTTCACGCAGAGCGCTAAATGCCTGGGGGGAAGTTACCTCATGAATAAGATGCAGGTCTATATAAAGCACTGCGGGTGACTGGAGAGGTTCTACGACAACGTGTCGCTCCCAGATTTTTTCAAACAGCGTCTTTGGGGTCATCATAGGCGTCTACACTCGATGTGAAGGATTGTTCAAAGGCCGTGCCATTCATATCCGCCATGCTATTCAGCGGATGGGGTGGATTGAGGTAAGCGCTCATATCCCACCGCCCCGGAATGGTGCGGGGCATATCAAACCAATGGCGGTAACCCGTTGGACCGGGATTCTCAGAACTTACACGTCGCGGATTCATGTCATTCCTCCTTTGGCAAATGGCTTGGAAATCCTAACCGACCGTTTCGGCCGAAGGTTTTTCTACAGGGCCGTACTGACCACTGGCCACCAACAATTTGTTCAACGCCGAAAGGTACGCCTTAGCGCTGGCTACTACTATGTCTGTATCTGCTCCATACCCGCCAAACGTACGCGGGTGGTCAACCGCTTCATCCCCGTCGCTGAGCAAGTACCCTTCCCCGGCTTCAATCCGAACCGTTACCTCGCCCAGCGCATCTATCCCTTCAGTGACTGCATGAATGACGAACTCTTGCAGAACATTTGGCGCCCCAATAATCGCATCAATGGCCTTGTAGGTTGCATCCACCGGACCGGTCCCAATGGCTGCCTGGACGCGCAAGCGCCCTTCTGGATCGCGTAAACGCACCGTGGCAGTGGGCATCCCCATCGTACCGCAGGTTACCTGCAGGCCATCCAGAGCAAACAACTCGCGAGGCTGGTAAAGTTCATCCGAAACCAGCGCTTCCAGATCGGCATCTGTGATGACCTTCTTACGATCCGCCAGATGTTTGAACCTTGCAAAAACCTGATCCAGTTCCTCGTCGCTCAATTGATAACCCAGCGATGCCAGACGCGCACGTAAAGCATGGCGGCCGGAATGCTTGCCAAGTACCAGACGCGTTTGGGGCACGCCTACGGTTTCCGGACGGATGATCTCGTAGGTCATGCTGTGTTTGAGCATCCCATCCTGGTGGATTCCCGCCTCATGAGCAAAGGCATTTGCCCCTACGATGGCCTTATTGGGCTGAACCGGGATGCCGGTGTAATTGCTAACCAGTTTACTCACCCGATAAATCTGGGTCGTATCAATCCCCGTGCGCAGGTTATAAAACTGCCGTCGGGTATACAGAGCCATTACGACCTCTTCCAGCGCGGTGTTTCCGGCACGTTCCCCAATCCCATTTATGGTCACTTCTGCCTGTCGAGCACCTGCCCGTAAGCCGGCCAGTGTGTTAGCCGTAGCCAGCCCCAGGTCGTTGTGACAGTGCACCGAAACAATACAATTCTCAATTCCCGGCGTATTACGAATGATGCCCGCAATCAGCGCCCCAAATTCTTCAGGGGTTGTGTAGCCCACCGTGTCCGGTATATTCAGCGTAGTGGCTCCGGCTCGAATAGCTTCTCCCAGCACATAGTAAAGAAACTCCGGATCACTACGCCCGGCATCCTCGGGGCTGAATTCCACATCTGAGCACAACTGACGCGCGTAGGCCACCATTTCGCGTACCCGCTGCACAACCTCTTCACGCGTCATGCGTAATTTGTACTTCATGTGAATTTCAGAGGTGGCCAGGAAAACGTGAATGCGTGGCTTGGCGGCATGACGCACTGCTTCCCAGGCCTTATCAATGTCATTGACCGAAGCACGCGCCAACCCGCATATTACCGGCGTCTTTCCGTTGTAGTCAGCGTTGCCCACCTCTATGGCGATGCGACGCACTGCTTCCAGGTCATCGGGAGAAGCCGCCGGGAAACCGGCTTCAATAATGTCTACGCCCAACGAAGCCAGTGCCCGTGCAACCTCTAATTTTTCCGCGCTGGTCATGGTCGCACCGGGGGATTGCTCACCATCACGTAACGTGGTATCGAAAATACGAACATAATCATCATTCATTCGACACCTCCATTTGATTCGCTATGCCGAGGCAGTGGTTTCAGCCTGTTTTTCCGCAGCGTTCCAATTCTCAGGACGCAACGAACGCACTTTGGCTCCGGCTCGCCACATCTCGGACTCCCGCATCTCGCGCAATTCAGCCTCCAGTTTCTCCTTGTAATCTGGGGCACTGTTCGCCTTTAAGACGATTCGTGTCTCCTCCCCAGAGACCACCGACTGATAAAGACGTTCAAAAACTGGCAAAGTCACGCGACGGAACTCATGGCGCCAATCCAAAGCCCCACGCTGCGCCGTGGTGGAACAGTTAGCATACATCCAGTCCATGCCATGCTCCGCCACCAGGCGGATCAGGCTTTGTGTGAGTTCCTCAACCGTCTCATTGAAGGCTTCAGAGGGCGAATGCCCATGGGCGCGCAGGACTTGATATTGGGCCTCCATAATCCCCGCCAGAGCGCCCATCAACACCCCACGCTCCCCGGTCAAATCGCTATAAACCTCATGCTCAAAGGTGGTTTCAAAGAGGTAACCCGAACCAATTGCGATACCCAAAGCCAGCGTGCGCTCGCGTGCGCGCCCGGTGTAGTCCTGCGCTACCGCAAACGAAGCGTTGATGCCACTACCAGCCAAGAAGTTGGCCCGCACGCTGGTGCCCGAACCCTTTGGCGCCACCATAATCACATCTACATAGGGCGGTGGTACGACCCCGGTCTGATCCTTATAAACGACAGAGAAGCCATGCGAGAAATAAAGTGCATTACCGGGCTTCAGGCAAGGTTCAATTTTGGGCCACATTTGCTTTTGGGCGGCATCTGAAACCAGATACTGGACGATGGTCCCGCGCTCGGCGGCTTCCTCCAGGGAGAAGAGGGTTTCGCCGGGCACCCAACCATCCTTCTGGGCCTTTTCCCAAGACCGCCCACCCGGCCGCACTCCCACAATGACCCGTATGCCGTTGTCTCGCATGTTTAGGGACTGTGCCATTCCCTGCACCCCGTATCCCAACACGGCTACTACTTCATCCTTTAGAACCTCACGCGCTTTTTCTAGAGGGAACTCCTCACGAGTCACTACTTCTTCCAGAACACCTGCAAAATCCATTTTGGCCATATGAATGCCTCCTGAAGTCTTTGAAGAAAATTTATTCAGAATATGCCGGCGCAGTGTGGTAACCATTGCCATTAGCGTACAAGGGCATGTTCCCGCGCGCCATGCTGACCACACCCGTACGGACCATCTCAATAATCCCAATCGGGCGGAGCACCTCTAAAAATCCCTCAATTTTTTCTTCATCTCCGGTGATCTCAACAATCATGGAGTCCGTGGCCACATCCACCACATGAGCCCGGAACACCTCAACGATTTGCATCACATGCCCGCGGTTTTCCGGCGTCGCCCTTACCTTGATCAAGGCTAGGTCTCGGGTAACTTTGGGCACCGGGGTTAGGTCCGATACCTGAATGACGTTGATGAGCTTATAGAGATATGCCGTTAAGCGTTCCGCGTTAACATTGTCACTATCCACCACAATCGTCATGCGCGAAATTCCCGGTTGTTCGGTGTGCCCCACCGTCAGTGACTCAATGTTGAAGTTGCGCCGTCGGAACAAAGACGCCACTCGATTCAGCACCCCTGGTTTATCCTCCACCAATGCCACAATAATGTGTTGCATCACGCCCTCCCCAATCAAATCTCGTCTTCTGCCGTCTCAATCATGCGGTTGACCAATGGCCGCCGGATCATGGCATGCAAATCAGCACCAGCGGGTACCATCGGGTACACATTGTCCTCCTGCTCCACCCTAAAATCAATCACTACAGTGCCCTCAATTTCGCGAGCACGCCGCAAGGCCGTATCCACTTCATCCCGAGAAGTGACCCGCAGGCCAGCCAGACCGTGGGCCTCAGCAAGTTTCACAAAGTCGGGGCTACGCATGGGAGTGGCCGCATAGCGTCGCTCGTAGAAAAGCTCTTGCCACTGACGCACCATGCCCAGATAGCCATTATTGATGATCGCCACATTGACCTTTACGCCCTCCTGAGCCGCCGTTGAGAGTTCGGCGGCGGTCATCTGAAACCCCCCATCGCCTACAACCGCCCAAACCTCCGCATCGGGGCAGGCGATTTTTGCCCCAATGGCCGCAGGCAACCCAAACCCCATGGTTCCCAGTCCTCCCGAGGTAATGAACCGGTTGGGATGATCCTGCTTGTAATATTGCGCTGTCCACATCTGATGCTGACCCACATCGGTCACCACAATGGCATTACCCTGCGTAAAGCGCCATAACGCATCAATTACATGGGCTGCGTAGAGTTTTCCATTTTCCGGCACCAGTTTGAGAATATCCTCATCTTCCGCCTCACGGCGCAGTGACGCAATATGCTCCAACCAATCTGTGTGTTCCAGGTTCGGCGTTTCTTCCAGCAAGAGGCATAGGGCTTCACGCAGGTCGCCCATCACTGAAACATCTACCTTGACGTTCTTATTGAGTTCCGTGGGATCAATATCCACATGAATCTTGCGCGCACCGGTTGCATAGGTTTTGACATTGCCGGTTACCCGGTCATCAAAGCGCATACCAAAAGCCAGCAGCAGATCGGCCTCCTGAATGGCCTGGTTGACCCACGCTTGCCCGTGCATTCCCATCATGCCCAGATTCAGCGGATGAGAAGCCGGGAAGCCACCGATTCCCAAGAGAGTCATCGCCACTGGAATTTGCGTCTGCTCGGCAAAGGCACGCAATTCCTCCGTTGCACGGCTGAGCAGCACCCCGCGGCCCGCTAAAATCAGAGGGCGCTTAGCCTCACGGATCAACTGGGCAGCCTGGGCGATTCGAGCCCGATCGGGAGTCCGATAAGGACGATACCCACGCAACTGAATCGGTTTGGGATCGTAGGTCCAATCTGTGCTATTTTGCTGCGCATCCTTGGCGATATCCACCAACACCGGGCCAGGGCGACCAGTGCGTGCAATGTAAAATGCCTCCCGCAACACTGGGCCGACATCTTCTACCCGAGTGACCAGGTAATTGTGCTTGGTAATAGGGAGCGTAATCCCCGTCACATCTGTTTCTTGAAATGCATCGTAACCGATCAAATGACTGGCAACCTGTCCGGTAATAAAAACTGTGGGTGATGAGTCCATCATTGCAGTTGCGATCCCGGTGACAAGGTTTGTGGCACCCGGACCGGAGGTTGCCAACGCGACTCCCACCTTACCGCTCGCCCGAGCATACCCGTCCGCCATATGTGCTGCACCCTGCTCATGGCGCACTAAAACATGGCGAACCGGATAGTCTAGCATGGCATCATAAATCGGCAGGTTCGCTCCTCCCGGATAACCGAAGACAACTTCCACCCCCTCACGCACCAACACTTCCCACACAATTTGTGCACCCGTCCGTTTCATCGCTGCTCCTCCTTCGACAAAGCCATTCCACTGATATCAGACACCGGGGTATTCCAATACAGCGCCTCGATCTGCACCACTCACAAAATAGGCATACCGTTTTAACCACTTGCTGTTTGTGCGCGGCTCGAAAGGCGGTAAAGCTTCAAGCCGTTGCCGAATCTCCTCATCGCTTAAGCGCACGTTTAGCGTGTGGGCATCCAAATCAATCTCGATAATGTCACCCTGACGCAAGGCTGCGATCGGCCCACGCGCAGCCGCCTCGGGAGCCACATGGCCAACGCAGGCGCCTCGCGTTCCTCCGGAAAAACGGCCATCGGTGATCAGGGCTACTTTGTCACCCAGCCCCATTCCCATTATTGCGCTGGTGGGGCTAAGCATTTCCTGCATTCCCGGCCCACCTCGGGGGCCCTCATAGCGGATCACCACCACCTCGCCAGGCTGAACCTCCCGAGCCAGGATGCCGCGTAGCGCATCCTCTTGGGATTCATAAATCCGTGCTGGCCCGCTGAAACGGCGCATACCAGGTAGGACACCCGCTGTCTTCACCACGGAGCCACGTGGAGCGAGATTGCCAAAGAGAATGGCCAGTCCACCCGTTTGAGAATGCGCGTTTTCACAGCGCCGAATCACTTCCTCGTCTTTGATCTCGGCCCCATTTAGCGCATCCCCCAGGGTAGTACCGGTAACCGTGATGCGATCTAGGTGCAGCAAACCGGTACCGCGATGCACCTCTTTGAGAATGGCCGGCACCCCACCAGCGCGGTGGACATCCTCCATGTGCCAGGGGCCTGAGGGGCTAACCTTGCACAAATGAGGCACCCTGGCTGAAATCGTATTGATGCGTTCCAACGAATAATCCAACCCGGCCTCATGAGCAATAGCCAACCCATGCAAGAGGGTATTGGTGGACCCTCCCATGGCCATATCCAGTACAAAGGCATCATCCAGGGCCTCTAAAGAGACAATGTCACGGGGTTTAATCTGCCGCCGTACTAATTCAATAATCAAGTGTCCCGCACGCCGCGCTAGCGCCTCACGCTCAGAGGTCAGCGCCAGCGCCGAACCGTTGTAAGGCAACGCCAGCCCCAAAGCCTCCATCAAGCAGTTCATGCTATTGGCAGTGAACATCCCTGAGCACGAGCCGCAAGAAGGGCAGGCATAATCTTCAAGGGTTTTCAAGCGCTTCTGATCAATCTTTCCCGCCTGATAAGCCCCGACTCCCTCAAACACCGAGATGAGATCCACTACCTCGCCTTCGGGCGTGCGCCCGGCCGCCATTGGGCCACCGGAAACGAAGATGGTGGGGATATTCAACCGCACGGCCGCCATGAGCATGCCGGGGACGATTTTGTCACAATTGGGAATGCAAACCATACCATCAAACTGATGGGCTTCGATCATGGTTTCCACAGAGTCGGCAATCAGTTCCCGCGAGGGAAGGGAGTATTTCATCCCTGCATGCCCCATGGCAATGCCATCATCTACTGCAATGGTGTTGAACTCAAACGGCACCCCGCCAGCCTGACGAACGGCTTCTTTGACAATCCGTGCAAACGCTTGCAAGTGAACGTGACCCGGCACGATATCGGCATAAGAATTGACAATGGCAATAAACGGTTTATCAAAATCCTCGTCCTTTACCCCCGTAGCTTTCAGTAATGCCCGATGCGGCGCGTGTTCTATGCCTCTTTTTACCTGATCTGATCGCATCACTGGTCTCCTCCGTGCTGGTATAAAAAAACCGCCCTTGCGGGCGGTTGGTGTTTACTTTGGTCTGGGTTTGCGTATGGGTTTAGGCTAGTTCCACTTCGCTCGCTCCAACCGCCCAAAAGGGAGTCAGGCTCTCAATAAGGACGAGAACCAGAATAAGGCTAAGGACGAGGAGCGAGTAAATGTAAGACATTTTTGACCGAATGGGTTCTTTTAGAAGTTATTGCGCAATTCTATACACCATCGAGAATTTGTCAAGAGGTTAAATCTTAAAAAATCTTGATTATCAAAGGAGATTTACCATCCGCTGGTATTTGCGAGTATACTTGAGCCACGAGGTAACAATGTGGTTTAATGTGATCATTTCTTCCCTACTTGTCATTACACTGATCTACTTGATGCTGGCACGCATGGCCGCCGAACGATTGGCACGCATGCATCACGAACAAAAGTGCGATTTTTTTGCCCACCATCCGGTTCAGAAAGGAGATATAGTCTTTCTGGGGGATAGCATCACTGACGGCGCCCGCTGGGATGAGTTGTTTCCGGGCCTCCCTGTAAAAAACCGGGGGATTAATGCCGACACAACCCGTGGCGTGCTAGCACGCCTGGATAGCATCCTTCCCGGACAACCGGCTGCAATTTTTCTACTGATTGGCACGAACGACCTGCCCTGGTTTATGTTCCGTAGCGACCATGACATTCTCGAAACCTATGCTGCCATTTTAGAACGTTGCCGAAGGGAAAGCCCATCCACCCAGGTATTCGTCCAGTCAATTCTCCCACGTGCTCGCGGCTATGCGAAACGCATTCAGCGCTTGAATGTTGAACTCGAAAAACTGGCTCGGCGTTTTGGTTATCCGTTCGTTAATCTCTTCCCTCACTTCGCTAATCGCGAAGGCCAGATTCGTCCTGAGCTTTCCAATGACCGGCTCCACCTGATGGCTATTGGGTACGATCTTTGGGTTGAACAAATTAAGCCGCTGATCGCCAACCTGAGCCCCACAACCCAAGTGGAAGAGGTTACTTCTTAGTAACTTTTCTCCCAACAAGGGGTTATATTACATAACTCTCTTGTGACCATGTTGTTTTTCTATGACTCGTTTTATCTCCCAAGATCATCCCCAGGCTATGACCAGAGTAGGATACGACTGAGCCATTCTTTTGTTAACATCAACCCAATCCTTTAGAACGGAACCCCCTCCCCATGATTTCTGAAAAACTCCTCTACTGGGCCTCCCATCCGGTGGTACGTACATTCGTTGCCCTCGCCCTTCGAATGGAAGTCAAGCGCCACCAAACTTTTCCCCACGGAGGCAAAATTTTTGCGGCCAATCACCCCAGCACTGCCGATCCTTTCTTTGTCGCCGCGGCTATACGCGAACATTCGTTTATCCTGATCAACAACCTCTTATTCCAAGTGCCGCTGTTGGGTCCTTACTTGCGCTTTTCGGGTCATATTCCGGTCAAAGCCGGAGAAGGTCAAAATGCCATTGAGACCGCGCTCAACCACCTCGCCGCCGGACACAACATAATGATATTCCCTGAGGGGGATCTCAGCCCGGCCGAAGGAGGTTTCCACAAACCTCGCACGGGAGTCGCTCGGTTGGCCATCGCCAGCGGTGCCCCTGTCATTCCCATTGGGATCCACCTGCAACGCGAACGCTTGCATTTCATTCGCTCAACCGTGCGGGGTGAAGTTACTTATGGCCGATGGTACCTGCATGGCCCTTACCAGGTCACATTGGGTGCTCCCCTCCAATTCGCTGGCGATGTAGAAGATCGCCCCTTTGTGCGCTCGGTGGCTGAGACAATCATGCACCATATCATTGAATTGGCACGCGAAAGCGAAAACCGCTTGAATCCCCTCCAGGCTCACCTCGACCTGGCCCAACAAACCGGCTAACCTTTCCCTTCATATCCACCAATCGAATGATATTACCTTCGGAGGAAGGCTCTAAAAAGGGGAAAATTGAGCCGTTTGGATTAAATCACCTCCTCTCTATCAAGGTGTCTTGTGACACGACCTTATAAAATAAAAGAGAGCACCCATTTTACGTTATAGACTGATCCCACCCTGGAGGTAGCCGATGATTCAACGGTTGCGCAATTCTCCCTGGAGTTATGCTTTGGGAATGCTGGCTCTCATGATCCCGGGCCAGGCGTTTTCCTCTTTTCATACTTACTTTTACGTTGAAAAACTGGGATTGGTTGTTGGCCTGGTTACCCTCGGGCGCACTATTTATATGATCTGGGATGCCATTAATGATCCCATCTTTGGCTACTTCTCAGACCGTACACGCACACGCATTGGACGCCGTAAACCCTGGCTGATCGCGACGCTTCCCCTTTTTGCTCTCTTTTTTGTACTGATCTTCTCCCCACCCCCTCTCAAAGGTCAAGCCCTTTTCTTCTGGTTTACATTGGCTCTCATTCTATATGAGACCACGGCTTCGATCCAGTGGGTCAACTACGGTTCACTTTTTCCAGAAATCTTCCGCGGTGATCAGCAACGTGCCAAAGCCTCAGCCATCCAGCAGGGCTTCCAAATCTTTGCTCTCCTTATTGGAACAGCAGTAGCCCCACTTCTATTTGCCGCGTTGGGTTTTGCAAAAATGGCGTTAATTTTCGCAGCCGCTTATGGCATCCTAATGAGCCTGTGCCTGTCGCTTATCGAAGAAGATCCACAGGCTCGCGCCACTTCTCCCCTGGGGTTTATGGATGCTTTCCGAATCACGTTGAGCAACGCTGAGTTTTGGGTCTTTAACATCGCCAATTCTTTCGGCCAGACCGTTAATGGACTGCTTAGTTCCATCATCCCATTCTATGCAAAATACGCGTTGAAAATTCCCGAGAGCCAGGTCTCGGCCCTTCTGGCCTCAATATTTGTGTCAGTGATTCCCTTAGTTGCTTTTTGGGCTTGGATGATCCGTCGTTTTGGGGCAAAGATGGCCTGGCGTGTTGCCTTTGCTGTGTACGGACTCTCCGTGCTGCCCCTTGCGTTGGCATCCAACTTGTGGCAGGGAATTATTGCGGGCATCCTGGTCGGGTTTGGGCTTTCAGGCTTCCTGGTAACACCTGGAGTTCTAAGTGCCCAGATCATTGACCGCGATTTTTTGCGCACCGGGCGGCGGCGTGAGGGCGTTTACAATGCCGTCGGTGGTTTCATCACTCGCGCTAGTGCCCTGATCTCTGCGGCTGCATTCTGGGTGGTTGGCCTCACCTTTGGTTACGTCAGCGGAGATAATCCAGGTCCCAATCCCGAAGGGGCTTTCCGTTTCTTAACCAGCGGGGTAACTTTTGGCTTGCTGGTCATTGCTTTTCTGGTATCTCTGATTTTTCGGGAAAGACCTGTGCCAGGGTCCGGCTCTTCTGAGCCCTCCCCAATTGCCTCGCTACCCGATTAAACCAGGAGCAGGAATCATTTGCGCAACTCGTTTATAATGAGGATATGCCCTCCCCACGTACTCGATCCCCATCTACCGAAAATAACCCTCTCCCCCTCCCCGTTCCAGAGCGCGAGATTCAAATCGGGAATGCGGCCAATGAGGCTGCCGCCCGTCATCGCTTCAACGATTATCGTGCCCGCCGCGCCGACCACACGCTTCGCCGACAGGATGCCGATTTAGCCCTTTTTGCCTCTTTTCTTTCCTCCCTTGGGATTCAGGTGGGCGACCTGGCCCACGAACCCACCGCCTGGCGTGGAATTACTTGGGGATTAGTGGAAGCTTTCGTCAAATGGCAACTGAGCCTGGGATATGCAATCCCCTCTATCAACGTCCGGCTTTCTACCGTAAAAACGTATGCCCGCCTTGCTCTTCAGAGCGGAACCCTGACCCCCGAAGAATATGCGCTAATTCGCAGCGTTAAGGGGTTTTCCCATCGTGAACAGCAACGCCTGGATCAACGCCGACCACGCCAACGCGTTGGTACCAAAAAGCCTGCCCCGGTCGCTCTGACCCCCCAGCAAGCCACAGCCCTTAAGACGCAGCCCGACACCCCTCAGGGCCGACGCGATGCTCTACTCATGTGCCTGCTCCTCGATCACGGATTACGTGTTGGCGAAGTCGCTGCTCTACGGGTTGAAAACCTGGACCTGGACGCCGGAATTTTGCGTTTCTTCCGGCCAAAGGTGGGCAAAACCCAGACCCATCGCCTGAGCCCAGATACGCTGGAGATTTTACGTCGCTGTGTTGCTTTAAACGATCTCCCCACCGATCCGCATGCGCCCCTTTTACGGGCAAGCCTGAAAGATGGGAGCCTGGGCAAGGCCGGGATGACTACCCGGGCCATTACCCAGCGAGTACGCTTTCTGGGCGAACAATTGGGCATTACCGGGTTGAGCGCCCACGATTGCCGCCATTACTGGGCCACCCAGGCAGCCCGAAGAGGGGTGGACCCGTTTGCACTGCAACAAGCCGGCGGTTGGGCTTCACTGGCCATGCCTCGCCGTTACATTGCAGACAACGAGATTGCAAACGCGGGATTATTGGACGAAGAATAACAAGGATATCCATCACCTCGCCTCAGGAGGTCTTTCCTGCTAAAACCTGAAGATTTTCACGCGGCGAAAGGGCCAATCAGGGGTAGACTCAGGTGGGGAGATCAGGCTCCCTTCAAACTCTTCTGAAGGAGATGGCACTTGGATTGGAGCATCCCAATCGTCATTTTGCAACTCATCTTGTTGGAGGGACTGCTTTCAATTGATAATGCGGCTGTCCTTGGAGCCATGGTGGCCCATTTACCGGATGATCAGCCCATTCGCTGGCCACGTGCCCTGGAAAAAATCGGTCAACGGCTTCATGGGGTATTGGGCAATCAACGCACCGCCGCCTTACGAGTTGGGTTGTTGGGAGCCTACCTGGGGCGAGGGCTGATGCTGGCGCTTGCCGCCTGGGTAATTCAATACCCATGGCTTCGCATCATTGGAGCCGCCTACCTCATTCGCCTGGCTTTCGATAACCTGGGCCAACCCGAGCCAGGCGAAGAAGATGCCCATGCCCATCCCCTGGAGCAACATTCCTTCTGGATGGTGGTTTTGACGGTTGAAATAACCGATCTTGTTTTCAGCCTGGATAACGTGGTGGCCGCCGTTTCCCTCTCTAATCGGTTATGGGTGGTCATGACTGGTGTCGCCATTGGCATCCTGATGATGCGCTTCGCGGCTGGCTTATTCAGTTACGCCGTAGAGCGAGAACCCATCCTCAAGCCCGCTGCCTACCTTCTGGTGCTGGCTATTGGGGTGGAGCTCCTGCTGGAAGAGTGGGTGGGTCTGGACTTCAATGACTGGCTGAGGTTTGGAGTTTCTATCTCGATTATCCTGTTCTCGCTTCTCTATGCCCACAGCAGGGTGCTTCAACTCCTTCGCCCGGTATTGCTCTGGATCGGTCAGGGATTTGCCAACATCAATGAGTTAGTGGATTGGGCTTTAGTACCGCTTATGGTAGCATTACGTCTACTCGGAGCCCTTCCTCGGATGGTCTACAAAATCCTGATGCGCTCTTATGCCCGCCCGCGACCGTAGGAACATTTCTCCAGAAAAGTCAAATACGCGGTTCTTAAGCCATCCTTAAGGTTGCCTTGAGGATTGCTTAAGGACAAATCAGCAGTTTCCGCATTAAACTCAGGGTGCAGAGGATGGGAATCAACCCTTTTATCCCATTCCTGCTTAACGCTTGGATGTAATGGAGGTGAACAATGCGACCTCGATCCCGTGTATTGACCCTGGTGATTGTGGTTCTGCTACTGAGCATGCTGGTCTCGGCATGCGCTCCTTTCGACTTACGCAGCTTTCAATTACCCAAGATTCAAATAGAACGCAGTACACAACAAAAAGACTCTCAAACCCCTATCCCCGTTCCTACAGCCACACTCGCCCCCTCAACAAGTATCTCGGGACCCGAGAGCAATTCGGCTGCCACTGCTATATCGGCATTAGAAGAAACACTTGCCCAAGTCTATGCGCAGGTCAATCCTTCCGTGGTCAACATCCAAACGACCCAGCGTTTGGCCCCCTCATTCAACCTGCCTTTCAACTTCCCCGGCCAAAGCCCCGATCAGGCACCGGTAACACATAGCCTGGGATCGGGCTTTGTATGGGACACCCAGGGACACATTGTAACCAACAACCATGTTGTAGAAGGAGCTGACCGCATCACTGTGACTTTCTCCGACGGGAGCACCGTTGAGGCCCAGGTGGTTGGAGCAGACAGTGATGCAGACCTGGCTGTGCTCAAAGTGGAGGTAGCACCCGATAAATTAGTACCCGTCCGCCTGGCCGATTCCAAGCAGGTTAAGGTGGGACAAATTGCCATTGCCATTGGAAACCCCTACGGGTTAGAGGGCACTATGACCGTGGGCTTTATCAGCGCGCTGGGGCGCTCGTTGCCGGTCCAGAGCACTTCAACCGATGGAGCCACCTATACCATTCCCGATGTGATTCAAACAGACGCTCCCATCAATCCGGGTAATTCGGGAGGTGTGTTGGTCAACATTCGTGGTGAGGTGATCGGTGTTACAGCAGCCATTGAATCACCCGTCCGTGCCAATGCTGGCATTGGGTTTGTGATCCCATCAAACATTGTCCGGCGTGTTGTACCGGCTTTGATCACCAATGGGCGTTATGATCACCCTTATTTGGGTATTAGCGGCACCACGTTAACCTCCGACCTCGCCAAAGCAATGGGGCTGAGTCAGGATCAGCGGGGCGCCCTGGTCATAGACGTCTCTCCGAATAGCCCCGCCGATAAAGCCGGTTTGCGTGGCAGCGATCGTCAGATCACGCTGGATGGCAACACGGCTCGAGTTGGCGGAGATGTGATCATTGCCATTGACGGTACACCGGTGCAAAAATTTGAGGATTTGGCCAGTTACCTTGCTACCTCGACCTCAGTAGGGCAAAAGGTGACCCTTACAATCTTGCGTAATGGCCGCGAGCAGACTCTGGAGGTCACTCTGGGTGCCCGACCTCGCAGCCAAAGCACAGCCTCCACTACCAGCCCGGAGGGAGGGGCTTATCTTGGCATTACCGGCCGTACCCTGACCCCGGAAATTGCCCAGGCTATGGGGTTGGACCGGAACCAACAAGGTGTCCTGGTGGTCAATGTGCTTAATGGTAGCCCAGCCGACAAAGCAGGCCTGCGGGGAAGCTTCAAGCCAGCCACGATTAATGGTGAACAAATGCTCATCGGAGGTGATGTGATTACCGCTTTCAATGGTCAGTCTATCACCTCATTTGAAGACCTTCAAGCGGCGTTAGCGCAAGCCAGCCCAGGCCAAAAAGTTACCCTGACCCTTTTGCGCGAAGGCAAAATCCAAACCGTAGACGTGACCCTTGGCAAGCGCCCTAATCCCTAAATCGTGCGGCAGGGTACTGTGTTGAATTGAAAGCCCCGGCGGCTCCGCTTGCCGGGGCTTTCGGCCTCCCACCACACCTTTAGGGGGCTAGTACAATAAACACTCCAAACTCAGGTAAAGTCACCGGATGCAAGGGTTCGGGCCAACCAATGGGTTTAGCCACACTCCAGCCGTTCATGGGCAAGGCGATCGGCTCGCCCTGAT
>FWWL01004692.1_pt1 | contig 14976 bp, 14 predicted proteins | sample 2228331 | NCBI WGS metagenome assembly FWWL01 (sample SAMEA103939775, study PRJEB20133) | metagenome
ATTGAGACTCCGTTGTCGAACTCCGTTCGTCCGAGGACAGCGCCACAAGTCGGAAGACAGTGAATCCTCGTCAGGGGATTGAGACGTTGAAATCCCCAGTTGTCGAGCATCGCCTGCAACAGTTCTGTCGGAAGACAGTGAATCCTCGTCAGGGGATTGAGACTTCTCTCTTGCCATTCCTGGATGAAAGTTTGGACGGCGTCAGTCGGAAGACAGTGAATCCTCGTCAGGGGATTGAGACACGCTGCGTAGCGTTGCGTGACGCTGCGTAGCGTTGTCGCGTCGGAAGACAGTGAATCCTCGTCAGGGGATTGAGACTTTCGACCGGATTATTAATCGGCGCATTTTTCTTATTTGTCGGAAGACAGTGAATCCTCGTCAGGGGATTGAGACTTTCGACCGGATTATTAATCGGCGCATTTTTCTTATTTGTCGGAAGACAGTGAATCCTCGTCAGGGGATTGAGACTCAAAACCAAACGCAAGACAGGCGGCGTATACGTCGCCTGGAACGTCGGAAGACAGTGAATCCTCGTCAGGGGATTGAGACCTCTATCGCTAAAAGCGGATGTTTTTGCGCGTATATTTTGGGTCGGAAGACAGTGAATCCTCGTCAGGGGATTGAGACATATAGCATAGAGTATTGGGCGCGTATTCAGTTGTTAAGGTCGGAAGACAGTGAATCCTCGTCAGGGGATTGAGACTTCCAGCCTCACGCGCATGAACTAATGCACGCCATTAAAGAGTCGGAAGACAGTGAATCCTCGTCAGGGGATTGAGACGTTGTCATGCACGAGCTTTGCGCCGAGGCTATTGAAGAGTCGGAAGACAGTGAATCCTCGTCAGGGGATTGAGACACCGTTTCATCGTTAAGGATGAAGTTGGCGCCGTATACGTCCAGCGTCGGAAGACAGTGAATCCTCGTCAGGGGATTGAGACTCAACAACAGGAGAGTGAATCATGACAACCGGAAAATCTCGCAGGTCGGAAGACAGTGAATCCTCGTCAGGGGATTGAGACTAACGTTTGCCTTGGCCTTGCTGCGAGATTTTCCGGTTGTCATGTCGGAAGACAGTGAATCCTCGTCAGGGGATTGAGACACTCGTACCTGGGTTGAGTCTGAAGGTGGCTATATTGTTGGGTCGGAAGACAGTGAATCCTCGTCAGGGGATTGAGACAACTACAACCGCTAGACTGCTCAACGAATGCAGCAACTACAGCGTCGGAAGACAGTGAATCCTCGTCAGGGGATTGAGACCTCGACCGCGCGCCAGAGCTGACGTAAACCAGCTTGAGCGAGTCGGAAGACAGTGAATCCTCGTCAGGGGATTGAGACCCGCTCCCCCTACGCCTTGGGTGTGCGCCGCTGCCGTGCGGTCGGAAGACAGTGAATCCTCGTCAGGGGATTGAGACCGTCGCGCCCATACCTATAGACGAAGCAAGCGCAACCAGGTCGGAAGACAGTGAATCCTCGTCAGGGGATTGAGACCGAAAAGGCGTCTATCCAAACCAAAATCACGAACAACCTAGTCGGAAGACAGTGAATCCTCGTCAGGGGATTGAGACAGCACAGGGAAAACGACTTTCGCTCGCTGCAAAATAAGCTCGTCGGAAGACAGTGAATCCTCGTCAGGGGATTGAGACCCTTCGCCAAAAGCGCCCCTAGAGGCGAATCCGCATATTACAGTCGGAAGACAGTGAATCCTCGTCAGGGGATTGAGACTTGCGCGCCGTTGTCGTTGCGCAGTGTAGCGTTGCATAGCGGTCGGAAGACAGTGAATCCTCGTCAGGGGATTGAGACGCATGAAGTGCATCAGGTAAAGGAAGAACGCGAAGAAGTCGGAAGACAGTGAATCCTCGTCAGGGGATTGAGACTATCTTATCGCCGCCCTCATAGCGAGTTTCCAGTTTAATAGTCGGAAGACAGTGAATCCTCGTCAGGGGATTGAGACGTAAACCAGCTTGAGCGATACGGTGCAAGGATTCCATAGGTCGGAAGACAGTGAATCCTCGTCAGGGGATTGAGACGCAACGCTGCGCTGCGCTATGCAGCGCCGCATAGCGCCAGTCGGAAGACAGTGAATCCTCGTCAGGGGATTGAGACAGTTGTAGAGCATCGGGTCGATTGGCGCGTTTTTCTCTTGCGTCGGAAGACAGTGAATCCTCGTCAGGGGATTGAGACGAAACCGGCGCTCAACTGGGCGCTCTATACGCGTATATGTCGGAAGACAGTGAATCCTCGTCAGGGGATTGAGACTTTGCTCTTGACGATGATGAGACCAGGCTATTACATTAAGGTCGGAAGACAGTGAATCCTCGTCAGGGGATTGAGACATAAGACGCGCGAAAGATGCAGGTGAAGTCTTTTTCTGTCGGAAGACAGTGAATCCTCGTCAGGGGATTGAGACGAAATGTTGGGTGTCTTTCTCTTGTTGACCGTTTTGGCCGGTCGGAAGACAGTGAATCCTCGTCAGGGGATTGAGACGTCGTGATTGAGGTAGTGTAAGAAGGGCGTGCGCTGCTCGTAGGTCGGAAGACAGTGAATCCTCGTCAGGGGATTGAGACATAAGCCCGTCTTCACCAACACGCTCACCTACGAGAACGGTCGGAAGACAGTGAATCCTCGTCAGGGGATTGAGACTACTCGAACAGAGCTTAACTCCCGCGCATATGACGAAGAGTCGGAAGACAGTGAATCCTCGTCAGGGGATTGAGACCAACGGGCGCAACCGCAACGGGCGCAATGGGCGTAGGCGGTCGGAAGACAGTGAATCCTCGTCAGGGGATTGAGACGGATCACTTGTTGCGCATAAGAAACTTTATGGCGACGTCCTTGAGTCGGAAGACAGTGAATCCTCGTCAGGGGATTGAGACGTTATATCGTATGTTAATTTCTTTTCCATTACGTCATGTCGGAAGACAGTGAATCCTCGTCAGGGGATTGAGACATCACATTATGGAGTTTCTGGACAACGGCCCTCAGCTCATCGTCGGAAGACAGTGAATCCTCGTCAGGGGATTGAGACAGACGATGTTGCGGCTGGAGATCAGGCGCTTGCGCTCTGGTCGGAAGACAGTGAATCCTCGTCAGGGGATTGAGACGCAGAAAGGGTGCTGCCGCAAAAAGCGGACGGCAAGCACAACCGTCGGAAGACAGTGAATCCTCGTCAGGGGATTGAGACTCCCTGAGCGTCTGACTTTGCTGCCGCGCGTCTATTCGCATTGTCGGAAGACAGTGAATCCTCGTCAGGGGATTGAGACTGTACGCGTGCGCGCGTATGCGGCGAAGTGAAACGTTTCAGGTCGGAAGACAGTGAATCCTCGTCAGGGGATTGAGACTCAATGCCGTAAACTTGAGCATCTACCACATCGTCGTCGGAAGACAGTGAATCCTCGTCAGGGGATTGAGACGCAAGCTAAGGGCTTGTGGCTGCAACCTCGAGATATCTTGTCGGAAGACAGTGAATCCTCGTCAGGGGATTGAGACTCCGGAATGTCAAAGCTAAACTTGCCTTTACTTTTGCGGTCGGAAGACAGTGAATCCTCGTCAGGGGATTGAGACCACAGGTTGGCGCGGTTCAAATTGGCAAAGCGCAGATCGGGTCGGAAGACAGTGAATCCTCGTCAGGGGATTGAGACTGGGACGGTGATCGAGATTGAAGACAATCCTTCTTGTAGCCCGTCGGAAGACAGTGAATCCTCGTCAGGGGATTGAGACTATTCCGCGGGCCACGGCTTCTGCCTGGAGTATTTCCAGGGTCGGAAGACAGTGAATCCTCGTCAGGGGATTGAGACGCCAGGACGGGCGTGTCATGGGAGGGAAACAAAAAACTGTCGGAAGACAGTGAATCCTCGTCAGGGGATTGAGACAAGTCCGGCCTGGCTGCAATGGTCAGGCCGTACTCGGTGCCGTCGGAAGACAGTGAATCCTCGTCAGGGGATTGAGACAACAAGCTCCCAGAGCGTAGCGGCGTAATCCTCATCACCAGGTCGGAAGACAGTGAATCCTCGTCAGGGGATTGAGACCAAGACATCATTGAAGTATGCCAATGCCTGAGACGGCAAACTTAAGTCGGAAGACAGTGAATCCTCGTCAGGGGATTGAGACTTACTATGCCGCTTCTGGGGGTTTCTGCGTCTGGCACGTCGGAAGACAGTGAATCCTCGTCAGGGGATTGAGACGGCGTCACGGCGGCATTAACGCTAACGCCAAACTTCTTGTTAGTCGGAAGACAGTGAATCCTCGTCAGGGGATTGAGACCTGAAAGCGTGATGTCTACGACGTTCTGCACAAGCGTATTGTCGGAAGACAGTGAATCCTCGTCAGGGGATTGAGACCCTGCAGCGCGGCGCGCTGGGCGCGCAGCCGCCGTGGGGCGTCGGAAGACAGTGAATCCTCGTCAGGGGATTGAGACGCGAACAACCGGCGCACTGGCGCCGACGGCGAGGAGACGCTGGGTCGGAAGACAGTGAATCCTCGTCAGGGGATTGAGACATCCCGCCTGACCGCACGTTGATCGCAGAGCTTGAAGCGTTTGGTCGGAAGACAGTGAATCCTCGTCAGGGGATTGAGACGCACAATGCAATTCTGCATGAAACAAATCAGCTTCACGCAGTCGGAAGACAGTGAATCCTCGTCAGGGGATTGAGACTCTATTAGTCTTAACATTTTTACTCCTTGCCCCTATGTCGGAAGACAGTGAATCCTCGTCAGGGGATTGAGACTCGGATCGGGGCGCTTGATTCCAAAGAGCACTTGCATAACAAGTCGGAAGACAGTGAATCCTCGTCAGGGGATTGAGACCTGCACGACTTTTTTACCCATAAAATCTTCCTGCCGGTATTTGTCGGAAGACAGTGAATCCTCGTCAGGGGATTGAGACACGGGTCTGCGGGGTCGAACAAATCTACAACCCCGACGCCAGGTCGGAAGACAGTGAATCCTCGTCAGGGGATTGAGACCTCTTTTCGGTGCTAGTTCAGTGCCAGTTTCAGCGCGTCGGAAGACAGTGAATCCTCGTCAGGGGATTGAGACAACACATGCGCCGTCTGCCTGGCGCTGGACGGAAAAATCTTTGGTCGGAAGACAGTGAATCCTCGTCAGGGGATTGAGACAATAACCAGCTTCTCGAAGTGGGCGTTCATCGCCCAAGCCAGAGTCGGAAGACAGTGAATCCTCGTCAGGGGATTGAGACTTCTCGACGGCCTTCTTCATGGCCTCAATGACCGTGACATTCGGTCGGAAGACAGTGAATCCTCGTCAGGGGATTGAGACAAGAACGCCTTTCTCTCCTGTGGTCTCAAGCCAGACCACAATGGTCGGAAGACAGTGAATCCTCGTCAGGGGATTGAGACATATATGCGGGGTGGAACCGGCGCTCAACTGGGCGCTCTATGGTCGGAAGACAGTGAATCCTCGTCAGGGGATTGAGACCAACCACTTTTTGATCCAATCCTCACAGGCATTCAATTGCAGGTCGGAAGACAGTGAATCCTCGTCAGGGGATTGAGACGCGCAGTGGGCGCAGGCGTAGGCGTAGGCTGCGTTGCAGGTCGGAAGACAGTGAATCCTCGTCAGGGGATTGAGACAGAAGCGTGACGGCTCGGTGTACGTCGGCAAGGGTGACGCGTCGGAAGACAGTGAATCCTCGTCAGGGGATTGAGACGCCATGCGCCACGCCTCCCAGTCGCCAACATAGAGTCGGAAGACAGTGAATCCTCGTCAGGGGATTGAGACCGTAGGTCGGCGCCGCGCAAGTCGGCGCCAGTGAAATGTCGGAAGACAGTGAATCCTCGTCAGGGGATTGAGACGTGCCGAGCACGGCAATGGTGACGGCAGTTAAAATCAATTGAGTCGGAAGACAGTGAATCCTCGTCAGGGGATTGAGACCGCCCAGGATTGGCACGAATACGCGCAATGTGCTCAATGTAATGTCGGAAGACAGTGAATCCTCGTCAGGGGATTGAGACGCCACCAAACCGTTGCGCACAAAAATGATCGCACTCATGTGTCGGAAGACAGTGAATCCTCGTCAGGGGATTGAGACGGGGCTGCACCCGGTGTTCGGAAGGCGTCCGATTGCCCGGAAAAGTCGGAAGACAGTGAATCCTCGTCAGGGGATTGAGACGAAAAAAACCTAAAACGAAAAAGAAAAAGCCCCAAACATCAAAGTCGGAAGACAGTGAATCCTCGTCAGGGGATTGAGACGTAAGAAATTGTAGTCATGTAATTCCCCTGCCGGTATTTGTGTCGGAAGACAGTGAATCCTCGTCAGGGGATTGAGACGCCGTCCGCGCCAGCGGGTTGCGCCCGCCACTCGTATCGGTCGTCGGAAGACAGTGAATCCTCGTCAGGGGATTGAGACGATGTTTTTGAGTTCTTCTAAGATAGGGCCAGATCCACTGAGTCGGAAGACAGTGAATCCTCGTCAGGGGATTGAGACATTTTTCTGCATAATCCGGATAAACTGCCCATCCTCTTTTGCGTCGGAAGACAGTGAATCCTCGTCAGGGGATTGAGACACAACGCACTGCGAATCACATCCACGCCCTGCGTGGTAAATGCGTCGGAAGACAGTGAATCCTCGTCAGGGGATTGAGACACATACGCCTGAGCCTATCGCTCAGTGCCTATCACGATACCATGTCGGAAGACAGTGAATCCTCGTCAGGGGATTGAGACGGGAATTCGTCTTAAGTCGCATTTCCCCTTTCCGCCTCCCTTATTCCGTCGGAAGACAGTGAATCCTCGTCAGGGGATTGAGACTCCCGGCAGTTAGCGGGAAGCCTTAATTAGCTGTTGCGTCGGAAGACAGTGAATCCTCGTCAGGGGATTGAGACGAAGGTGCAGGAGGCGCTTCGGCTTCCGTATCCTGATGTCGGTCGGAAGACAGTGAATCCTCGTCAGGGGATTGAGACCATGGGGAAGGGGGGAGGGGGGAGTAAAGCATCCATCAGGTCGGAAGACAGTGAATCCTCGTCAGGGGATTGAGACCATGGGGAAGGGGGGAGGGGGGAGTAAAGCATCCATCAGGTCGGAAGACAGTGAATCCTCGTCAGGGGATTGAGACAGAAAGGGGAAAGGTTATGACAGCCAACAAGACAACCAGCGTCGGAAGACAGTGAATCCTCGTCAGGGGATTGAGACACGGTTCGCCGTCCAAGGCGAACGCTTCCAGCGTAGCGCAAGGGTCGGAAGACAGTGAATCCTCGTCAGGGGATTGAGACCGGTGCGTCATGATTGGGTGCGCCGATAACACTTTTGTCAAGGTCGGAAGACAGTGAATCCTCGTCAGGGGATTGAGACTGTTTTTGTTTGATTTATTGTGCGTTGGCTTCGTCTGTCGGAAGACAGTGAATCCTCGTCAGGGGATTGAGACAAAAGCGTCGAGGACATCCAATCCATGCGTTTCACCTCCTTTCGTGTCGGAAGACAGTGAATCCTCGTCAGGGGATTGAGACGCAGTGCGGCGACGGCGCACGGCAGCGGCGCACACCCAAGGGTCGGAAGACAGTGAATCCTCGTCAGGGGATTGAGACCACTTCTCGTTTATATGAACGCGTGCTGAACGGAGATATGGGTCGGAAGACAGTGAATCCTCGTCAGGGGATTGAGACTGGACAAATTCGAGGCGCACCCTAAAGCGTGCAAAGAGCAATGTCGGAAGACAGTGAATCCTCGTCAGGGGATTGAGACAGGGTTCGCCCTCCTTCACTCACTCCTGGTTTAAAAACAGGCGTCGGAAGACAGTGAATCCTCGTCAGGGGATTGAGACTTATAAGCTAAGAGGGCCGAATATGCGCTGGCCGCCGCGTCGGAAGACAGTGAATCCTCGTCAGGGGATTGAGACCCAATTGATTTCGCCAACTTGAGAACTGTCGTCGTAATTGTGTCGGAAGACAGTGAATCCTCGTCAGGGGATTGAGACCTGGATTCCATTCCTCTTTTATGCATTGGATGTCTATATAGTCGGAAGACAGTGAATCCTCGTCAGGGGATTGAGACTCGTCTGGCCGGCGCCGACTTCCGCGGCGCCAGCTTTCACGTCGGAAGACAGTGAATCCTCGTCAGGGGATTGAGACCATTCTTGAACACGGCCCCCCCAAAATCCACCCCCGTAAAATCAGTCGGAAGACAGTGAATCCTCGTCAGGGGATTGAGACGCAGCCTGCATCGCCTCCGAACGCGATGAGGCTTCCTGTCGGAAGACAGTGAATCCTCGTCAGGGGATTGAGACGCCAGATTCCATGGCGCCGATCTTCGCGGCGCCAATCTCGACGGTCGGAAGACAGTGAATCCTCGTCAGGGGATTGAGACTCGACAGGGCGAACACATGATGTCCTTCTACATTGTTGCAGTCGGAAGACAGTGAATCCTCGTCAGGGGATTGAGACTTTGCGCGTGCGCAAAGGCTGGACGCTAAGCGAAAGTCGGAAGACAGTGAATCCTCGTCAGGGGATTGAGACCCGAAAACGGAGAGCGCATCGACATCAATCAAATTCCCACGTCGGAAGACAGTGAATCCTCGTCAGGGGATTGAGACTCCTCGCTGATAAATGTTCTAAAAAGAAATTAGCATTAAGTCGGAAGACAGTGAATCCTCGTCAGGGGATTGAGACGCTCCTCGCGCAGTCCGTACACATCTGCATTGCGATAAGGTCGGAAGACAGTGAATCCTCGTCAGGGGATTGAGACCCTAGCAATCAGCGCATTTGGTGTGCATTCCGCACACCAGAGTCGGAAGACAGTGAATCCTCGTCAGGGGATTGAGACATAAAAATATTGCGCAAAGACCAACAGACAAAGAGACCGTCGAGTCGGAAGACAGTGAATCCTCGTCAGGGGATTGAGACCGATAAAGTTAGCGCCGAAAATTTCCACAGTTTTATGGTCGGAAGACAGTGAATCCTCGTCAGGGGATTGAGACCGATAAAGTTAGCGCCGAAAATTTCCACAGTTTTATGGTCGGAAGACAGTGAATCCTCGTCAGGGGATTGAGACCTTGTGCGAATGCGCCACGCGCGGCGAGCGCGCCGGTTGGCTGTGTCGGAAGACAGTGAATCCTCGTCAGGGGATTGAGACAACGCCTCGTCTTCCGTGACCATGTAGACCCACCCCAGGACGGGTCGGAAGACAGTGAATCCTCGTCAGGGGATTGAGACTGACGCTACGTAACGCTATGCGTCGCTATATAGCGCTACGCGGTCGGAAGACAGTGAATCCTCGTCAGGGGATTGAGACCCGACCGCATCGTTCAGGAGGCGCGCCAGAACGCCAACCTGTGTCGGAAGACAGTGAATCCTCGTCAGGGGATTGAGACATAGCGGCGTGGGGCTGAGAGAAAAGACAAGCGTCTATCACGTCGGAAGACAGTGAATCCTCGTCAGGGGATTGAGACATAATGCTCCGAAACCATCTCAAAAAGACCTTCAAGTCGGAAGACAGTGAATCCTCGTCAGGGGATTGAGACTTACGCTGGGTAGCACCATTCCGGGCACAACGGTTAACGGTCGGAAGACAGTGAATCCTCGTCAGGGGATTGAGACGCAGGGACGTAGACCTCCACCGTGCGCAACTGGTTTTTCGAGTCGGAAGACAGTGAATCCTCGTCAGGGGATTGAGACCAAACTCGTGTTGCGCACAGCTTCTAGCCAGCCATTTTGTCGGAAGACAGTGAATCCTCGTCAGGGGATTGAGACGCAAGAAGAGTTGCTGCGTCCCCGCTAATGGACGCCCGGGGTCGGAAGACAGTGAATCCTCGTCAGGGGATTGAGACAAATACTGCCACGCACGAACAACCCAACGGAGAAGATTGCGGTCGGAAGACAGTGAATCCTCGTCAGGGGATTGAGACTCTTCGGTGATCATGTACACCCACCCCAGGACGGGTCCGAACCGTCGGAAGACAGTGAATCCTCGTCAGGGGATTGAGACTCAAGATCACCCGCGCCACCGCCCCCGACCGCGCCAAGTCGGAAGACAGTGAATCCTCGTCAGGGGATTGAGACATCGTGCCCCTGAGAGATCAACCAATCGAAAAGCGACAGCAAAGTCGGAAGACAGTGAATCCTCGTCAGGGGATTGAGACAACGCCTGGCTTTGCAGATAGTAGACGCCAACCTCTAAGTTGGTCGGAAGACAGTGAATCCTCGTCAGGGGATTGAGACACAGCATGCCCTCCCGGCCGGCCATTAGCGAACCGGCTTTGTCGGAAGACAGTGAATCCTCGTCAGGGGATTGAGACTTCCCGGGGCTACACCCGGTATTGAGGAGGCATCTTCTTGCCGTCGGAAGACAGTGAATCCTCGTCAGGGGATTGAGACATTTATCGGGGGCCTGTGGGCGTGCATGTGGTGCCTTCGCCGGTCGGAAGACAGTGAATCCTCGTCAGGGGATTGAGACAAATTTTGCACATCCTCCATTTCTTGCGAGGTAACTTTCGGTCGGAAGACAGTGAATCCTCGTCAGGGGATTGAGACTCATTTCTCTCGCTGGCGCTACTGACGCTTCCGCTGTGGTCGTGTCGGAAGACAGTGAATCCTCGTCAGGGGATTGAGACGCAGCGTTGCGGCGACGCCTTGCAGTGCGGCGACTTTGTCGGAAGACAGTGAATCCTCGTCAGGGGATTGAGACTAGGATGCATCGCTAGGATGCATCGCTAGGATGCCAAATACTGTCGGAAGACAGTGAATCCTCGTCAGGGGATTGAGACGCAAGCGTCCAGCGCTCGCAGTTCCTCAGTTGAAATAGACATGTCGGAAGACAGTGAATCCTCGTCAGGGGATTGAGACAATGCAACGCCATGACGCAGCGTTGCGGCTTGTCAAAATTAGGGTCGGAAGACAGTGAATCCTCGTCAGGGGATTGAGACGATAATCTGTTGTTAGGTTACGTTTTTTCTTTATGGTTGTCGGAAGACAGTGAATCCTCGTCAGGGGATTGAGACAAGTTATCTTCCGCGTATTCTTCCTCATATGTAGAGGGATTTATGTCGGAAGACAGTGAATCCTCGTCAGGGGATTGAGACATCCATACGCCCCGCTATTGGGCCTTCGCCTATCTAGAAGGTCGGAAGACAGTGAATCCTCGTCAGGGGATTGAGACTCTGTTCCGCCCCCCCGCACGTGTTATTCAATTGTGACGCGTCGGAAGACAGTGAATCCTCGTCAGGGGATTGAGACTAATCGCGGCGTATAGCGTAATGGCCGTGTAGCGGCCGGTCGGAAGACAGTGAATCCTCGTCAGGGGATTGAGACCAGACGCAGCCACTCCAAGCAGCGGCATCGTCACCTTGTCGGAAGACAGTGAATCCTCGTCAGGGGATTGAGACGGCCACCCCGTCCTGCGCTGGATGGCCGACAACGTCATGATCGGTCGGAAGACAGTGAATCCTCGTCAGGGGATTGAGACCATCCGGAGTTGGCCGGTTGGGGTCATCCGGATCAAAGTCGGAAGACAGTGAATCCTCGTCAGGGGATTGAGACTAAGGAAATGGTAGCAATCGGCGTAGATTGGAACTCAAGTCGGAAGACAGTGAATCCTCGTCAGGGGATTGAGACCTAGCTTCATCTTGTTAAGCCTGGCGCGTTTTAAAATCTCTTTAGTCGGAAGACAGTGAATCCTCGTCAGGGGATTGAGACAAATGCGTAGACCTTAACGGTCTCGTCATGGATCGGGTGTGCGTCGGAAGACAGTGAATCCTCGTCAGGGGATTGAGACGCTTTACCAGGTTCGTATTCGGGCGACTTGATTAAAGTCGGAAGACAGTGAATCCTCGTCAGGGGATTGAGACTCTGCGGATTGTGGCACGCAATTGACGCTCGTAGCGCTTGCGTCGGAAGACAGTGAATCCTCGTCAGGGGATTGAGACCACGACAGATAATTGCTGCTTGCACCGGCGTTCAAATACAGAGTCGGAAGACAGTGAATCCTCGTCAGGGGATTGAGACACCCGCCGCGCCAAACCACCAAAAAACCCAAAAAAATTAAGTCGGAAGACAGTGAATCCTCGTCAGGGGATTGAGACGGCGCCTGAGGCGTCAAACACCGAAACGCCAAGCTCATGTCGGAAGACAGTGAATCCTCGTCAGGGGATTGAGACTTTTCAATTTCTGACGTGATCTCTCCGATCGCCCCTTCGCCGGTCGGAAGACAGTGAATCCTCGTCAGGGGATTGAGACCGCACCTCCAACGGCGGATAACGTCGATGTAGCCATTCCTCGGTCGGAAGACAGTGAATCCTCGTCAGGGGATTGAGACTTGCAGGCCGGCGGCAGCACCTGGCTCGCAAATCGTAGGTTGGGTCGGAAGACAGTGAATCCTCGTCAGGGGATTGAGACAGCCGAATTGGTGAGAAACCGGCGCCGGAACCGGCGCGTCGGAAGACAGTGAATCCTCGTCAGGGGATTGAGACCAGCACCGCCCCACACGCCGCGCCGCCCCCAGCCCCTAGGAGTCGGAAGACAGTGAATCCTCGTCAGGGGATTGAGACTCGAAAATCTACGCCATTTAGGTTGGCGCCGCTTAAGTCGGTCGGAAGACAGTGAATCCTCGTCAGGGGATTGAGACTTAGGGTCGTAGTCGCCGATAAGAAGATTGCACAGTTCGTCGGAAGACAGTGAATCCTCGTCAGGGGATTGAGACAGGTAGCGCCAAATTGCTTTACGAGTTACATCACCTGTCCATGTCGGAAGACAGTGAATCCTCGTCAGGGGATTGAGACTTCGCCGGTGATTTGTCCGAGTGGGATCATGGTTGGTCGGAAGACAGTGAATCCTCGTCAGGGGATTGAGACCGTGTATTCGTCCGCCGAATAGGGCGGGAAAGATTCTGTATTGTCGGAAGACAGTGAATCCTCGTCAGGGGATTGAGACTAGTTGCTTCCGGTGATGCAAGGCGCGATGTTTTAAGTGCAGTCGGAAGACAGTGAATCCTCGTCAGGGGATTGAGACGCTTCAAGTGAGGCCTACGGGATCGAGATTTCGTAGGCCTCCGGGTCGGAAGACAGTGAATCCTCGTCAGGGGATTGAGACATGCCCCAAGGCGTCCGGCTCCGGACGCTTGGAGTCTTCCGGATGTCGGAAGACAGTGAATCCTCGTCAGGGGATTGAGACCATGGAGCTATTGCGCCATGAACGCTGATTTGATCGAGCGGTCGGAAGACAGTGAATCCTCGTCAGGGGATTGAGACGCTTCAAGTCTGTGTTTTCGTCTCCCATGCGGCTTTTGCGGTCGGAAGACAGTGAATCCTCGTCAGGGGATTGAGACGACTTGTTGGCGCTAGCTGAGCGAGCGACGACGCTGAAGCGCGTCGGAAGACAGTGAATCCTCGTCAGGGGATTGAGACGCACTTCGCGCCACATATGGCGCGAAGTGACCTGTTTGCGGTCGGAAGACAGTGAATCCTCGTCAGGGGATTGAGACCCTGCTTGATAGTCAAATAGAATATCGCCGTATTCAGTCGGAAGACAGTGAATCCTCGTCAGGGGATTGAGACCCTGCTTGATAGTCAAATAGAATATCGCCGTATTCAGTCGGAAGACAGTGAATCCTCGTCAGGGGATTGAGACGCGACCGCGCCTCTACATCACGCAGGATTCGGTCTGGGCAGGTCGGAAGACAGTGAATCCTCGTCAGGGGATTGAGACTCGCATAGACGAATCCCCTATAGACGCCCACTTCATTCTTACATATGTCGGAAGACAGTGAATCCTCGTCAGGGGATTGAGACCTACTGATGACCGCCTGCACGTGCGGTTCGGCGTTTTGCTCCGCGTCGGAAGACAGTGAATCCTCGTCAGGGGATTGAGACGCAAAGTGCCGCTTGGCAAAGGGCGAAGGCTGGCTTCGTGGGTCGGAAGACAGTGAATCCTCGTCAGGGGATTGAGACGCAAAGTGCCGCTTGGCAAAGGGCGAAGGCTGGCTTCGTGGGTCGGAAGACAGTGAATCCTCGTCAGGGGATTGAGACCTACGCCCAACAATCAACTCATAAATCAACACAGCCAGCACGTCGGAAGACAGTGAATCCTCGTCAGGGGATTGAGACAATGCAGTTCTAGACCAATTAAGCGGCTAGAACAACTGTTCAGTCGGAAGACAGTGAATCCTCGTCAGGGGATTGAGACGATTGTTGCCACAACGCACCCAACCAACAAGAGAATCGTCGGAAGACAGTGAATCCTCGTCAGGGGATTGAGACGGAAATTCGGGCGACTTTATGCGCCAAATGATTTAGAGTCGGAAGACAGTGAATCCTCGTCAGGGGATTGAGACCTGCGGGTTTCAAGCCTAAACTCCGCTTCGCTCCGCCGACGTCGGAAGACAGTGAATCCTCGTCAGGGGATTGAGACGTCAATGAAGCAATCAATGTAATTACAACCCAACAATATGCGTCGGAAGACAGTGAATCCTCGTCAGGGGATTGAGACTTCCGCTCCTATTCCGCCTGAAGCCTACGAAATTTCGATTCCGTAGGTCGGAAGACAGTGAATCCTCGTCAGGGGATTGAGACGCAGTTGGCGCAGCGCCTTTTTATATTTCATTATTTTCCTCGAATAAGTCGGAAGACAGTGAATCCTCGTCAGGGGATTGAGACGTCGCTTCTATAACGATTCAAATTATCTTGATATTTTTTGGTCGGAAGACAGTGAATCCTCGTCAGGGGATTGAGACTTATCATTGCCATCATCGTTGTCATCGCATTTCTCATCGTGTCGGAAGACAGTGAATCCTCGTCAGGGGATTGAGACGCCAACTCAATCAGTCGTTTCATCTGTTCCATTTTTCTCCTGTCGGAAGACAGTGAATCCTCGTCAGGGGATTGAGACCCTGCCGCGGCGCATTACAAATACCGGCAGGAGAATTTTATGTCGGAAGACAGTGAATCCTCGTCAGGGGATTGAGACGTTTGTGGAGCGAGTGCGTGAGGGTTTGCGTGCTGGGTCGGAAGACAGTGAATCCTCGTCAGGGGCTTGAGAG
>FWWL01005270.1_pt1 | contig 14966 bp, 14 predicted proteins | sample 2228331 | NCBI WGS metagenome assembly FWWL01 (sample SAMEA103939775, study PRJEB20133) | metagenome
TTCCCGCTTCGGAGGCAACCTGGGGGAGGCAGGATGCGTGTCCTGGCTCTTCGACCGCAAAGGCCTTCTGGTGCTCGACCGGGCCTCTGCTCCCCCGGAGGAAGAAGTGATCATGGACGCCCTCGAGGCGGGGGCGGAGGACGTGCGGGGGGATGAGGAATCGCTGGAGATCATCACCTCCGCGGAGGACTTCGAGGCGGTGAAAAAGGCCCTGCAGGAGAAGGGTTATTCCTTTTTGCGGTCGGATCTGACCATGCTGCCCCGCACCGAGACCCCGGTGAGCGGGGCGGACGCGGAGAGGCTTTTCAAGCTTCTCGAGGCTCTCGACGACCACGACGACGTCCAGGAGGTATTCTCCAACTTCAGCGTGGACGACGCGGAGCTGCTCCGGCTGGGGGCGTAGGCCGGGGTGCCGTCCTTTTCGGTCCACCACGAAGTCCACCTCATGCCGCCAGCGGGCCTCGAGGATCCCGGCCAGGTTCTGGGCGACGTAGGTCTCGGAGCGGCTCACCCGCTGCCGGGTCGAGCGAGGGGACACACCCGCCAGGTGGGCAGCCAGTCCGGAGTCGGCCAGGTATAACTGGGAGACCTGATCAGCCGGCTTGTCCGGCTGGCCAGATGCGGCCCGAGGCGCCGCACGACGAATGAGGCTTCGGAAGGCGGTCGGAAGCGCATAATCTTTCCCCGGGCCGGGGAATAAAGCCCTGGGATGAGGAAAATAGCCTCCGCCTTCGGCGTGGGGGTGGCGGTTTTCCTGCTGGCGGTGGCGGCCTGGAGCGCCTGGAAGCGCCCGGTGCGGGAGGCGCTGCAGCTCGGGGAGCTTTACCGGGCTGTGACCGACTGGGACACCGTGGTGGTGCGCCGCTTTTATTACCCTTCCTGCGGCCAGGAAAAGGTAGCCGAGGAGAGGGCGGGGTTCCGGCTGGCCGGGCTGGGCCGGGAGGAGCTGGCCTCCCGCTTCCCCGGCTGGACTCTGGAAGAGTTTTCTCCCCACCGGGTGGTTCTGCGGCGGGTGGAGGAAGGCCCCTGCCCCGGCGAGGAGGATGGGGAGGCGTTCTTCGTGGGAGTGGAGGACGGCTACGTGGTCGTTTTCCGCGGCCGTCCCGGGAAGGGGGGAGAAGTATTCTGGCGGACCCGCATCCCGGTTGGGGACCTTCTTCCCGAGGATGCGGAGAAACTCCAGAGGGGAGTGGGTTTTAGGAGCGAAGTAGAGGTATGGAGGTTCCTCGAGGGCCTGGAGGGGGAAGGAGGAGAGCTTCCGCCGTCGAAACCCCCATCCTGACGGGATGCGGGTTTTGGGTCTGGACCCCGGGATAGCCCGCCTGGGATACGGCGCGGTTTCCTGGACCGGAGAGGGGCCCCGCTTTCTGGGAGCGGGGGTGATCCGCCCTCCGGGGGAGGGAGGGGAGCGGCTTTCCTTCGTTTTCGGGGAGCTGCGCCGCCTGGTGCGGGAGCTGCACCCCGACCTGGCGGTACTGGAGAAAGTTTTCTCCGGCCCCCACCCTGCCTCTGCCCTGCTTTTGGGAGAGATCCGCGGGGTCTGCCTTCTCGCCTGCGCCGAGGAGGGGGTACCCGTTTTTTCCCTGAGCCCCGCCGAACTCAAGCAGGCGGTGACCGGCTACGGGAGGGCGGGGAAAGGGCAGGTGAAGCGCATGGTGTGCCTCACCCTGGGGATAAGGGATGAACTCGGTTCCGACGAGGCGGACGCCCTGGCCCTGGCCCTCTCCGCTCCCGCCTGTCTCTCCGCTCCGGGGGGGAAGAGGTGAGATGATCGCCCTCGTGCGGGGGAAGGTGGTGGGGAGGGACGGGGAAGCGCTGGTGGTGGAGAACCGGGGTCTGGGGTTCCGGGTGTTCGTCCCGGAAATGGAGGTGGAGGAGGGAGAGGAGGTTACCCTCTACACCCACCTGGTGATGCGCCAGGAAGTCCCCGAGCTTTTCGGCTTCCCCTCGCCCGCCCAGCTCTCCCTCTTCCGCTCCCTCCTGCGGGTGGAGGGGGTGGGTCCCCGGGTGGCGCTTTCCCTCCTTTCCGCCCTCACTCCCGAGGAGGTGGAGGAGGCGGTGGTGGCCGGGGATGCGGCCAGCCTCTGCCGGGCGCCGGGGGTGGGCCCGAGGTTGGCGGAAAGGATAGTATTCGAGATGCGGGGGAAGGTGGGCGGCGCGGAGTCGAGCTATGCCCGGGCCCGGGAGGCCTTGCACGCCTTGGGATTCAGCGAGGAAGAGGTGGAAAGGGCCCTTTCCCTGGCCCGCCGCTCCCTGGGAGGGGCGGCGGAAGCGGAGGAGGTGCTCAGGTGGAGCCTGAAGGAGCTGGCCCGCGGCTAGAGGAGGAGCTGGAGGGACCGGGGCCTTCCTCTCTCGAGCAGTTCGTGGGGCAGGAGCCCCTCAAGGCGCAGCTGCGGGTATTCCTGGAGGCGGCCCGGGCCCGGGGGGAGCCGCTGGAGCACGTGCTTTTGACCGGTCCGCCCGGTTTGGGCAAGACTACCATGGCCCGGCTCATAGCCGCGGAGCTCGGAAGCCGCTTCCGCCTGATCTCCGCCTCTTCCCTCGCCCGGCCCGGCGACCTGGCCGCCCTCCTCACCTCTTTAGAGGAAGGGGACGTGCTCTTCATAGACGAGGTGCACCGCCTTCCCCGGGGGGCGGAGGAGGTTCTCTACCCCGCCCTGGAGTCTTTTTGCCTGGATATTCTCCTGGGGCGGGGACAGGGGGCGAGGAGCGTCCGGCTCCGCCTTCCCCCCTTCACCCTGGTGGCGGCCACCACCCGCCCCGCTCTGCTTAGCCGGGCGCTCCGGGACCGGTTCGGCATCCTCCTCCACTTCCGCTTCTACCCCCCCGAGGAGCTGGCGGCCATCCTCAGGTGGGCGGCCGGGTGGATGGGGATCCGGGCGGAGGAGGAGGCGCTCGAGGAGGTGGCCTTGCGCTCCCGGGGCACCCCCCGGGTGGCGCTCCGGCTTCTGCGCCGGCTCAGGGACTATGCGGCGGTGCGGGGGGATCCGATCATAACCCTGGAGGGGGTGCGCCGGGGGTTGGAGCTTTTGGGGGTGGACGCCCTGGGGCTCGACGAGACGGACAGGAGGCTGGTCCGGGAGGTGATGAGGCACGGAGGGGGACCGGTGGGGCTGGAGGCGCTGGCCGCGGCCCTGGGCGAGGACGCCGACACGCTGGCGGAAGTCCACGAGCCCTACCTCATCCAGGCCGGTCTCCTCGAGCGCACCCCCCGGGGGAGGGTGGCCACCCCTCTGGCCTACCGCTACTTCCCGGAGTGGTCCCGGTGATGGAGTCGCTGGGAAAGTTTCTGGTCCTCACGGGGCTCCTTCTGGCCGCCTTCGGCCTTCTCCTCTGGTTCGGGGGATCGTGGCGGCTTCCCGGCGACATCCTGATCCGGCGGGGGAACTTCACCTTCTATTTCCCTCTCGCCACCTCCATAGTGCTGAGCCTGGTCCTGACTTTGATCCTTAACCTCTTCTTTTCCGGCCGCCGCTAGGCTTTATTCGGAAAAGCCTGCTTACTGGCGAGCTCTGCTCCTCCCCGGTGTGGACCGGGGCGCCGGCCGACATGCTCCCCCCTAAAACCCGGCCTTTCTCCGAATTATGTAAAGGAAGGATGAAGGTGAAGTGAGGGATCCTCTCCCTCTCGTGGAGCGGGCTCAGGCGGGGGACGAGAGGGCGAGAGAGGAGCTTTTGAGGAGGTATGCCCCTTTTGCCATGCGGGTGGCGTCCGAGGTGTGCGGGAGGTACGTGGAGCTGGGACGGGACGACGAGGCCAGCGTGGCCTTGCTCGCCCTGCACGAGGCGATTTCTTCCTTTCGCCGGGAGAAGTCGTCTTCTTTCCTCTCTTTCGCCCGGCTGGTGGTGAGGAGAAGGATGGCGGATTTCTACCGCCGGGAGTGTCGGCCGGAGACCCCCTTGTCCTCTCTCCTTCCGGAGGGGGAGGAGGGAGACCCGCCCCTTTTTGAGATCCGTGACGCGGGGGAGGGCCACCGCCTGGTGGAGGAGGCGCTAGACCGGCTGGAGGAGATCCGCCGCTTTCGCGCCGCGCTGGAGAAATTGGGCCTCCGGCTGGAGGAGCTGCCCTCCCTTGCTCCCCGCCACCGGGATGCCCGGGAGAACTGTCTTCAGGTGGCCCGGCGGATAGCTGCCCGGCCGGAGCTGGTCCGGCAGGTGCGGGAGAGAGGCACGCTTCCTCTCTCCCTGCTTGAGGAGGAAGGGGGGCTGCCTTTGGGGAGAAAATCGGTGGAAAGGCAGAGAAAGTACATCCTGGCGCTGGTGGTGGTGCTGAGCGGAGATTTTCCCCTCCTCCGCTCCTACCTGGGGGGATGACGGTGAAGGGGATAGTGCTGGAGGTCAGGGGCAAAAAGGCGCTGGTGATGGCGGAGGACGGCTCTTTCCGCTGGATCCGGTGCCGCTACCCCCTTTACGTGGGCCAGGCGGTGGAGCTAGAGCCAGAGCGGGTTCCCTTCTGGATGGCGGTCCCGGCCGCCCTTTCCGTCACCGCAGTCCTCTTTCTCCTCTTCTTCCTCCCCCGTTCGCTCGGAAAACCGGTGGCCTACGCCACTTTAGACATCAACCCCAGCGTGGAGTTCGGCTTGGACGGGCGGGGCCGGGTGAGCACCGCGGAGGGGCTGGATCCCGAGGGCGGGCGGGTGCTGAAGGGGGTGGAGGTGCGGGGATGGCCGCTTTCCCGGGCGGTGGAGGCGGTGGTGGAGCGGTCCAGGGAGGAAGGCTACCTGCGGCCGGGGGGGCGGATCATCCTGGCCCTCGCTCCCCGCCGGCCGGCGCCGCTCGGAGAGGAGGTGGAGCGGGAGTTCCGCCAGGCCCGGGAGGTGGCCCGGAAGTGGGCCCGGAAGGAGGATCTCAGGGTCGCGGAGGTGGTTTCCCCCGATCCCCGGGCCCGGGAGGAGGCCAGGAAAAGGAAGCTTTCCCTGGGCCTTTACCTGGTGGAGAGCGCTGGCGCGGCCGGAAACCTCGCTCCCCCGGCTCCCCGGATGGAACCGGAGAGAGAGCCCGGGCCGCCTCTGGAGCCCGGTCGGCCTCCGGAAGAGAAACGGAAACCCGATCGCCGCCGGATTGACCCCGGGGTTCCGGTGCTGGAGGCGCCGGATTCACCGGAGCGGGAAGGTGAGGCTGGTGGTTCCCGGGAGCAGGAAGATGGCTCTCGGCGGGATAGCGGGGCCCCCGATTCCCGGGAACGGGAGGGAAGCGCCCCCAAAAAGGAGGAGCGGGAGGACGGTGCCGTTGATGTCCGGGAGAGGGAGAACGGTTCCCTTGATTCCCGGAAGGAGGAAAGCCGTTCCCTGGACCGGGAAAAGCGGGAAAAGAAAGAGGGGAAGCAGGAGAGGGAGCGGGAGGATGAAGACGAGGGTGACTAACGGCGGAGCAATATTTGAAGGTCAGCTTTACGGTTGCCCGAAACGGCTAGGTGCGTTGCCGACTGAGCTTCGCTCTCCGGCGCGCCGTCGTCTCAGGCGGTCAGTCCTGCCAGAAGCGTTGGATCGTCGGCATTGCGGGCGGTGGTGACCGCCTGCAGGCCGGCGGGCGGTGGAGTTGGCAAATGGAGCGAAAAGGAGTAAGATGACATCGTTCCGGGTCTCGCCCGGAATTCCCAGGGCGGAGCGGTCGGGATGCCTTGAGCTGACCCCGTTTCCCAGCCCGAAGCAGGAAAGAAAGGAGGTCGGCTCAGGCGTGTACCAGGACAAGGTCCTGCTCTGCCGGGACTGCGGCCAGGAGTTCGTCTTCTCCAGTGGGGAACAGGAGTTCTTCGCTTCCCGGGGTTTCGCCAACGAACCTTCCCGCTGTCCCGATTGCCGGGCCCAGAAGCGGGCTTCTTCCCGCCAGGGGACGCGGCCGCTTTACCGGGCGGTTTGCTCCTCCTGCGGCGGGGAGGCGCGGGTGCCCTTCCGGCCCACATCCGGACGCCCCGTGTACTGTTCCACCTGCTTCAGCGCCCAGCGGGCTTAGCCCGGGCGGCAGGGCAAAAGAGGGCGAAAAGGGGGCGGGAGAAATCCTGCCCCCCCTTTTTATCCGGCTGGCGGCCGGGCCTCGCCCCGGGCTTTCGGCAGGTCCGGATCGGAGGTGCTCCGGGAAAAGTTCGGGGTCAGGCACCCGGCCACGGTATCCGGCACCGGCCAAATCCCCCGCCAGCCGGCAGGGGCACGGCAGAATGGGCGGTAGTGAACACCCGGTTTTGACCGGCCTTGAGCGGGTCTGCGAGCGGCAGGGGTACAGCAGGATGGGCGGGGGTTCGCCTTTGCAGCCCGGCAGAGGAGAAATATAATAGGGGGACCAGTGGACGGGCCGGAAGCCAAAGAAGGGGCCATCGAGGTCAACGAGGGTTGGTGCAAAAGGTGTGGGATATGCATCGCCTTTTGTCCCACCCGGGTTTTTGAAGCCCGGGAGGACGGGCTGCCCCTCGTGGCCCGCTTTGAAGATTGCATTTGGTGCGGGCTTTGCGAGATTCGCTGTCCGGATTTCGCCATCACCCTGCGGCCTCCCCAAGCCCGGGAAAGGAGGCGACCGGTTGGCCGAAGTGCGGCTGTTGCAGGGGAATGAGGCCTGCGCTTTAGGGGCCCTCTACGCGGGATGTCGCTTTTTCGCCGGCTACCCCATCTCCCCCTCCTCCGAGATCGCGGAGCTCATGGCGGCCCGGCTGCCGGCGGTGGGGGGGGTGTTCATCCAGATGGAGGACGAGATCGCCAGCGTGGCCGCGGCCATAGGGGCTTCCTTGGCCGGCCGGAAGGCCATGACCGCCACCAGCGGTCCCGGTTTCTCCCTCATGCAGGAGAACATAGGGTTTGCGGTGATGGCTGAGGTGCCGCTCGTGGTGGTGGATGTGATGCGGGTGGGTCCTTCCACCGGCATGCCCACCTCCCCCTCGCAGGGGGACGTGATGCAGGCCCGCTGGGGAACCCACGGTGATCACCCGGCGGTGGCCTTCGCCCCTTCCAACGTGGCCGACATCTTCCGCTTCACCGTGGAAGCCTTCAACGTGGCGGAGGAGCTGCGCACCCCGGTCATCCTCCTCCTCGACGAGGCGGTGGCCCACATGCGGGAGAAGGTGGCCCTGCCCTCTCCCGGGGAGGTTCCCGTGCGGGAGAGGGCCGTTTTCCGCGGCCGTCCCGAAGAGGCCAAGCCGTATCAGGCTGGGCCGGACGGAGTGCCTCCCTTCGTCCCCCTGGGGGAGGGGTACGGGGTTCACGTCACCGGTCTCTACCACGACGAGGAGGGGTTCCCCACCTCCCACCCCGACCTGGCCGAGGCCCTCATCCGCCGGCTGCACCGCAAGGTGGAGCTCAGGCGCTCTTCCTTCACCTTCGTGCGCCGGGAAGGGGATGCGGCGGCCGATCTTTTGCTCGTGGCCTACGGGTCCTCGGCCCGGGCGGCCCGGAGGGCGGTCCGCCTGGCGGAGAGGGAGGGGATCAAGGTGGAACTCCTGGAGCTCATCACCCTCTGGCCTTTTCCCCGGGAGGCGGTCCGGGAGGCGGCGGAGGAGAAAAAGGCCGTTTTGGTGGCGGAGCTCAACCTCGGTCAGGTGGCGGGAGAGGTGGAGAAGGTGGTGGGGACGGAGAGGTGCATCCCGGTAAATAAGGTGCACGGGGAGATATTTCACCCCCAGGAGATAGTGCTCGCTCTCCGGGAGGCCCTGGCGCCCGCGGCCAGGGGGTAGGGAAGTGGGGCTGGAGGAAGAGATCCGAAAGCACCTGCGCCTGGAGAGGTTCCCTCACCTCTGGTGTCCCGGCTGCTCCAACGGCATAGCCACCCGGGCCATAGTGGCGGCGGTGCTCCGCTCCGGGGTGTCTCCGGACAGGGTGGTGGTGGTCTCGGGGATCGGCTGCAGCGCCCGGACCAGCGGATATTTGCGCTTCGACGGGCTGCACACCACACACGGCCGGGCTCTGGCCTTTGCCACCGGAGTGAAGCTGGCCCGGCCGGAGCTGACGGTTCTGGTCATCACGGGAGACGGGGACCTGGCGGCCATCGGGGGCAACCACTTCATCCATGCCGCCCGGCGCAACGTGGATCTGACCCTCATCTGCTTCAACAACCGCATCTACGGAATGACCGGGGGTCAGTACTCCCCCACCACTCTGCCGGGAGACCGGGCTACCACTGCTCCCTACGGCCACCGGGAGCGGGCCTTCGACCTCTGCTCGCTGGCCATCGCTGCCGGCGCCACCTACGTGGCCCGGGGGACCGCCTTCCACGTTCAGCCCCTCATCCGCTACCTCACCCGGGCCATCCAGCACCGGGGGCTTTCTTTCGTGGAGGTGATGAGCTCCTGCCCGGTTTACTACGGGAGGCAGCAAAAAATAGGAGGGGCGCCGGAGCTTCTCTCCCTCATCGCCTCCCAGGCCGTGCCGGTGGAGGAATACGACCGTTTGCCCCCCGAGGAAAAGATCCGCAAGTACCCGGTAGGGGAGCTTCACCTCTCGGAAGCCCCGGAGCTGGGAGAGGAGCTGGAGCGTCTGGCCGCTTCGGCCCAGGAGGGAGGGAAAAAGTCCTAGTGCCTGCCCGGTACGAGGTGAGGCTGGCCGGAACCGGCGGGCAGGGACAGGTGCTGGCCTCCATCATACTAGCCGAGGCTCTCGCCATCTATGAAGGGAAGGAAGTGGTGCAGAGCCAGGACTACGGGCCGGAGTCACGGGGGGGAGCGAGCAAGGCCGACGTGGTGGTGGGGGAGACGGACTATCCCAAAGCGCTGCACCCCGACGTGCTGGTGGCCATGAGCCCTTCCGCCCTCCGGCGCTACGGGCCGGAGGTCAAAGAAGGGGGGACAGTGCTGGTAGACGAGACCTGGATCTCCCGGGAAGAAGCCCGCTCCCTGGTGGGGGATGCTTCCTGCCAGCTGATTTTTCTGCCCCTTACCCGCCTGGCCCTGGAGAGGTGCGGGCGGGCGCTGGTGGCCAACGTGGTGGCGCTGGGAGCGCTGGCGGCCCTGGGGGTGGTTTCCCTCCCGGCTTTGGAGCGGGCAGTCCGCTCCCGGGTGCCCCGGGGAGCGGAGGAAGCTAACCTCTGCGCCCTGCGGGCGGGGTTTGAGGCGGCCGCCGGGGCCGCCGGCATCTGATGAGCCCTTTTCCTTCCGCAAATAATTAGGACGTAGCTCCGGGCTCCGGCTCGGTTTTTGGGGGTCCGGGAAGGATAGCGGCCCGGGGAAAATGCCGATAAATATGGGCGGAAGGAGCGGAAAAGAGATGGGAAAAAATTCTGTTTTCTCCGGTTTCCTTTGGCAGCTCGAGCGGGCGGCCCGCGTTCTGGAACTGGATGAGCCGGCGGTGGAGCTTTTGAAGAGACCCCGCCGGGTGATCGAGGTTACCCTCACCGTGGTGGGGGACGACGGTCGGCCCATGATCTTCACCGGCTACCGGGTCCAGTACAACGACGCTCTCGGCCCCACCAAGGGGGGGATCAGGTTCCATCCCCGCACCGACCTCGACGAGGTGAAGGCTCTGGCCGGGTGGATGACCGTGAAGTGCAGCCTCCTTCACCTCCCCTTCGGGGGCGCCAAAGGAGGGGTGGCCTGCGATCCCCACCGCCTCTCCCCCCGGGAGCTGGAGGAGCTCTCCCGCGCTTACGTCCGCTCCCTTTACCCCTTCCTCGGCCCGGGGCGCGATATCCCGGCCCCGGACATGTACACCGGGCCCGAGACCATGGCCTGGATGATGGATGAGTACGAAAGGCTCTCCCAGGACCGAGCTTTTGCCAGCTTTACCGGGAAGCCGCTTCCTCTCGGCGGGTCTCCGGGGAGGCTCGAGGCTACCGGCCGGGGGTGCGTGATCTGCATCCGGGAAGCGCTCAAGAGTCTGGGTCTTCCTCTCCGGGGGGCGGCCTGTGTGGTGCAGGGGGCGGGCAACGTGGGGAGCGTCACGGCCCGGCTCCTCCACCAGGCGGGAGCCCGGGTGGTGGCCATGGCCGATTCAGGGGGAGGGATCCATGATGCCGCGGGGCTGGACGTGGAGCGGGTGCTGGAGTTCAAAAAGCAGCGGGGGACGGTGGTCGGCTTCCCGGGGGCCCGTCCGGTTTCCAACCGGGAGCTTCTGGAGCTTCCCTGCGACGTGCTGGTTCCCGCGGCGCTGGAAAATGTCATCACCGCTGAGAATGCCCCCCGTATCCGGGCCCGGGTGGTGGTGGAGGCGGCCAACGGCCCCACTACCCCCGAGGCCGACGAGATCCTCTCCCGCCGGGGAGTGATGGTGGCGCCCGACGTGCTGGCCAACGCGGGCGGGGTGACCGTCTCCTACTTCGAGTGGGTGCAGAATCTCTCCGGCACCGTGTGGTCTGAGGAGGAGGTTTTGAGCCGGCTGGAAAACCTCATGCTGGACGCCTACCGGCAGGTGGAGGAGGAATCCCGGCGCCGCGGCGGGGATATGAGGATTTCGGCGTATGTTTTGGCCATAAAGAGGCTGGTGGAGGCCATGGAGCTGCGGGGGTGGCTGGGGGCGAAGGTAAAGGTCCGTTGAAGCCGGGGCCCCGGGGGGAGACGGGGGAGCGGGTCTTGGAGTTCAGAGGCCGGCGGGCCGCGCTGGTGGGGTTGGGAATTTCCAACCTCTCCGCCGCCCGCTTCCTTCTCCGGCGGGGGGCGGAGGTGGCCGTTTTTGACCGCCTCGGCCGGGAGGAGCTGGGGGAGCGGTACCGGCTGCTGGAGGGGGAGGTTTCCTTCCATCTGGGGCCGGATTACCTGGAGAGGCTGGCGGAGGGGAGATGGGACTACGTTTTGGTGACCCCGGGCATGCCCAAAGACCTCCCGGCTCTCCGGGAAGTGGCCGGGAGGGGGGCTTTTCTCACCGGGGAGATGCTCCTTTTTTTGCAGCTCTGCCGGGGGGTGACGGTGGGGGTGACGGGAAGTTCGGGCAAGACCACCACCGTTTCCCTTTTGGCGGCCATCCTCCGCGCTGCGGGGAGGGATTTCCGCCTCGGGGGGAACCTGGGCCGGCCGCTCCTTGAGGAGGTGGAGGAGATAGGGGAGGGGGAGACGGTGGTGCTGGAACTCTCGAGCTTCCAGCTCGAGCTTTCCTCCGCCAGCCCCCGGGTGGGGGTGCTTCTCAATGTACACCCCAATCACCTGGACGTGCACGGGGATTGGGACCGCTACTGCCAGGCCAAAAAGAGGATCTTCCTCTTCCAGGGCCCGGAGGACTGGGCGGTGCTGAACGGGAGGGAGGATCCGGTGAGGGGTTTCGGGCCGGAGGTACCGGGGCGGCTCTGCTTCTTTCACCGGGAAGCGGAGGTGGCCGCGGGGGCCACGGGCGAGGGAGGGGAGCTCCGGCTGGTGGGTCTTTCTCCCTTCGGCCTTCCCGAGGGGAGGCTGGGGCCGCGGGAGGAGATTCCCCTACGGGGAGCCCACAACGTGGACAACGTGCTGGCGGCCTGTCTTTCCGCCGCCTTGCTGGGCGTCCGGCCGGAGGAATCCTGGCCGGCGGTGCGGAATTTTCGCCCCGTGGAGCACAGACTCGAGTTCGTGGCCGAAAAGGGAGGGGTGAGCTTCTATAACGACTCCATCTCCACCGCCCCCGACCGGACCGTGGCCGCTTTGGAGAGCTTCGAGGAACCCCTGGTGCTGATAGCCGGGGGCTATGACAAAAAGCTCCCCTACGGGGAGATGGCCAAAAAGATAGTGGAGAGGGTGCGGGTGCTGGTCCTGCTCGGGGAGGCCTCGGCCCGGATAGCGAGCGAGGTGGAGAGAATATGGGCCGAAATTCCCGGTGTTTTGGACCGGGTGGTGCGGGTGAAGAACCTGGAGGAGGCGGTGGCCGAGGCGGCCCGCCTGGCCCGGCCCGGGGAGGTGGTCCTGCTTTCGCCCGGTTGCGCCAGCTACGACCTTTTCCGCGACTACCGGGAACGGGGCGAGGCGTTCCGGAGGCTGGTACTGGCTCTTCCCGCCTGAAAGGCCCAGTATAATAACTCGGTGCCCGCGCTTTCTTCCTTCCTGGCCGTCCTTCCCGGAGCCCGCGCTTCCCTTCTCCCCGAGGTGGAGGTGCGGGGGCTGGCTTTCGATTCCCGCCGGGTGGAGCCGGGGGATCTCTTCTTCTGCCTGCGGGGGTGGAAGGAGGACGGCCACCGCTACGCGGAGGAGGCCTGGCGGAGGGGAGCGGTGGCTCTGGTGGTGGAGGAGCCGGTTTCCATCCCCCTTCCCCAGATCCAGGTTCCGGACAGCCGCCGGGCTCTGGGTCTCGCCGCCTCCTTCTTTTACGGCCACCCTTCAAGGAAGCTGCGCCTTCTGGGGGTGACCGGCACCAACGGCAAAACCACCGTCACCCACCTCCTCCGTTCCTGCCTGGAGGAGGGCGGCCGGCGCTGCGCGGTGATAGGGACGGTGGGCTATTTTCTGGGAGAGGAGCGGCTGGAGCCTTCCACCACCACCCCCGACCCCGTTACCCTTCATTCCCTCCTGGCCCGCTGGCTTTCCCGGAGAGGGAGCCACGTGGCGCTGGAGCTTTCCTCCCACGCCCTGGACCAGGAGAGGGCGGCCGGTCTCGAGCTGGACGTGGCCATCTTCCACTCCTTCGGCCACGATCACCTCGATTACCACCGGGATAGAGAAAGCTACCTCCGAGCCAAGCGAAAAATCTTCTCCCTCCTCGAGGGCGAGGGCCCTAAGGCTTCCATATTGAACGCCGACGACCGGTTCGTGAGGGAAAGCCTGCCTTTTACCCGGGGGGAGGTGATCACCTTTGGTTTCCGCCCCGGAGTCCAGGTGCAGGGGCTGGAAAGCCCCCCGGGCGAGCTGTGGCTCCGGCTGCACTTCCGGGGGGAGGAAGAGTTCCGCTTCCCCTATCTCCTCCCCGGGCGGGGGAACAGATACAACGCCCTCGCTGCCGTCGCCGCTTCCCTCTTCGAAGGGGTGAGTATGGAGAAGATAGCCCGGGGGCTCGGCCGGATCCACTTTCTTCCCGGCAGGTTCGAGGTTTTGCCGGGGGCCGGTTTCCAGGTGGTGGTGGATTTCGCCCACAATCCCGAGGCGCTCCGGGAACTTCTGGCCGTGGCCCGGGCCATGGCCGGCGAGGGGAGGGTGATCCTGGTCTTCGGCTGCGAGGGGGGAAAGGACCGGCAGAAGAGGCCCCTCATGGGCCGTCTGGCGGCGGAGAAGGCGGACCGGGCCATCCTCACCCTGGACAACGTCTACGGGGGGGAGCCGCCGGAGGAGATCTTCGCCCAGGTGCTGGAGGGCGTGGATGCCCGCCGGCGGGAGAAGGTGGAGGTGTGGCCCCACCGGGGGGAGGCCATCGCCCGCGCCCTTTCCCTGGCCGGGGAGGGGGATGTGGTGGTGGTGGCGGGGAAAGGGCATGAAGACCGGTGGTGGCTGAACGGGGAATCCGTTCCTTTCGATGACCGGGAGGCGGTTCGCTCCCTCCTCCGGGGGGAGACCCCCTCCTGGGAGGAGGCCCGTCTTCTTTTGCAGAAACTCTATAGCCGGGCCTGATGAGGTTCGCGCACCTGCACGTCCATTCCGAATACAGTCTTCTCGACGGGGCCTGTCCGGTGCGGGAGATTCCCTCCCGGGTGCGGGAACTCGGGATGGAAGCGGTGGCTCTCACCGACCACGGGGTGATGTACGGGGCGGTGGAGTTTTACGAGAGTTGCCGGGAGGAGGGGGTGAAACCCATCTTCGGCTGCGAGATCTACGTGGCTCCCCGCACCCGGCACCACCGGGAGGGAAAGGAGGATGCCGACCTCCACCACCTTCTCCTTCTCGCCGAGGACGGAGAGGGATTACGGAACCTCTTTCACCTCGTCTCCCTCGCCTCCCTCGAGGGTTTCTACTACAAACCCCGGGTGGATCTGGAGCTTCTTTCCCGCCACTCCCGGGGGCTGATCGCTCTCAGCTCCTGCCTGGCCGGGGCCATACCCAAGATGCTTCTGCGCGGGGATGAGAAGGCGGCTTCCGAGCATCTCGGCCGCTACCGGGATATATTCGGCCCCCGGGGGTTTTTCCTGGAGGTCCAAAGGCACGGCCTGCCCGAGCAGGACCGGGTTAACCCTCTTCTCGTTTCCCTGGCCCGGAAGATGGGGGTGGGGCTCGTGGCCACCAACGACGTCCACTACCTCCGTCCCGAGGACGCCGGTCCCCACGATGTACTGGTGTGCATCCAAACCGGGAAAAAGCTTGAGGATCAGGATCGCTTGCGCTACCCGGGCGGTCAGTTCTACCTGAAATCGCCCGCGGAGATGGAAGAGCTTTTCTCCGACCTTCCGGAGGCCCTGGTCAACGCGGTGGAGATCGCCTCCCGCTGCCAGGTGGAGCTGGAGCTCGGGGGGGCAAAGCTTCCCGACTACCAACTTCCCCCCGGATTTTCCACCGCCGGGGAATACCTGCGCCACCTCTGCTACGAGCGCTTTCCCCGCCGCTACCCCTCCCCTTCCCCCGAGGTGAGGGAGCGGCTGGAGTACGAGCTCCGGGTGATCGAGGAGATGGGTTATCCGGGCTACTTCCTGATCGTGGCCGACTTCATAGACGAGGCCCGGCGGCGGGGGATAGCCGTGGGTCCGGGAAGGGGTTCGGCGGCGGGCAGTCTTGTGGCCTACGTCCTCGGCATCACGGGGATAGATCCCCTCCGCTACCACCTGCTGTTTGAGCGCTTCCTCAACCCGGAAAGGGTGAGCCTGCCGGACATGGATATAGATTTCGACGACCGCCGGCGGGACGAGGTGATCGCCTATGTCCGCCGGAAGTACGGGGAGGACCGGGTGGCGCAGATCATCACCTTCGGCCGCCTCTTCGCCCGGGCGGCCATCCGGGACGCGGGCCGGGTGATGGGCTTTCCTCTCCCGGAGGTAGACCGGGTGGCTAAGATGGTGCCGCCGGGAACGGGGATGACCATCGAGCGGGCGCTGGAGATGAACTCCGATCTCCGGCGGCTCTTTGAGGAGAACCCCCAGGTGCGTCGGCTGCTCCAGGTGGCCGGCCGCATAGAGGGGCTGCCCCGGCACGCCTCCGTCCACGCCGCCGGGGTGGTCATCGCCCCCGGCCCGCTCATGGAC